>Ga0207865_101391_pt1 | contig 18348 bp, 14 predicted proteins | sample HigsolmetaAR204D_FD_184836 | JGI IMG/M metagenome (GOLD analysis project Ga0207865, IMG submission 184836) | Ionic liquid and high solid enriched microbial communities from the Joint BioEnergy Institute, USA - AR20-4-D (SPAdes) (version 2) ...
TCGAGCAGATCGGCTGGCAGGCGGCCAAGCCCCAGGGCTCGTTTTTCTCCTGGCTGCCCGTGCCGAAGGGGTTTAGCTCGGAAGCGTTCGCCGATCTGCTGCTGGAGCAGGCCAAAATCGTCGTTGCCCCGGGCAACGGCTTCGGCCAATCGGGCGAAGGCTACGTTCGGCTCGGGCTGCTGACCGCCGAGGAGCGCCTTGCGGAAGCGGCGGAGCGCATCGCGAAGCTGAATTTGTTCTGAGGTGCCCGGGCACATGAGGCAGCGAATCCTGCAAAAAATGTAACATTTTCCGGATCTTTCGTGCAAGAGGAAGGGGAATGTTGCATTTTGTGCAACAATTCGGGTGAGATTGGCTTCAATCCCGGAAGCATCGCCCGAAATGTTGCACGTTGTGCAACATTGAGCCGCAATTAGGGTTTATCCCCCGTTTTTGCTGGACAAAATACAACATTTGCTGACGCTACCAGATGCTCTTTAACGCTTTGGCGAAGTTCAACTTTCCGCAACGTAAATAAAAGGCTATCCGTGTCGGAAAGCCTTTTTTCAGCGGGTGAGGACGACAACAAAGGCGTATGGCATCGCGCGCCGTCGATGTCAAGGTGCGGGCTGCGGCTGGGGAGCGTAATTGGCCGCAAAGTATGGCGGTGGGGTGCGGAGCCAGCCTCTTCGCGTCAGCAAATCTTTGAACGTGATCGAGAAAGCGGCCTTCTTCATCATAAACCTGGCAAACATCGCGGCGACGTCCGGGCGGACGGCCTCGGTCATGCCGCGGCAGGCATAGTTGATGCCAAGCACCAGATTGAATACGGTCAGATTGGCCACCTCCTCATCGGATAGACGCCCCCCTTCCGGAATGCCGCGGAAATCGCCGACCGGCTTGCCGGGCGTTCCTTGCGGCAGCGGCACCCCTTCGGCAGCCATAAAATCGGTCAGCTCCTGATACATGGGCTTGTGCACATTGTCAATCAAGTCCTTCAGCTTTGCCCTGAGTTCGTCGTCGTGAACCGTGTTGTAGGACACCTGCTCGCCGCGCATCGATTGCTCGGTCGCCAGCAAATAAAACCATAGATTCATCGCTTCCCCGACGTTCAGCGGCGGCTTCTTTCCGTCCAGCAGAGGCTTTATGGCATCCGTAAAAATCTCCATTAGATTCATAGGTCTCTAAAGCTCCCATCGTCTCTGGTTTATGTTTATAATGAACCGCTGTCAGCATTTTCATTCGCGCGCGATCCATTTTCCCGTGGGAAGACAGGCGCTCTAGCCGCGGCTGCAGCCGCCCTTTACAAACGAATGGCCCGATGCTATGCTAATAAGAAAAGCAAACGTGATGATGGGAACAGTAGGCAAGCGTATGGAGCGTTCAGAGAGTAAATTCCTTAGGCTGCGAGAATTTACCGCGAAGCCTTGCCGAACCCGCCCCGGAACGGCCAGCGACGAGTTGGACGGCCTCCCTGCCGTTAAGAGGGTGCGTGAGACGGATGAATCGCTTCTCGATTCATCAAGTAAGGTGGTACCGCGGAAGTCAAGGCTTTCGTCCTTAAGGACGGGGGCTTTTTTTGCGTTCGGACCGGTGCCGCCGCGAACGTCCCGGCTCTCGCCCGCTTCCGCACAAGGAGTTCGTAAGGAAAGAAGTGACAAGAGATGGAGCATACGATCGTAGTTAAAATCGGCAGCAGCTCGCTAACCTCCGACGAAGGCGGAATCAACCGCAGCCGGATCGCCTTCTTTGCATCCGAGATCGCCGGGCTTTACCGGCAAGGCCCGGTCATCTTGGTCACATCGGGCGCGGTAGCGGCAGGCTTCCGCGAGATGGGCTACAGTACCCGGCCGAAATCGCTGCACGAAAAGCAGGCCTCCGCCTCGGTCGGCCAGGCGCTGCTCATGCAGGCTTACCACGAGGCGTTCGCGGCGCACGGCATCGGCGTCGGGCAAATTTTGCTCACCCGCTCCGACTTTGCCAACCGCAAGCGAATCCACAATGCCCAAATGACGATGGAGGAGCTGCTCAAACGCCGCTACCTTCCCGTCATCAACGAGAACGATACCGTCTCCGTCGATGAGCTGAAATTCGGCGACAACGATATGCTGTCGGCTCTGGTGGCGAATTTGATGCGGGCCAGCCGGCTCATCATCATTACCGATACGGACGGATTGTATACAGACGATCCGCGCAAAAACGCCGACGCCCGCCGGATCGACCGGGTCACGGAGATCGGGGAGGAAATTTCCCGCATCGCCGGCGGCTCCGGCTCGTCGGTGGGAACCGGCGGCATGCGCTCCAAAATCGAGGCCGCCCGCATCGCCATGCGCGGCGGGGTCCCCGTCTTCGTCGGCCGGGTCGCCGAGCCCGGCGATCTGCAGCTGGCCGTCGACGGGGTCGGCAAAGGCACGTATTTTGAGACGAGCGAGCATAATTTGCCGATGAAGAAGCAATGGCTCGGCTTTCACTCCCAGCCGCAGGGCCGCATCGTCGTCGACCGCGGCGCCGTGCAGGCGCTCGTCGTGGGCGGCAAGAGCCTGCTGCCGGCCGGGGTCACAGAAGTGCACGGCGATTTCCATCCCGGCGATGTGATCGAGGTCGTCGACGAAGCGCTCAGCCTGGTCGGCCGCGGCGTCGTCAATTATGCCGCCTGGCAGCTGACGGCGGCGGCTGGCCTGAGCAGCGACGAGGTACAAAAGCGCATCGAAGTCGCCCGTATCGAAGTGATCCACAGGGACGAATGGATCACGCTGGCCGGTCCGGCCCCGGCGAATGACCGGGCCCAATAACCGCGCCGGTCAGCGCATTTTCATCTCAATCTGATCAATCTGAGGAGGAGTCATAGATCATGTCCATGCTTAAACAGGAGACGGAAGCAAGCGAAGTTGTCGCCAAGGCGTCATTGGCCCGCCAAGCGGCGCCGCGTCTCGGCTGGCTGGCGACAGAGCAGAAAAACGAAGCGCTGCTGCGCATGGCCAATGCTTTGGAAGCCGAATATGAATCAATCGTAGCTGCCAATGCCGAAGATATAAGCCGCGGCCGGGAGAACGGCATCAGCGAGTCGCTTCTCGACCGGTTATCGCTAAGCCGCGAGCGGATCGCCGCAATGGCCGAAGGCTTGCGCCAAATCGTCGCGCTGCCCGACCCGATCGGCGAAACGCTGGCCGAATTCGAGCGCCCGAACGGTCTGAAGATCCGCCAGGTGCGCGTACCGCTCGGCGTCGTCGGCATCATCTACGAAGCAAGACCCAACGTTACGGTGGACGCGGCGGGCCTGTGCCTGAAGACCGGCAACGCCGTCGTTCTGCGCGGCGGCTCATCGGCCATCAGCTCCAACAAGCGCATCGTCGAGGTGCTCCACGAGGCGCTTCGCCGAACGGAAGTGCCGCAAGACGCGCTGCAGCTCGTGCAGGATCCAAGCCGTTCGTCGGTCGATCAAATGCTGAAGCTGAACGGCCTGCTGGACGTTCTCATCCCGCGGGGCGGCGCTTCGCTCATTCAGAACGTCGTTATGAACGCCACCGTGCCCGTCATCGAGACCGGGGCCGGCATTTGCCATACTTATATCGACGACAGCGCCGATTACGAGATGGCGCTTGCGATCGCCCTGAACGCCAAGGTGCAGCGCCCTTCCGTCTGCAACGCGATGGAGACGTTGCTCGTGCACGAGCAGTTCGCCGAGCGGCATTTGCCGTCGCTTGCGCAAGCATTTACCGAGCGGAACGTCGAGCTGCGCGGCGACGACGAAGCCCGCCGGCTCGTTCCTTCCATGAACAAGGCGGAGGCGGCCGACTGGGATACGGAATATAACGACTACATTCTCAATATCCGCGTCGTCAGCCATATAGACGAGGCGCTCGAGCATATTCGCAGGCACGGCACGAAGCATTCGGAATGCATCGTTACCGAGAACGCAGACCATGCCGAGCGCTTCCTGCAGGAGGTGGACGCAGCGGCCGTATACCACAATGCCTCCACCCGCTTTACCGACGGCTTCGAGTTCGGCTTCGGTGCGGAGATCGGCATCAGCACGCAAAAGCTGCACGCCCGCGGGCCGATGGGCTTGCCGGCCTTGACCTCGAGCAAATACCGCATCGTCGGGAACGGACAAATCCGGGGCTGACGACCGCGACCGCGTCGTCCCGGCTCGCCGGGTATCTTATGCTTTAATTAAGGAGCGTAAAAACATGTCTCGTACCTTAACCGCTTTATCGGAAGCAAAAATCGTCTTTGTCGGCGCCGGATCGATGGCCGAAGCCATGATTCGCGGGCTGGTGAAAGGCTCCGTGTGCCCGCCGGAGAGGATTACGGTAATGAACCGGTCGGACTCCGGCAAGCTGAAAACGCTGGAGGCCAAGTACGGCATATGTTGGCGCGAGGATGCCGAGGCCAACAACGCCGCCCTTGCGGAAGCCGACATCGTCGTCATGGCCTTCAAGCCGAAGGATGCGCAGGCGGGCTTTGAGCGCGTTCGCCCGTATCTGAACTGCAAGCAATTGATCGTATCCGTGCTGGCCGGCGTATCCATCGCGACCATGGATGCGCTGCTTGGAGGAGGCGGCCGGGCGATCGTCCGCACGATGCCGAACACCTCCAGCACGATTGGCTGCGGGGCGACCGGCATCAGCTACTCCCCCTCGGTAACGGAGGAGCAGCGGAAGCTTACGCAGGAAATGTTCGCGGCGATCGGCATCACCGCCGTCGTCGACGAACCGCTGATCGACGTCGTCACAGGCGTGTCCGGCAGCGGGCCGGCGTACGTTTACTATATGATGGAAGCCATGATCGAAGCCGGCCTGCGCGGCGGCTTGAGCGCAGACGAAGCACGGCGGCTGACGGTGCAGACCGTGCTCGGGGCTGCCCGGATGGTCGAGTCGACCGGCGAATCGCCGGCCGAGCTGCGGCGCCAGGTAACGTCGCCGGGCGGCACGACGCAGGCGGCCATCGAGACGCTTGACCGCCACGGGTTCAGTGAAGCGATGCTCAGCGCGATTGCCCGCTGCACCGAACGGGCCGGCGAACTGGGCAAGGCGATTGGCGACGCCGTTCGGACTTCGGCCCCATAATCCGCTTGCAGACGAGCCTCGCAGCAGCGAAGCAGCGAGGCAGCTTGTCCAATTCATTTACGAAGCAGGTGAATGCAGAAATGAACAACAACGCAGCAGGCGGCTACTGCCTGGCCACTTACCGCTGCTATGACGAAAAAGCCGATTTTGACAAAAAAGCACAAGGCATCGCCGTCGGCCTGACGGTCGGCAGCTGGACTGATCTGCCCGAAGCGAAAAAGGCGGCGATGGAGAAGCATCTCGGCCGCGTCGTCCAGGTCGATGTGCACGAGCCCGGCCCGGGCGAGTCCGCCTCGGAACGCTATGCCGACATCAAAATCGCTTACCCTGACGCCAACTTCAGCCGCGACATCCCCGCGCTGCTGGTGACCGTATTCGGCAAGCTGTCGATGGACGGGCGGATCAAGCTGGTCGATCTCGCGTTCTCAGACCGCTTCCTGTCCGCCTTCCCCGGTCCGAAATTCGGCATGGAAGGCGTGCGCCAACTGCTCGGCGTGCACGACCGGCCGCTGCTGATGAGCATCTTCAAATCCGTTATCGGCCACGACCTGGCGGCGCTGCGCGAGCAGTTTTACTCTCAGGCCGCCGGCGGCGTCGATCTGATCAAGGACGACGAAATTTTGTTCGAAAATCCGCTGACGCCGCTCGAGAAGCGCGTCGAAGCGTGCCTGGAGGCAGCCCGCCAGGCGGAGTCGGAGACCGGGCAAAAGCTGCTTTACGCCACGAATTTGACCGGGCCGACGTTCGGCCTGCTGGACCAGGCCCGCAAGGCGATCGGCGCCGGCGCCAACGCCCTGCTGTTCAACGTGCTGGCCTACGGCTTCGACGCGCTGGCCGAGCTTGCGCGCCATCCGGACGTGACCGTGCCGATCATGGCGCATCCGGCGCTGGCCGGGGCCTACTACCCGTCCCCGTACCACGGCATCGCGGCCAACGTCCTGCTCGGCAAGCTGATGCGGCTCGCCGGCGCAGATCTCGTCCTGTTCCCGTCGCCTTACGGCTCCGTCGTCATGCCGCGCGACGAGAACATGGCGATTAAGGACGCGCTGCTGACGAGCGATCCGCAGGCCTACACCTTCGCCGGCTTCGGCGGCGGCGCAGCCGGCGCTTCCGGCGCGGTTCCGCTGAAAGCGAGCTTCCCTGTTCCGTCTGCGGGCATTCACCCGGGCCTTGTGCCGCTAATTTTGCGCGATTTCGGCCGCGACGTCGTCGTCAACGCGGGCGGCGGCGTGCACGGGCATCCGATGGGTCCCGCCGCGGGAGGCCGCGCCTTCCGGCAGGCGATCGACGGCTGCCTCGCCGGCGAGCGGCTGGACGAGTATGCCGCGGAACGCCCCGAGCTGAAGGCCGCCCTCGACGCCTGGGGGCTGAAGCAATGAGCCGGAAGCGCGTCATCTTCTGCGATTTTGACGGAACGATCACCGTGAATGACAACATCGTCGCCATTATGAAGCATTTTCAACCGCCGGGAGTTGACGAGCTGATCCGCCAAGTGATCGACAAAGAAATCTCGATTCGCGACGGCGTCGGCCGCATGTTCGCCCTGCTGCCGACCTCCAGGCGCGAGGAGATCGTCAATTACGCGATCGGCAATGCGAAGATCCGCGACGGGTTCCGGGAGCTGGTTGAGTACTGCGCCCGGGAGAACATCGAATTTCTCGTGACGAGCGGGGGCATCGACTTTTTCGTATACCCTTTGCTGTCCGGATTTGCGATTCCGAAGGATCGCATTTATTGCAATGCCAGCGATTTTAGCGGCAGCACGATTCGCATCGAATGGCCGCATGCCTGCGGCCCCGAATGCAGCAACGATTGCGGCATGTGCAAGACGACGATCATGCGCCGCTACCCTCCATCGGCGTACGAGCGCATCCTGATCGGCGACAGCGTCACCGACTTCGAGGGGGCCAAGCTGGCCGACGTCGTATTTGCCCGCTCGCATCTTGTCCAGCTGTGCGAGGAGCTCGGCCTGAGCTACAACCGCTTCGAGACGTTTCATGATGTCATCCGGGGCTTGGCGGCAGCGGGTGTACGTTAATGCCCGCGTTCATCCGGGAGCCAGCAACCGGCGTACGTTATCGCCCGCCCTCATCCGGGAGCCAGCAACCGGCGTACGTTATCGCCCGCCCTCATCCGGGAGGCAGCAACCGGCGTACGTTATCGCCGCCCTCATCCGGTAAGCGACAGTCAGCGTACGTTTTCGCCCGCCCTCATCCGGTGAGCGACAGTCAGCGTCCGGGTGGTCGGCGGCCGGCAAGTGGCTCGCGGCGCCTGAATGAATGCCGTGCGGCATTTTACGGCAACCGGCCGGCCTCGCGAGGGCGGCCAACCGTACATGCCGCTGCAGCCGGCGCAAACTTCACAAAGTAGGAGATGAAAACATCGTGAGCTTTAACGAGCTTCGTTTGGAGGATAAGCAGCAGGCTTACGCCGAGCTGAAGGAGATCAAATCGGTATTGGCGGCCCGCGGCTGGTTCCCGGGCACAAGCGGCAACCTGTCGGTGCGGGTCGGCGGCTTCGATCCCGCCCAATTCGCCTTTGCCATTACAGCAAGCGGCAAGGACAAATCGGTCCATACGCCGTCCGATTATTTACTCGTTGATGGAACCGGCCGCCCGATCGAAACAACGGGCCTCAAGCCGTCGGCGGAAACGCTCATTCACTGCGAAATATACCGGCTGACGGGCGCCGGAGCTATTTTCCATGTACATACCGTATTCAATAATCTCGTGTCCGAGCTGTTCTGGGAGCGCGGCAGCGTGCCGGTCGACGGCGTGGAGCTGATCAAGGCGTTCAACATCTGGGAAGAGGAGGCGCATATCGACATTCCGATCCTTCCGAACTATGCCGACATCCCGCGCATTGCTAAGCTCGTGGAGGGGGCGATTCAGCCGCGCATTCCCGGCATTTTGCTGCGCAAACACGGCATCTACGCCTGGGGCGCCAACGCGTTCGAGGCGAAACGGCACCTGGAGGCGTTCGAATTTTTGTTCGAATACGTTTACCGCTGGGAGCTTTTGAAGAAATGATCATGCGCCTTGCGGCGCTTTGGCCGAATCGACGGCGATAACGAAGAAAACCCCCGCAGAACGAATTTTTTCGTCCACGGGGGTTTTATCCTGTCAGTCTGTCGTGATCATCACATAAAAATCGTAGCCCTCGAACCATAATCCGACTACCGTTTTCCCTTTAGAATAAAAGAGCATATGATCCGATGATGAATGCTCTTCAAAAACGTATCCTGCCGCTTCAAGCGCGGCATCATACTTTTGCAAGCCCGAGTCTTTAATATCCGTTACATCGTATTTATAAAGAACGGTGATGCCGTCCGACAGCTCAATGCGCTTTCCGTCGGGGATTCCTGCCACATATGCATAATTGGGAACATCCTGCGTGAAGTCGCTATAAACCTGTTGCTGCTCTTTAACCGCAGGTACATCGATCTCTACGCGCTTCAGCTCCTCGTTCCACTTGTAGTTTACGCCCGTTATGTCGCCCAGTTTCGCTAACGGAATGTAGGTGCTCCCCTCATAATTTAAAATCGGATGTTCCGCATCGGCATACTCCGTTCCATTTACAAAGATCGGATAGGATGCATTCGTAAGCACGTACTGCTTTACCTCCGCATATCCCGCAGTCGCGCCGGCCATCAGCAGCGCCCCAATGAAAGTACCTGCCGCAATGTCTCTAATTTTTTTCAAAACGTCTCCCCCTCAAATCGCATATTGCTACATATTACCACAAAATGAGGGGATGTGCCTATTATTTTTTATGCGGTGCCGCCAAATTTGCTAGAAAGCGGGAAAATGTTGTATTTTGTACTCAATAAACGGAGCAATCAACCACATTAGCGGCTCAATGTTGCAGAAAGTAAAACATTTTGGGCGATGTTCCCGGGTTAGAAGCCATTCTAGCCCAAATTGTTGCACAACATACAGCATTGCCCTTCCCCCTGGGCGCAGAGTGCGGATAATGTTGCATTTTGTGCAGGATTTGTCGTCTTATGTGCCCGGGTGTGCCTGTGGCGGGGCGTACAACCTGGCGATCGGGGAGCGAACCGTCTCATGGACCCGATGTCAACGCCCCTGCTCACCACTTCTCCGACACGAGCTTCGCCTGGGTCAGCAGCAGCAAATAATCGCGCCCGCCCGCCTTGGAATCCGTCCCCGACATGTTGAACCCGCCGAACGGGTGAACGCCGACGAGCGCGCCCGTGCACTTGCGGTTGAAATACAGGTTGCCGACGTGGAAAGCTTCCCGCGCCCGCTCCAGATGCGTGCGGTCCCGCGAATAGACGGCGCCGGTCAAGCCGTAGTCCGTGTCGTTGGCAAGCTCCAGCGCCTGCGCGAAGTCGTTCGCCCGCATAAAAGCGACCACCGGTCCGAAAATTTCCTCCTGGGCGATGCGCGCCTTGCTGTCCACATCGGCGAAAATCGTCGGGCGAATATAATACCCCGCCGGGTCGCCCGCATCGCCGCCGCACACTAGCCTCCCCTCGCTCTTGCCCGTCTCGATGTACCGGAGAATGCGGCGATAGGCTTTCGCGTCGATGACAGGGCCCACGAAGCTTGCCGGATCGGCCGGATGGCCGACCGCCAGCCGCTCGGCCCGCTCCGCCGTCAGCTTCAGTACCTCGTCGTAGACGTCCCTATGGACGATCGCCCGCGAGCAGGCGGAGCATTTTTGTCCGGCGAAGCCGAAGGCGGAGGCGACGATGCCGTCCGCGGCAAGCTCCAGATCCGCGCTGCGGTCCACAACGATGGCGTCCTTGCCGCCCATCTCCGCAATAACGCGCTTGATCCACCGCTGTCCCGGCGCGATTCTGGCTGCCAGCTCGTTAATATGCAGGCCGACCTCCCGCGAGCCGGTAAAGCTGACGAAGCGGGTCAGCGGATGGCCGACAAGCGTATCGCCCACCTCGCTCCCGTTCCCCGGAACGAATTGCAGCACGCCGTCGGGCAGCCCCGCCTCCTGCAGCAGCCGGACGAAGCGGGCGGCGACGACCGGCGTCAAGCTCGACGGCTTGAGCACGACCGTATTGCCGGCGACCAGCGCCGCGCAGGTCATCCCGGCCACAATCGCCAGCGGAAAATTCCACGGCGGGATCACGACGCCGACGCCGAGCGGAACGTAGTACAGCTCGTTGTCCTCCCCCCGCGTCCGATTCAGAGGCTGCGGCGCCGCCAGCCGTTCCATCTCGCGGGCGTAGAATTCCAGGAAATCGATCGCCTCGGCGGTATCCGCATCGGCCTCCGCCCAGTTTTTGCCCGCTTCCCAGACCATCCATGCGGAAAATTCATGCTTTCGCCTGCGCAGCAGCGCAGCCGCTTTATACAAATAACGAGCCCGTGCCTCCGGCTGCACCGCGCTCCAGGACGGAAAAGCGTCCCACGCCGCCTGCACCGCCTGCGCGGCAAGCGAAGCGTCCGCTGCGCCCACTTTGCCGACGAGCAGCGATTTATCGGCGGGGCAGTACGAATCGATCCAGCGTGGCGGCGGCGACACCCGCTTTCCCCCGACGAGCGGCTCGTAGCATTGCCCGAGCTCACCCTTGACCGCGCGCAGCGCGGCGTCAAACGAGCGGCGGTTCCCGGCAACGGAAAAATCGGTGAACGGCTCATTGCGAAACGGTTCCATCATGCTCCTCTTCCCCTCCTGGCCGGCCAGCCCGGCAGCTTTCGTCTTATACCCTAAAGTATGCGCAGCATCGGGGCGGCATGATTTCGGCTGCGGGTAGGTCATCCGTACGGACAGCGGAATATAATGATAACCTGAAGTTCTCATGAGGCACGAGAAAAAAAGAAGGTGATGACGATGGATTGGAGCACCCGCCTGTTCCGGACGGCGCTGCTTGCCGTGGCGAATCGGCCAGCCCTGGAGGCGTGGGCCGTCAAATACGGGCCGAAGCTCGGGGCGGACCGCTTTATTGCCGGAACGACGGCCGCGGAAGCGCTGGAGCAGGTCGCGCGCCTCAACGGACAGGGCATCGCCGCCACGCTCGATTATCTCGGCGAAAGCGTGCTCGAGCCGGATCGTGCCGAGGAATCCCGCCAGGCGTACATTGGGCTGCTCGCAGCGATCGACGAGCGGCGCCTGGACGCCAACGTATCGCTGAAGCCGAGCCAAATGGGCCTGGCGATCCGCGAGGAGCTGGCTTTGAACAACATCCGCTGCATCGTTCAGGAGGGCAAGCGGCGCGGCCTGTTCGTCCGCATCGATATGGAGAACACCCCCTACACGGACGCCACGATACGCCTCGTCCGGCAGTTGCATGCGGAAGGGCTCGCCAATGTCGGCGCCGTCATCCAGGCCTATCTGCGGCGGAGCGAGGCCGATGTCATGTCGCTGACCGAAGCGGGCATCAATCTGCGCCTGGTGAAAGGCGCCTACAAAGAGCCAGCCGCCCTCGCCTATCCGGCAATGTCCGACGTGAACGAAAGCTTGCGGCGGCTTATCCGGATGCGCCTCGATTCGGGCGTCTATACGGCCGTTGCTACGCATGACGATGCAATCATCGACTGGACCTGCGAATACGCCAAACGCCGCGGCATTGCCTCAGACCGCTTCGAATTTCAGATGCTTTACGGCATTCGCACGCCCCTGCAGCAATCGTTGGCCCGGCTTGGCTACCGGGTGCGCTGCTACGTCCCCTTCGGCGAACGATGGTACCCTTATTTCGTCCGCAGACTGGCCGAGCGTCCTGCCAATCTTTGGTTTGTCCTGAAAAACGGGATGAGAGGATAATTCGGAAATCCTCTCGCGGAAAGGAGCGAACAAAGCATGCGTCAAGACAAGCGAATACATGTGCTGCGCGTCCCGTTCGGCCTGGGCGCCGGCCGCCCCGGAACCGAACGGGGGCCTGAAGCGATCTGGAAGTCCGGCCTCGACCAGATGATGGAGGAGATCGGGCTCGACTGGACGATGACGGAGCTGACCGTGCCCGCATCCAGGGCCGAAACGGAGCGCGAGAGCCCGCTCCGCCATCTGGCGGAGGTGGAGGCGTGCGCCTCCGCGCTTGCTGCCGAGACGGCCGCGATCGCCGGCAGAGGCGATTTTCCGCTGATCGTGGGCGGCGACCACAGCATCTCGATCGGCACGCTGGCAGGGCTTGCCCGCAGTGGCCGGAAGCTCGGGCTCATCTGGTTCGACGCCCACGGCGACCTGAACACGGAGAGCACGAGCCCGAGCGGCAACATTCACGGCATGGCGCTTGCCGTCCATCTGGGCCAGGGAGCAGCCCGGCTGACCGGGATCGCAGGCTTCCAGCCGAAAGTAACGGCCGAACGCACTGTGATCGTCGGCGCCCGCAGCCTGGACGCAGGAGAGAAAGCATATATCCGAAGCGCCGGAATCGCCTGCTACACGATGCATGATATCGATCGGCTCGGAATGGCCCGGGTCATGGATGAAGCGATCCGCATCGCAGGGAACGGAACGGACGGAGTACACGTCAGCTTCGATATCGACTGCGTCGATCCGCTGGAAGCGCCGGGAACCGGCACGCCCGTCAGAGGGGGGCTTACCTACCGGGAGGCTCATTTGGCGCTTGAGCTTTTGCGCGCCTCGGGCCTCGTCGCTTCGGCCGAATTTGTCGAGGTGAACCCCGCCCTCGACTCGAGCCGCAGAACGGCGCGGCTCGCGGCGGAGCTGATCGCTTCGCTGCTGGGCAAAACCATTTTATGAGAGGAGGCTCGGCATCATGGATGCTTCCAGCGAGTGGATTCGCCGGACCGAACGTTACGGGGCGGGCAATTACCGGCCGCTCCCCGTCGTGCTGGTCAAGGGCGAGGGGGTATGGGTGGAGGATGCCGACGGCAGGCGCTATCTCGATATGCTGAGCGCTTATTCCGCCCTGAATCAGGGGCACCGCCATCCGCGCATCGTCGCTGCGCTCAAGGAGCAGGCGGAGCGGCTTACGCTGTCCTCGCGCGCTTTTCACAACGACAGACTGGCGGAATTTTACGAGCTGCTGGCCGCGTATACCGGCAAGCCGATGATTCTGCCGATGAATACCGGCGCCGAGGCGGTGGAGACGGCGATCAAGGCCGCCCGGCGCTGGGCTTACCGGGTGAAGGGCGTGCCGCCGGAGACGGCGGAGATCATCGTCTGCGAAGGCAATTTTCACGGCCGCACCGTAACGGTCACCTCCTTCTCCTCAAACGAGGAGTATAAGCGCGACTTCGGGCCGTTTACCCCCGGCTTTCGCCTCGTGCCTTACGGCTGCCTCGAGTCGCTGGAGCGAGCGATCGCCGCGAATACGGCTGCCTTCCTCGTCGAGCCGATTCAGGGCGAAGCCGGCGTCGTCCTGCCCCCGCCCGGTTATCTCCGCGAGGCGGCGGCGCTGTGCCGGAAGCATAACGTGCTAGTGATCGCCGACGAAATTCAGACCGGCTTCGGACGGACGGGACGGCGCTTCGCCTGCGACGAGGAGCAGGTAGTCCCCGATATGTACATCGTGGGCAAAGCGCTTGGCGGCGGCGTCTTCCCCGTATCGGCCGTCGCCGCGGAGCGGCAAGTGCTGTCGCTGTTCGAGCCCGGGTCGCACGGCTCGACCTTCGGCGGCAATCCGCTCGGCTGCGCCGTCGCCGTCGCTTCGCTGCGGGTGATCCAGGAGGAGAAGCTGGCCGAACGCGCGCAAGCGCTCGGCAAGGCGTGGCTTCAGCGGCTGCGGACGATCCGCGGTCCCCGCATTCGCGACATTCGCGGCCGCGGCCTGCTGATCGGCATCGAGCTGACCGAAGCCGCCAGACCTTATTGCGAGAAGCTGATGGAGGCCGGGCTGCTCTGCAAGGAAACCCATGAGAACGTCATCCGGCTCGCGCCGCCGCTCGTCATCGCTCAGGAGGAGCTGGATTGGGCGTTCGAGCGCATTCGCTCGGTGCTGGGCGCGGACCTGCCTGCTCCGGAAGCAGCGAGCGGTGCGAAGGGGAAAGAAGGCGGGACAGGGGAAGCCAGGTTATAAGAAAAACGTCGATCGACGTCAATTCATGGTACGAGGAGCTCGACGAATGGGCAAGGCGCATTTTGGCCGAATTCGTTGAGCGACTGCGGCTTAAGCGGTCGTTTTTCTTGGTACAGAAAGCCGCACTTCGCTTTATCGGTTTAGCAAAGTTAAACTTTCCGTAACGTTAAGCAAAAAGCAGCCTCCCCTGGCGGAAGCTGCTTTCTATTTTCTTTCTATTTTCGCTGACCTTCAGACGCTTACGGAGCGCCCGCGGAGCCGGCTGCTTACTTGCCGTACTCTGCCGGATTTTCACGCCATGCTTTCAGCACTGCCATGTCCTGCTCGCGGATGCTGCCTTCGCGCAGCGCGACGGCGAGTAGCGTCGAATAGTTCGTCAGCGTCTCGAACGGAATGCCGGCCTCCTCGAACGCCTGCTTCGCTTTCTCGAACTGATAGGAGAAGATGCCGAGCACGCCCAGCGCCTCCGCTCCCGCGGCCTGCACCGCCTGCGCTACCTTGAGCGAGCTGCCGCCGGTCGAGATGAGGTCTTCGATCACGATCGTCTTTTGACCGGGCTTCAGCACGCCCTCGATCATGTTTTGCTTGCCGTGTCCTTTAGCCTTGTCGCGGACGTAAATCATCGGCAAATTCAGCTTCTGCGCTACCCATGCGGCATGCGGGATGCCCCCCGTCGCCGCTCCTGCAATGACTTCCGCATCGGGATAGTGCTCGCGGATAATCGATACGAAGGCGTCGGCGATGAGCTCCCGCGTAGCCGGGTAGGAGATCGTCAGCCGGTTGTCGCAATAAATGGGCGCCTTCAGGCCCGACGTCCAGGTGAAAGGCTCCTGCGGCCGCAGGGCAATCGCCCCGATCTGCAGCAAAGCCAGCGCAATGCTGTCGGCAAGCTGGGGGCTGATCGTAATCGTTTTGGCTGTCATGTGCGAATCCGCTCCTTTTCTCGTTCGATGGGTCGTAGTGGCCTTATGCCTGGTGGATGGAAGCGACAATGCCTTCCAGCGCCGCCCGCGGATCGTCCGCCCCCGTAATCGGACGGCCGATCACCACGTAATCGGTGCCTTGAGCGAACGCCTCGGCAGGCGTCATGACGCGCGACTGGTCGCCGATTGCCGAACCGGCAGGGCGAATGCCCGGAGTGACGGTGGCGAATTGTGCGCCGCAGACGCTCTTGATCCGCACCACCTCGCGCGGCGAAGCGACCACCCCGTCAAGCCCCGCAGCTTGAGCCGTCCGGGCATATCGAACGACGGCATCCTCCATGGTGCCCGGAATGCCGATCTCCCGATTCATGACCGTCCGATCGGTGCTGGTCAGCTGGGTCACGGCGATGACGATCGGCCTCGCGCCCGTTCCGTTCAGCGCTTTGTCAACGCCCTCGAGCGCCGCTTCCATCATCCGCTTGCCGCCGGCCGCATGCACGTTGAACATATCCACGCCGAGGCGGGTGATGCTCTCCGCTCCCCCTTTGACGGTATTCGGAATATCGTGCATCTTCAAATCGAGAAATACTTTATATCCCCGCTCCTTCAGCTGCCGGACGAAATCCGGGCCTGCGCTGTAAAACAGCTGCATGCCGACTTTCATATAGCACGGAATGCCCTCCAGCGTCCGAAGCAATCGCTCCGCCTCGGCCGCCGTCGCGTAATCGAGCGCGACCATGATGCGTTCGGCCGTCTGTGTCGTTTCGGTCATGCTTCTTGCCCCCCATCCTCTTTCAGAGCCGCTGCCCATGCAGGCTCCCATTCATTCGATTAGCACAGCTGCTCCGCATGCCCGCCGCAAATTCAGCCTGCGGCTTAAGCCGCCTGCCGGCGCGGGGAACCGCAGCGATCCTGCTTTCGTAGGCTGCGCGGCGCTGCGGGACATGCCCCGGCCTATCGCGCCGGGTTCATGGAGAAACTGTGCTAATGCTTACCCGAAAAATTATGCCTGATGCGCCGGCATCGGCGTCGATTGGAAGTAAATCGCCTCAAGCACGAGCAGGAGCGCGTTCACCGTATCGAGCGAGGTCAGGCAGACGACTCCGTTCTCCACCGCCTCGCGGCGAATGCGGAAGCCGTCGCGCTCCGGCGTCTTGCCTTTGGTCAGCGTATTGACGACAAAATGAGCCTGCCCGTCGCGGATCAGATCGAGGATGTTCGGCGAGCCTTCGCTCAGCTTGTTGACCCGCTCGACCTTGAGCCCCGCTTCCTCCAGCGCCTTCGCCGTCCCGCCGGTCGCCACGATCTTGTAGCCGAGGCGGTCGAAGCCGCGGAGAATCCCGATGGCTTCCTGCTTGTCCTTGTCCGCGACCGTCGCGATGATCGCGCCCGTCGGCGGCACCTTCATGCCCGAGCCGATCAGTCCTTTGTACAGCGCCTTGGCAAATGTTTTGTCGCGGCCCATCACTTCGCCCGTCGACTTCATCTCCGGCCCGAGCGTCGTATCGACGCGCCGCAGCTTGGCGAAGGAGAACACCGGCACCTTGACGGATACGTATTCGTCCTCCGGCCACAAGCCCGACGTGTAGCCCATATCGGCCAGCTTCTCGCCCATGATCGCTCTCGTTGCGACATTGGCCATCGGGATGTTGGTCACTTTGCTCAGGAAAGGCACCGTACGGGACGAACGCGGGTTCACCTCGATCACGTACACCTGATCCTGATAGATAACGAACTGGATGTTCACCAAGCCGACAACCTGCAGACCGCGGGCGATCTTGGTCGTAATGTCGACGATCTGCCGCTTGATCTCCTCCGAGATCGTCTGCGGCGGATAGACGGCAATGGAGTCGCCGGAGTGGACGCCCGCCCGCTCGATATGCTCCATAATGCCGGGAATCAGCACCGTTTCCTTATCGCAGATCGCATCGACTTCCACTTCCTTGCCGAGCATGTAGCGGTCGATCAGCACCGGATGCTCCGGATTGATCTTGACCGCGTGCTCCATGTAGGACAGCAGCTCTTCATCGGAGTACACGATTTCCATCGCCCGGCCGCCGAGCACGTAGGAAGGGCGAACGAGCACCGGATAGCCGAAGCGGGAAGCCATGCCGACCGCCTCATCGACCGACGTTACGGTGCCGCCGGGCGGCTGGGCAATGTCCAGCTGGCGCAGCAGCGCTTCGAACTTTTTGCGGTCCTCGGCCGCGTCGATATTTTCCAGATCGGTGCCAAGAATGCGCACGCCCGCCTTCGCCAGCGGCGCCGCCAAATTGATCGCCGTCTGGCCGCCGAACTGCACGATGACGCCGATCGGCTGCTCCCGTTCGATCACGTTCATGACGTCCTCGAAGAACAGCGGCTCGAAGTACAGCCGGTCCGACGTATTGAAGTCGGTGGATACCGTCTCCGGGTTGTTGTTGATGATGACCGCTTCGTATCCGGCATTTTGAATCGCCCACACCGCATGAACGGTCGAATAGTCGAATTCGATGCCCTGCCCGATGCGGATCGGTCCGGAGCCGAGAACGACGACCTTCTGCTTGCCGGTCTCCTTGACTTCGTCCTCCGTCTCGTACGTCGAGTAATAGTACGGCGTCGTCGCCTCGAATTCGGCCGCGCACGTGTCGACCATTTTGTATACCGGCTTGATGCCGAGCCCTATGCGGTAAGCGCGAATGTCCGCTTCATCGGTATAGTTCAATGCCGCCTCCGCCTCGCGGCGAATTTCGGCAATCGCCCGGTCGGTGAAGCCTTTGCGCTTCGCTTCGCGGAGCAACGCTGCGGTCAGCTCGGGCTTGCGCAGCTCCTGTTCGAAGGCGATCATGCCTTCCAGCTTGTGCAGGAACCACCAGTCCACATGCGTCAGGTCGTACAGCTGCTGCACGCTGTAGCCGCGGCGCAGCGCCTCGGCGATCAGGAAAAGACGCTCGTCGTCCGGCTTCTGCAGACGCAGCTCCAGCGTTTCCCGATCGAGCTGTTCCGCGCCCTTCAGGCTCAGGCGGTGCACGCCGATCTCCAGGGAACGCACCGCTTTATGGATCGATTCCTCGAACGTGCGGCCGATCGCCATCACTTCCCCGGTCGCTTTCATCTGCGTGCCGAGTTTCCGGTTGGCGGAAGTGAATTTATCGAACGGCCAGCGTGGTATTTTCGATACGATATAATCGAGGGTCGGCTCGAAGCAGGCGTACGTCTGTCCGGTCACCGGATTGACGATTTCGTCCAGCGTATAGCCGACGGCGATTTTGGCCGCCATCTTGGCGATCGGGTAGCCCGTCGCTTTGGAGGCGAGCGCCGAGGAACGGCTCACGCGCGGATTCACTTCGATAACGTAGTATTGATAGCTGTGCGGATCGAGCGCGAACTGCACGTTGCAGCCGCCTTCGATCTTGAGCGCGCTAATAATTTTGAG
>Ga0207865_101394_pt1 | contig 18280 bp, 11 predicted proteins | sample HigsolmetaAR204D_FD_184836 | JGI IMG/M metagenome (GOLD analysis project Ga0207865, IMG submission 184836) | Ionic liquid and high solid enriched microbial communities from the Joint BioEnergy Institute, USA - AR20-4-D (SPAdes) (version 2) ...
TCCACCATGCTGTCCATTTTCAACGGCTTCCCTTTCCCCGGAAGATCATCGAACTCTCCTTTTTCGTAAGCTGCCTTGATTTTTTCTTCCGCCAGTAAAGTAAAATAATCCACTAAAACTCCCCCATAATAAATTTGTACTATATTTTCCATTCCGAAGAACGAGCTCTGTCACAGCAATATCCTTTTTTACCATTAAAGAAATTCCAAAAAAAACAAGCCTATACCTCCGATAATAAATATTAAGGAAAGAAAAAGCAGAGAAGTTGAACCAATGGGTGCAGTGAATAAATCCAGTATTTCCAAAAATATTGCGGTTTTTTTGGCGCTTGGAGATAACTCTTTTATTTCCTTCCAGCTATCTTTAAAATAAATCACTCCAAACGGTAAAAGAGCAATTCCTACTACTAATAATGTAATACCTACTGCCGTTGTCAAATCACTTCCCTCACTATCTATGAAATAGATCTTTTACTGCCATTGATTACACGTCATAACGAAAAACATCGCCCAATCCCCTCCATCTGCATTCTTGCGTGTTGCATAAAAGTTTTAAAAATAAAATAAACTCGTCGAAAGTCCAAATTTTTTAAATATAGGGGATCAATATGGTATACTTATGTTAACGAGCACGTAATTCATGTTTTATCTGTTCGATCCCTATCATTGTCCACAAGTTTTGCACATTTATTTTCCTCATGAAAAAAAGGTTTCATATTTTTCACTTTTAATTTATCACATTTAGAATGAGCAGCACTTGGAAGACGATCAAATCATCATTTTTGTATATATAGTGGCAGCATGATGGAAAAGTTGTCCCTTTTATAGAAAAGGATACTGTTTCCCCATTAAAAATCTTCTGTCCTACCGAATGATTTCGGTGTTCATTCAAACTTCCTTTATTCCCGCTTTTCTCTGCTGTCTGCCTATTTCGGAGATGATTCTTGATTCGAAGCAACGTTCCAATATATTGGTGACGTGCATGAATAAAGTTTCAAAACAACCTATAAAAATAAATGTTATAGAAAGGAAAGATGCGAATGGAGAATGTGGAATACCAAAAGTTATCCAAAAAATCTATTTTGATTAACGGTATTTTTATTACATTAGGCGCCATTTTAATGGCAGTGGGATTGGAAATCTTTTTAGTTCCTAATCACATCATCGACGGCGGCATTACAGGCATTTCCATTATTTTGTCCCACCTATTAGATGTAAAACTGGGTATTTTCCTGTTTGTTCTCAATATTCCTTTTTTTATCATCGGGTACAAACAATTAGGAAAAAGGTTTACGATTTCCATATTATACGGGATTATCGTTCTATCCGTTTTTACTTCGCTGCTTACTCCTGTTGCCGGTATTACTGACGATATCCTTTTAGCAGCCGTTTTTGGGGGAATTACGATCGGAGTAGGGGTCGGTCTTGTCATCCGGTTCGGGGGCGCCCTCGATGGAACAGAAATATTAGCGATTTTAATCAGCAGCAAATCGGCATTATCTGTCGGACAAATTGTCTTGTTCTTTAATATTTTTATCCTTGGAAGCGCCGGATTTGTTTTCGGCTGGGATCATGCCATGTATTCCCTTATCGCTTACTTTATCGCATTCAAAATGATCGATATCGTGGTGGAAGGATTGGAGCAATCACGTTCTGTCTGGATCATCAGTGATCGTGATACCGAAATTGGAGAAGCGCTCTTAACCAATTTAGGACGAGGCGTCACCTACTTGAACGGGGAAGGCGGATATAAAGGAACGGGCAAAAAAGTCATCTTTTGCGTCATCAACCGCTTGGAAGAGGCGCAATTAAAATCAATCGTCGACCGAATTGATCCGAACGCCTTTCTCGCCATCGGTGAAGTGGCGGAAGTAAAAGGCGGACAATTTAAAAAAAGAGGGGTCCACTAACATCTAGCGGGATGCCCAATCAAGGCAAGAAGCGGAGTCCACGCAAGAACTCCGCTTTTTTTCTGCGTATACTCCGTTTAATGGCTTTTTCTCAAAGCCTGTTCAGGGAAGACGTTACATAGCTTTTACTTCCAGCTGAAGCGCCGGACCGAAAAATTCATAACGGACGTTTTCCGCAGAAATCCCGATATCCGCTAAATGCTGAATAACGGACTGCATAAATGGAACCGGACCGCATACGTAACAGATACTGTTTTTCGGAAGCACTCTTTGCAAAAACTCTTTGTCGATATGTCCAAGGTGATCGCATACAGTGCTTTCATTTTCTTTCGATGAATAAGCGATATAAGATTTCCCGTTCTTGAGTCGGCTTATATGACGATCGACTTCGTCTGAAAAAGCCCGGGCCTTTTCGTTGCGTGCAGCATGAACAAATACGACTTCCCGACTGCTGTTTCCTTCTGCCAAAGTTTCCAGCATGCTCATCATTGGAGTAATTCCAACTCCGCCGCTAATCAATGCGACCGGATTGGTTTCTTCTTGATTCAACACAAAATCCCCCGCAGGAACACTAACCTCGATTGTATCGCCTTCTTTTGCCTGTTCATGCAAATAAACGGATACTTTTCCATACGGCTCATGATCCGCTTCTTTTTTCACAGAAATGCGGAAATAGTCATGAAACGGTCCGCACGATAAGCTGTATTGACGGTTTGATAAATATTGGTCTCCCGGTATTCTCAATCGAACGGTAATATATTGCCCCGGCAAATAGGAAGGAACCGGAACACCGTCTTTCGGTTTTAAATAAAAAGAAGTGATCAGGGAACTTTCAGGCACCTTTTTTATAATTTCAAATTCTTTAAAATCTTCCCATCCTCCTTTTTGGCTGCTGGCCTCTATATACAATTCCCGCTCCAACGAAATAAAGACATTGGCGATTTCTTGATAGGCATCTTTCCATGCCGAAAGAATTTCATCGGTTGCAGCTTCTCCCAAAACTTCCTTAATGGCGGCTAATAAATTTTCACCGACAATAGGATAATGCTCAGGTTTAATTCCCAAGCTGCGATGTTTTTGGGCAATCAATTTTGCTGTTGGTAAAATCACTTCCAGTTGATCAATATATTTGGCTGCGGCATATACCGCATTGGCAAGAGCCGTTTGCTGGCGTCCTCGTTTCTGATTCGTATGGTTGAAAATATTCAATAGTTCAGGATGGTTGTCAAACATCCTTTTATAAAAATGAGTAGTAATTTCAGTCCCTCTTTGTTCTAAAATGGGGACGGTTGACTTGATGATATCTATTTTTTCTTTTGAAAGCATCGTTCCATCTCCTAAAAGAAGTATTTTATTTACATCTTTTAAAATAGTGTAAACCGCTTTAAAAAGCAATATATAAAATACATGTTTAAAAAACGTTCACACTTTCGGCTTTCCGTTAAAAATAGAGTATAATATAATGAACTTCGATTCTTAGTCATCATCGAGAAGCTTCCCCTATGGGAAATACTCAAAATGAAAATCATTAGGTGATCACAATGAGACTGACTTTATATACAGATTACGCATTAAGAGTGCTGATTTATTTAGCCGCAAAAGAAAATGATGAACTTTCCAGCATTCGAGAAATATCCGATACATACGGAATTTCCAAAAACCATTTGATGAAAATCATTTATCAACTGGGGAAAATGGGAATTATTGAAACGATTCGCGGACGAAACGGCGGAATACGTCTTGCCATGAAACCGAAAGATATTAACATTGGGAAAGTTGTAAGACAAACAGAAGAAGATTTTCGTCTTGTTGAATGTTTTGATCCGGAAAACAATTTTTGCGTCATATCCCCTGTCTGCGGTTTAAGACACATTTTAAATCATGCTTTAGCTGCCTATCTTGCCGTTTTGGATCAGTATACGCTGGCAGATTTAGTCGCTGATCCCGAGAAATATCGAATGCATTTTTCGAAACAGGCCGGAAAATAGCTGCTTTTCGGTCTGTTTTTTCCTTTCGTCATAGCAGTCTTTCGATTAGAAGTTCGCCGTTGATCATGCGACCGTTCCTTCCCACCGCATCTCCAGTCCACAATGAGTTTTTCCTTTCCATTCCTTTTAAAATCCAACATTGATTTCGCGAATAGGATGTACTTTGCATTGGATAGAAAACTCCTGCTACAATAGAGTAGAAAACTTTGGAAAAGAAGGGGATTGCATGGAACAATTTAAAATGAAATTGGAAAAATATGCAGAATTGGCCGTAAAAGTTGGCGTTAACATTCAAAAAGGGCAAACCCTTGTCATTAATGCTACGTTAGAAGCGGCCGACTTTGTTCGTCTGATTGTGAAGAAAGCTTATGAAGCAGGTGCTAAACATGTACATGTAGAATGGAGCGACGATGCTGTCTCCCGCATGAAATATGAGCTTGCCCCTGACGAAGCGTTTGATGAATATCCGATTTGGCGGGCGAAAGAAAGAGAAGAACTTGCAGAACAAGGAGCCGCCTTTATATCCGTGCTTTCTTCCAGCCCCGACCTTTTAAAAGGAGTCGATCCTGATCGCATCAGCCGCTTTCAAAAAGCCGCCGGCCAAGCTCTGGCAAAGTTCCGGCAATACATCCAATCCGACAAAGTCAGTTGGACTGTGATCGCCGCTGCTTCACAGGCATGGGCTGAAAAAGTATTTCCAAACGATGAAAAAGCTGTAGAAAAATTATGGGAGGCCATTTTCAGTTCTGTAAGAATTGGAAAAGAGGATCCTGTAGCCGCTTGGAAAAAACATGATGAAACTCTTCACGAAAAAGTCGAGTATTTAAATAACAAGAGATTTCATAAGCTTCATTATAAAGCGCCCGGCACAGATTTGACCATCGAACTTCCTGAAAACCATATTTGGGTCGGTGCCGGAAGCATCAATGAAAACGGCGTTTCATTCATGGCCAATATGCCGACGGAAGAAGTTTTTACCGTCCCTAAAAAAACAGGTGTCAATGGATATGTATCAAGCACTAAGCCATTGAGTTACGGCGGAAACATCATCGATGGTTTTACCATCACATTTGAAAACGGAAGAATTGTTGACGTGAAAGCAAAAGAAGGAGAAGAAATACTAAAGAAACTGGTAGAAACAGATGAAGGATCTCATTATTTAGGAGAAGTAGCGCTTGTACCCCACCACTCACCTATCTCTGAATCGGGAATTCTTTTTTACAATACATTATTTGACGAAAATGCCTCCAATCACCTCGCGATCGGAAGCGCTTATGCTTTTTGCATCGAAGGCGGAAAGCAAATGTCGAAAGAGGAATTGGAAGAAAACGGACTGAATACAAGCATCACCCACGTGGACTTTATGATCGGATCAGAATCCATGGATATTGACGGCATCACCAAAGACGGAAAAACCGAACCGATTTTCCGCAATGGAAATTGGGCATTTTAAAAAAATTCCTTTATTGGAACGTTCCATTATTACAAATAACTTTGATTCCATTCAATCTGAATCTAAATGAAATGAACTTGCTCCACTTTAATAGGATTTAAAAGGCTCTGTTCGAATCCAAAATTTTCGTCCTTCCTAAACAAATCGGCGATCAGCCTTTCAGAAAGGCGCGTGATTAGAAGGAACCAAGAACAGAGCCTTTCTCTTTTTCCCCCTTCATCCTAAAAACTAAATTGATTCAACCGTTCATAATATTGTTTGAGAAAATCAAAAAAGAGTTTTTCCGTTGGCGGAAGATCTCGGCTTTTCGGGTAAATAACCCCTACTGTCCTGGTTATGATCGGATCGCTCACCGTGATGCTCACGGTTTCAGGGCTGGATTGTTCATCAAGCGTTGATTCCGGTAGAAGACTAATCCCAAGCCCCGCTTCCACTAAGCCTTTTATCGTATAGATATCTTCGCTTTCAAATGCGACATCAGGCTCAAATCCTACTTGCCGACAAGCGTCCATCACCATTTTTCTCATATCGTAACCTGTTTGAAACAGTACGAATGGCTCTTTTCTCAATTCGTAAAGCCGAATTTCTTTTTTTTGGGCCAAAGGATGATGAAACGGGAGTAGAGCTCTCATCCTTTCAGAAAAGAAAATATGGGTGTTTATTTTGGAATCCGTCGGAACCGGTGAAACAAACGCCAAATCAATTTCCCCGTTTTCCACCAGTCCTCGCAATTCCTTATTGGATCCTTGCCAAAATTTAAATCCAATCTCCGGATATTGTTTTCTAAATGCAGATATTACTCTCGGCAGCGTTTTAGCGGCCAATGAATTAGGAAAACCAATTCGGATCATTCCCTGTTTTGGATTTAAGTAGTCTTTGACTGCTTTAACCGATTTGTCGATCTCCTCCATTGCATTTTCAATATGTTCTAAAAAAATTTTGCCTATATGCGTTAACTTGACATTTCGACCATCTCTGGCAAACAAAACGACTCCGAGCTCATCTTCCAGCCGAGCGATCTGTCTGCTCACCGCCGACTGAGCAACATGAAGCTGATTGGCTGCCTCAGTCACATGTTCTTGCTTGGCCACTTCTATAAAATATTTAATTTGGCGCAGTTCCAATCTTCTTCTCCCCTTTTCTTTTTTTCATGATCTGTCGTAAAATTCCCGTCTATCAAGCAAAAACTATATTAATATCAAAATTAGATTGTTTTATTCTTAATTATATATTGTTAGCATTAATAAAGAAATATACAATATAAGTACTGTTATCTGAAAAATAGAAACAATTTAAATTTACCTGCTTTTAACCGTCCGCAAAATTTCCACCTTCAAAGCTCAAAATCCGCGGGTGACGAAAAATCAACTTTTAAAAATCATCCGCATAAGCCCACCGATGGAAATTTTTTAAGACCTGCTCAGTAAATCTTTTCACAAAATGGGGGTGCAGCCGATGAAACACTATGGCTATCCAAAAGAACAAGGTCTGTACAATCCGCAAAACGAACATGACGCTTGCGGAATCGGATTTATAGCAAATATAAAAGGAAAACCTGCTCATTCCATTGTAAAGCAGGGTATATACATGCTGTGCCAATTGGAACACCGCGGTGGCCACGTGAATGAAAAAACGGGAGATGGAGCGGGAATTATGCTTCAAATCTCGGATTCATTCTTTAGAAAAGAATGCGAAAAGCTTAATATTCATTTACCAGAAATGCATAAGTATGCAGTAGGAATGTTATTTATGCCACAAAACCAATCCGAACGGGAACGCGCTAAATCGCACATTGAACGGATTGTTGGCGAAGAAGGACAGTCGCTGCTCGGATGGCGTGAAGTTCCAACCGATTCTTCCGTCATTGGCGAAGGCGCTTTAAAAACGGAGCCTTTCATCATGCAATTGTTTATCGGGCAAAACGAAGAGATCAAATCGGAACGAGATTTTGAATTAAAATTATACATCATTCGAAAACGTATTGAACGAGCGATCGCAGAGGATCCGGCAATTAACGGCAGCTTTTATGTTCCGAGCCTGTCGACAAGAACGATCATATATAAAGGAATGCTTCTTCCGGAGCAAATCGATCAATACTATCTGGATCTTTCCGACGAAGCCTATACTTCTGCTTTCTCCCTTGTTCATTCTCGATTCAGCACCAACACATTCCCCAGCTGGGAGCGTGCTCATCCATACCGTTATTTAATTCATAATGGAGAAATCAATACCCTGAGAGGAAATGTGAACTGGATGCGTGCCCGCGAAAAGGCAAGTTACTCTAAAGTGTTCGGGGACAACTACGAAAAGATTTTGCCTATTATCGACGAAAGCGGTAGCGATTCCGCCATGTTGGATAACACACTTGAATTCTTGACATTATCGGGCCGTTCGCTTCCTCACGCTGCGATGATGCTGATTCCGGAACCATGGGATCATGATAGGCAAATGGAAGATCCAAAGCTTGCTTTCTATGAATACCACAGTTGCCTAATGGAGCCTTGGGATGGGCCTACTTCGATCTCCTTTACGGACGGTCGAAAAATCGGAACCATTTTGGACCGCAATGGACTGCGTCCTGCCCGCTATTATATAACGGAAGACGATTTAATCATCTATTCTTCTGAAACAGGAGTCGTACCTGTCGAAGAGGAAAAAATCATTTCCAAACAAAGCTTAGACGCGGGGAAAATGCTTTTGATTGATCTTGAAGAAGGCCGCATCATTTCCGACGAAGAGATCAAAGCAAAAATTGCTTCTGAAAAACCTTACCGCAAATGGCTCGACGAAAATCTTGTCCACCTATCCGATCTAAATGATTTCGAACCGGTGGAAGCGCGTTTAGAATCCGAAAAAATTGTAAAATGGCAAAAAGCCTTTGGCTACACGTATGAGGAACTGACGAAAAATCTTAAATCAATGGCGACGGAAAAAAAGGACCCGATCGGATCCATGGGATATGATGCCCCGCTCGCCGTTTTGTCGGAACGTCCTCAGCTTCTCTACAATTATTTTAAACAACTGTTTGCACAAGTGACGAACCCTCCGATTGATGCCATTCGGGAAGATATTGTGACTTCAACCATGACGCTCCTTGGCAGAGAAGGAAATCTTCTCGAGCCTTCCGAACAGAGCTGCCGGAGAATTCGGCTTGAATCACCTATTCTTTCTGAAAAAGATTTAGCTGCTTTAATCGGCAATCGGTTTAAAGAATTTCGTGCGAAAACTCTGTCTATTTTATTTGACGCTTCTTCCCCTCAAGCCCTTGAACCGGCTTTAGACAGGCTGTTCCAAGAAGCGGAAGAAGCAATTGAGGAAGGGTATTCGTTGTTAATTTTATCCGATCATGGAGTGAACGAAGATTTCGCTGCCATCCCTGCTTTGCTCGCAGTCAGCGGTCTTCATCATCACTTAGTGCGAAAAGGGCTTAGAACGAAAGTAAGCCTTATTGTGGAAACGGCTGAAGCCAGAGACACTCATCACTTTGCTTGTTTAATCGGATACGGGGCAGATGCAGTTCATCCATACCTTGCCATTTCGTCTATTGAAGACATGGTGGAAAAAGGCATTATTAAAGAAATAAACGCTGAACAAGCCATCAGCAACTATTTGCAAGCGAGCATCGACGGGGTTGTCAAAATCATGTCGAAAATGGGTATCTCCACTGTTCAAAGCTATAGAGGCGCCCAGATTTTTGAAGCGGTTGGCATCGGAAAAGAAGTAGTGGACCGCTATTTTACCGGTACCGCTTCCCCATTAAGCGGGATTACGCTTCATGTGATTGCCGAAGAAACCCTGCTCCGCCACCGCCAAGCATTTCATAAAAGTGAATTCCAGGATACTTCCCTTGATTCCGGCGGAGAATTTCAATGGAGAAGAACGGGAGAAGCTCATGCTTTTAATCCGAAAACCATTCATACTTTACAACAAGCAGCACGGCAAAATAGCTATGAACTATATAAAAAATACTCAAAAATGATTTCAGAAGAACAAACATTTTTCCTTAGGGGTCTTCTCGATTTCAACTTTGGCAAAAGACCCGCAGTTCCTTTAGACGAAGTGGAACCTGTCGAATCCATTCTCAAACGCTTTAAAAGCGGTGCCATGTCGTACGGTTCCATCAGTAAAGAAGCTCACGAAACGCTGGCGATTGCGATGAACCGCATTGGAGGTAAAAGCAACAGCGGCGAGGGCGGCGAAGACCCTTCTCGTTACACGCCGGATAAAAACGGAGATTTGCGCCGGAGTGCCATCAAACAAGTGGCATCGGGACGATTTGGCGTAACGAGTCATTATTTAGTGAACGCCGAAGAAATTCAAATCAAAATGGCACAAGGCGCTAAACCGGGTGAAGGAGGTCATTTGCCGGGAAAAAAAGTATACCCTTGGATTGGGGACGTTCGTGGTGCCACACCCGGAGTCGGACTTATTTCTCCTCCTCCTCACCATGATATTTATTCTATCGAAGATTTAGCCCAATTGATTTACGATTTAAAAAATGCAAATCCGAAAGCTCGCATCAACGTGAAATTAGTTTCCAAGAGCGGTGTAGGAACAATCGCAACCGGCGTGGCCAAGGGGCTTGCCGATGTCATTTTGATTAGCGGATATGAAGGCGGCACAGGCGCATCGCCGAAATCAAGCATTAAAAATGCCGGAATTCCTTGGGAAATCGGCCTTGCCGAAACACATCAAACCTTGCTGATGAACGGTCTCCGTGATCGCGTAACCCTTGAAACAGACGGCAAAATGATGACAGGCCGAGATGTCGTCATCGCTGCTCTTTTAGGCGCTGAAGAGTACGGATTTGCCACTGCACCTCTTGTCGTGCTTGGGTGCATTATGATGCGGGTTTGCCATATGGATACTTGTCCTGTAGGAGTGGCAACCCAAAATCCAGAACTGCGGAAGCGATTTGCCGGTTCGCCTGATCATATCGTGAATTACATGCACTTTGTCGCCCAGGAAATCCGCGAAATTATGGCACAATTGGGATTCCGGACGATGGACGAAATGATTGGACAAAAACAATTCTTAAAAGTTCATGAACGGGCCAAACGTCATTGGAAAGCCAAATATCTAGATTTGTCGCCGCTTCTGTATGTACCGGAAGAAGCAAAGCATCAATCCCAGCACAAAACGCAGAACCAAAATCATCAACTTGAAAAAACGCTTGATCTTCAAAAGTTGGTTCCCGCTGCTCAACCTGCAATCGAATGGAAAAAACCTGTAAAAGGAAGTTTTCCAATCCGCAATATCAATCGGGCTACCGGAACCATTTTGGGATCTTTGATTACCCAAAAATACGGAGCTGAAGGTCTTCCTGAAGATACGATCCAATTTACATTCAAAGGTTCGGCCGGACAAAGTTTCGGTGCTTTTGCTCCTAAAGGGTTGACATTAGCGGTAGACGGAGATGCCAACGATTACTTTGGAAAAGGCTTATCGGGAGGAAAACTGATTGTTCGCCCTGATTCATCTTCCAGCCTAGTTCCGGAAGAACAGACTATCGCAGGAAATGTTTGCCTGTATGGAGCGACCGGCGGTGAAGCTTATATCAACGGAAAAGCCGGAGCCCGTTTTGCCGTTCGAAATTCCGGAGTCGACGTAGTGGTCGAAGGTGTAGGAGACCATGGCTGTGAATATATGACCGGCGGCAATGTCGTCATACTCGGCGATGTTGGGAAAAACTTTGCAGCCGGAATGTCCGGCGGCGTCGTATATATCTATGAAAAAACGCCTGGATTGACGAAACGTCAATGCCGAGAATCATCTCTTCTGTTTGAATCGTTGTCAAAAGAAGATGAGGACTTAGTGAAATCTCTTATAAAAAAACACGTTGACTACACAAACAGCCCGTTGGCCAAACGAATTCTCGACAATTGGAGCAAAACATCCGGCCGCTTTATAAAAATAATTCCTAAAGAATATAAAGAAATGAAACAAAAAATCCAACATTTCCTTTTGGAAGGAAAGACGCAGTCTGAAGCTGAATACGCCGCTTTTCTTGAAAGTACTGTCGAAAAAAAGACCATATCTGACAATCAGCGAATGATAGAAGCCATCAATTAGTAGAGAAAGGGGTTAGAAGCATGGGAAAAGCAACAGGTTTTTTGGAATATAAAAGAAAAAAAGCACCGGAACGTGATCCAAAAGTTCGCATCAAGGACTGGAATGAGTATCAGCTCCCTTTCTCCGAGAACGAATTAAAGATTCAAGCCGCCCGCTGCATGGATTGCGGAACCCCCTTCTGTCATACGGGAATGGAATTAAGAGGGATGCCTTCCGGCTGCCCTCTTTATAACTTAATCCCCGAATGGAATGATTTGGTATATCAAAACCGTTGGCAGGAAGCATTAGAACGGCTTTTGAAAACAAACAACTTCCCTGAATTTACCGGACGCGTTTGTCCTGCACCTTGCGAAGGATCATGTACTGTCGCCCTTTCCGATGATCCGGTGGCAATCAAATCTATTGAAAAAGCGATCATTGACAAAGGATTCCAGGAAGGATGGATTAAGCCAAACCCTCCCAAAGTGCGTACGGGGAAAAAAGTGGCCGTAGTCGGATCAGGTCCTGCCGGTCTTGCGGCTGCCGATCAGCTGAATAAAGCTGGTCATACGGTTACCGTATTTGAAAAAGACGATCGTGTCGGAGGACTGCTGACATACGGGATTCCTTCGATGAAGCTTGAAAAATCTACCGTAGACAGACGCGTGAATTTACTGAAACAAGAAGGCATTACGTTTGTGACAAACACGGAAATCGGAAAAGATATCAGCGCCGAAGAACTAAAGGAATCGTTTGACGCAGTCCTTTTATGCGCCGGCTCTCAAAAACATCGCGACATATTAATAGAGGGCCGTGAATCAAAAGGCATTTATTTTGCCATGGATTATTTAACGAAAAGCATTAAAGGATTGTTGGACGGAACAGAAGTGATTTCCGCGGAAGGAAAAGATGTTATTGTCATCGGCGGCGGAGATACGGGAGCTGACTGTGTAGCAACGGCTTTGCGTCAAGGAGCCAAAAGCGTCGTCCAATTTGGAAAGCATGAAAAAATGCCTGATTCACGATTGGAACGCAATCCATGGCCGGAATATCCGAATACTTTTAAATTAGATTATGCCTATGAAGAAGCCGCTGCGGTTTTCGGAGAAGACCCACGCGAATATTTAATTCAAACGAAAAAATTTGTGGCTGATGAAAATGGCCATGTGAAAGAATTGCATACGGTTCAAATGGAAAAAACCTATCATGAAGACGGAACCTATACAATGAAAGAAATTCCGGGAACGGAAAAAGTATGGCCGGCTCAACTAGTATTAATTGCCATTGGATTCACCGGAACTGAACCAAAACTTCTTGATGCCTTTCAAGTAGAAAAAACAAGCCGGAATACTGCGAAAGCAAAATACGGCCAATATACAACGAACGTGGAGGGCGTGTTCGCTGCCGGAGATATGCGCCGCGGGCAAAGTTTGGTCGTTTGGGCCATTCACGAAGGCCGTGAAGCAGCTCGAGAAATCGACCGTTATTTAATGGGAGAGACTTTTTTGCCATAACCTGAAATACGCACAAAAAAGAGGCCGACCTTTAAGTTCGCCTCTTTTTTTGTACTTTTTAATCTTGCAATAAACTATAGAGAACAGCTTTCTGAGCATGCAAACGATTTTCCGCTTCTTGGAAAACGATGGATGACGGCCCATCCATAATGTCCGCGGACACTTCCTCTCCTCTGTGAGCCGGTAAGCAGTGCATAAATTTACAGTCCGGCTTAGCATATTGGAAAAGTCCTTGATTTACCTGATAAGGAATAAATATCTTCCTTCGTTCTTCCTGTTCTTTTTCCTGTCCCATGCTGACCCACACATCTGTGTAAATAAAATCTGCTTCTTTCACTGCTTCTTTCGGATTTTCTAAGTAGGTAATACAAGCCCCCGTTTTTTCTGCCAATGCTTGTGCTTTTTTCATGACTTGCGGGTCAGGCTCGAATCCTTTCGGAGTCGCCACAACACATTCCATTCCTGTCAAAGCCGCCCCTATCATTAAAGAGTGGGCAACATTGTTTCCATCTCCTACATATACTAACTTGACCCCTTTCCACCCTCCTTTCCATTCGTAAATCGTCAACAAATCTGCAAGCGCTTGACAAGGATGTGATAAATCCGTCAATCCGTTGATGACAGGAATGTCGGCTGCTTTCGCCAGCGCCTCGATTTTGTCATGTCCGAACGTCCGGATCATGATCCCATCCAGATATCTCGACAATACTTTTCCTGTATCCTCGATTGTTTCTCCTCGTCCTATTTGAGTATGCTGCGAATCCAAAAACATTCCATGCCCCCCGAGCTGGATCATGGCAGCTTCAAAAGAGACTCTCGTACGAGTCGAATTTTTTTCAAAAATCATCCCGAGAATTTTCCCTTTTAAACTTTCAGAATAAGCGGAAGGATTTTTTTTCATATCAGCTGCTAATTCTATAAAATAAGAAATTTCATTCGGAGTAAAATCAGCAAGAGTCAGTAAATCTTTTCCTTTCAATTGTTCGGCTGTCACCGTATGAACGATTGCCATTTATAAACACTCCCTTTCCAATGTACTATCCTTTTTTGAACGTTTTTTTAATTGATCATGTCAATATTAAAAACTTTCGTAAAATAAAAACCTTTATAATTAATATTTATACACAATAAAGAATGAAAATACAATCATAAATATCGTATTGCAAAAAATTTATTTAGATAATAAAATCAAAATGCATTGTTCGTAAGTTTTATGTTAAGATTATAAGTGAACGTAACATTTTATTAGCAACTCAATAGTCCACGAGGTGAAAGATTCATGAAAAAGAAAATACCAATGCGTGATACTCTAACAGTCAAAACAAGTTTCGTCCTTCCACCGGATACAAACCAACATGGTACTTTATTCGGCGGAAAGTTGATGGCATACATAGACGATATCGCCTCTATAACCGCAACTAAATTTGCAAGAAGACCGGTTGTAACTGCTTCAACGGACTCCGTAGATTTCCTTAAACCAATTAACAGCGGTGACTCTGTGACATTAGAAGCTCGGATCACATATACTGGTCGGACAAGCATGGAAGTATTCGTAAAAGTAACATCCGAAAATTTATTAACGGGTGAAAAAGCAGTTGCGGCTCTCTCTTTCTTAACCTTTGTTGCCCTTGATGAAAACGGAAAACCGACAGAAGTGCCTGAAGTGGTTCCGGAATCTGAAGAAGAAAAATGGCTGAATGAAACAGCTCTCAATCGGGCAGAACATCGGAAAGCACGGAAACTTCACAGCCAAGAACTAGCTGAATTTTTCTCCAAAATGGAATAAGTAATTTTTCAAAAGGCCGGAATTCTCCAATCCTTCAATCTTGATACTATACTACACTTGCTCTCCGCTCACATTTCTACGAGGAACTCCGGCCCTTTCCTTTTTTTTTCGGCTCCTCCAAAACCGGTGAAACATAGTCCTACAATCCTCCTAAGTCGGAATAAGCTCATTAGATTTATAGAATAGTCCGATTTTCATTCTTTAAAAATGGCATTTCAAAATGATAAATGCCTCTATTAACGTAAACACGTCCTGAAAAAAACTTGAATGGCGAAATTCTGCTGCGACATTCTTTTACATAAAGTTACAAAGATTAAGTTTTATAAACAACAGCAAGCACATTCCCCCCTCCCCTTATGTCGAAAATGCTGATAGATTCGTTCATCCCGCCATTGTTACAAATCTTCTACATTTGTAACAACATATTTTGACAATAAAACCCATATACTTTTCAACAAAAAAACTTGTATACTTTTATAGGATAAAGACGATATGATTCTTCTGAACATGCGTCAAATTTGTTTGGCTTATTCGAAATGGAGGTATAAAAGGTGCTTTCTCAAGATATTGGAATTGACTTAGGCACGGCCAATACCCTTGTATATAGTAAAAATAAAGGAATTATTATAAACGAACCCTCTGTAGCAGCGATTGATATACATACGAAACAATTATTGGCAATAGGTTCAGAAGCAAAAAAAATGATCGGAAAAACCCCCGCCAACATTTCCGTTATTCGTCCATTAAAAAATGGGGTTATTGCTGATTTTGAAGTGACAACGGAAATGCTAAAAAGCATCATGAAAAAAGTGAACAAAGCGCTTGGAATCACCTTGCGAAAGCCGAATGTCGTGATCTGCGCCCCATCTGGAGCGACAACAGTCGAAAAAAGAGCGATTGAAGACTCTATTCGAAGCTGCGGAGCGAAAACCGTCCATTTGATTGAAGAACCGATTGCAGCGGCCATCGGAGCAGATTTGGCGGTAGATGAACCGATTGCTAATATGATTGTCGACATCGGTGGAGGCACTACTGAAGCGGCCATTATTTCCTATGGCGGAGTGGTGTGCAGCAATTCGATTCGAATTGGCGGAGACAAAATGGACGAAGATATCATTCAATATGTACGGAAAGAGTACAACCTGCTAATCGGCGAACCGACCGCAGAAATGCTGAAAAAAGAAATTGGATATGCGCCCATCGATCATGATATCCAAGAAATGGAGATTCGCGGAAGGGATTTAGTAACGGGACTCCCCAAAACGATTACTATTACTTCCTTAGAAATTCAGAAAGCGATAAAGGAAACCGTTTTACAAATATTAGAAACAGTTCGTGCTACGCTGGAAAATTCACCACCGGAACTTAGCGGTGACATTGTTGACAGAGGAATTATTTTAACAGGAGGAGCTTCCCTGCTGAACGGTTTAAAAGAATGGTTGGCAAGCCAGATGATTGTCCCCGTAAACCTCGCACCAAGTCCGCTCGAATCAGTCGCCATTGGTACAGGCCGGTCTTTGCATGTCATCCCTCAGTTAAAAAAAGTAAAAAATTAACGCTTGTTAAAGAAGTCTGTCTCTCCGATTAAAAAAGCAGGCCCTCATCCCTCCTGCTTTTTCGGAGGCAGACTTTTTTTTCGATCTTATTAAGCCCCTCATATAAACCTTCTTTAGACCGCCGGAGATAAGACTTTTCTGATTTCTTTTCTTCAGGATGAATGATTTCAGCTAGCTTTTGAACACGCGATCTGCCAAAAATTCTCTTGACCGCTGCCTGAAGAAAAGCTATTATTAATTTAATAAATCTGAAAATACGAAAAAAATTTCATAGATTTCTTATCAAGAGAGGTGGAGGGACTGGCCCGATGAATCCTCAGCAACCAGCCGAATTGGCCAGGTGCTAAATCCAGCAAACTTTCGAGTTTGGAAGATAAGAAGGATCATTTTGGACATCATCCATCAAAAGCCTTCTTACGGAAGGCTTTTTTCATTTTATCCGTAATGAGAGGAGGAACACGCATGGGATTTTTGGATCGATTGAAAACAGAGATTTTAACAGCCGATGGCGCAATGGGCACGCTCCTCTATTCATATGGAATTGACTATTGTTATGAAGAATTGAATATTACCAAGCCAGAAATCATTTCCAAAATACATGAAGAGTATATTCTTGCCGGGGCCGATGTCATCCAAACCAATACTTACAGTGCCAACGCTGTAAAACTGCGTCGTTACGGACTGGAGGAAAATGTCAAACAAATAAATAAAGCGGCTGTCCGTCTTGCCAAACAAGCTGCAGCTGATCATGGAACGTTTGTTTTCGGTACAATTGGGGGCATTCGCGGCTTCCGTAAAGATACCTGCTCACTGGCTGATATAAAAGAGGCCTTCCTAGAACAGGCAGAAAGTTTATTGAATGAAAATCCAGACGGACTGCTTCTCGAAACTTACTATGACTTTGAAGAATTGACAACCGTCTTAAAAATAGCTCGAAAATTAACAAACATTCCAATTATCGCTCAAGTGTCCATGCATGAACCCGGTGTCCTTCAAAACGGTCTATCTCTGAATGAAGCTCTCCACCGTTTGGAAGATCACGGGGCAGATCTGGTGGGTGTGAACTGTCGACTTGGACCTTACCATATGATACAAGCCCTTGAAAAAGCTACATTGCCCCAAAAAGCGTATCTTTCCGCTTATCCTAACGCCAGCCTGCTGGATGTGAAAGACGGCCGAGTGATCTATGAATCGGAAGCCGAGTATTTCGGAAGAGCGGCGGTAAAATTGCGCAATCAAGGAGTCCGTCTTATCGGGGGATGCTGCGGCACAACGCCGAAACATATTGAAGCCGTCAAAAAAGCATTATCAGGTCTTTCTCCCATTCATCAAAAATCGGTGAAACCTGAAAAACCGATCATTGTAAAAGAACCACCGGTACCGCTCGATCCCCCTCTTCACGAACTAGCGAAGAAAAAACGGACGATTATCGTAGAATTGGATACTCCGAAACATTTGGATACTTTTCAATATTTTAAAGGGACTCAAGTACTTAAAGAAGTCGGAATCGACGCGATTACAATGGCCGATAATTCGTTGGCTTCACCGCGGATCAGCAACATGGCAATGGCGGCTTTAGTAAAGGCCAACCAGCATATTCGCCCGCTCGTACATATAACCTGCCGAGATCGCAATTTAATAGGACTGCAATCGCATTTGATGGGCCTCCACACCCTAGGTATTCATGATATTCTTGTCATTACAGGCGATCCGACAAAAGTGGGTGACTTTCCCGGCGCCACAAGCGTATACGACGTTTCCAGTTTGGAACTGATTTCATTAATTAAGCAATTGAACAACGGGATTTCGTTTTCCGGGAAACCATTAAAACAAAAAACTCATTTTTCCGTTTCCGCTGCTTTTAATCCGAATGTCCGCGTACTGGAAAAAGCAGTAAAACGGATGGAAAGAAAAATAGAATGCGGAGCCGATTCGTTTATCACACAGCCAGTTTTTACAAGGGAAAAAATAAAAGAAATTTACGAAGCAACGAAACATTTAAATGTCCCTATTTTCATCGGAA
>Ga0207865_101404_pt1 | contig 18178 bp, 32 predicted proteins | sample HigsolmetaAR204D_FD_184836 | JGI IMG/M metagenome (GOLD analysis project Ga0207865, IMG submission 184836) | Ionic liquid and high solid enriched microbial communities from the Joint BioEnergy Institute, USA - AR20-4-D (SPAdes) (version 2) ...
CCACGAGCTTTTTCGACCGCTTCAAGACGTTCTGTGATTGGAGCGAGCTTAGCATCTAAAATTTCACTAAACTGTTTAGTGATATCCTCTTCGCCAGCTGGTTCAGTACCTTCTTCTTTTTCGATAGCCTCCAACCTTTTAGTGATTGGTGCCAATTTTTCGTCTAACATTTTTTCAATATCTTCTTTTTTCACTTCTTCTTCCTCCTCCTCTTCAAGAGCTACTAATTCAGCAAGCGCCGCATGCGCATCTTTGATTTTCTGCATATTGGCAGACGATATTTTTTTACCTGCTTTTTCGATGTTTTTTGGTGGCTTGCCAACAGCTTTCGCTATATTTTCGGAAGCAAGTAATTCAATTAGGATGTCAGATAAATCTTGTATTGCTTCGCGAATTTTGGTTTCATCGTCCTCAAATTCGTATTCGTCTGTTTGCCAATTGTAACGACGTAAAACAGATTCGAACGAATCAATAGCTACCCAAAAACGATTTGCTTTTGAACGTTGTTCGTATTGATCCTTCACTGCGCCTTTTTGAATCTTCTCACCAGTGAAGAAGTTTTTAAGTAAATTAAAAAAGCCCTTAACTTCGTCATCTTCATTTGACTTCGTAACAGGCTTTTCTTCATGTTTTTCTATTACCTCGGCAGTGCCGGCCATTGAATAACCGGTTAAATTTCCAGACTTTACATCTTCCCAAATATCATCATTGACTTTTGTTACCAGCACCCAAGAACCTTTTTTAATCTCTTGCTCTCCGATAGTCATATCAGTAGGTGCAATATAAGACTCAACCACTTCTGCTACACCTGGTGTGAAGTCATGTTGCTTATCAATTTGTTGATATTTCAACATAAAATTATGAGCTGCTTTTTCGATCTCTTCTTCAGTGGCGAAATCTCCTTGGGCATCAATCTCGTTAGGTTCATAAACGATGCCGTACACTAACTTCTTTTCTTCCTCTTCCTTATTGATGAAAATATTAACCTTTTTTTCGAATGTCGGTTGTTCCTCTGATTTTGTCAGAAAAAATGTCTTTTTGTTAGCCGCTTTGTCAACGAGCGACACAAAGCTAATTTCCATGTTTTTGAGCTCTCTTGGCACAACTATCACCCCCTTTCAAGTAAAAAGACTTAAAACACTTTATGGATTTCATTCTTGCTCACCCCAATCAAAAAAGCGACTGTTCTCAGTCGCTGATTTTAATGTGTTTCCAAGTTTTATTATGTTTTATTCTTAAAATCGCTGTATCTTCTACGCCGTATTCCCTCGCTAATGATGCTGCGCTTCTACCCTCGCGAAGCTTCAGTTTTATCTGTCTAACCTTTTCATCTGTTAACTTAGCTTTTGGACTGTTTTCTCCTAAAAAATTTTCTCTTTCCACATAATAGGTTTCCCCTTCAATGTGACTCCATAGTTTTCCTCGCATTATTAAGGATATCACTCTTTGGGTAACTCCGTATTTTCTCGCCAATTGATACTGATTTAATTTAGAGGTTTTTATTTCCCTTACCTGTTCTTCTGTTAATTTGCCACCGCCTCCATTTCGGCTACCTTTTGCTTGTCTGCTTTTCTTTACCATATCCTCACTGTTTTCCTTATATGTTCCTACTCTTAAGTGATTCGGATTGAAACAATCTCTTTGATCGCAAGTGTGCATTACGACTTTTCCGTCAGGTATAGGTCCTTTTTCTCTTTCGTAAACGTATCTGTGCAAAGGAACTGTTTTTCCATATCTTTTGATATGGATATACCCTGTGCGCTGAACCGCATGACTTGTGCAAATCCAACACCCGTTTTCGTTTACCTTATAAGTAATAGGCTTTACTTTTCTGTGGTAGTTTTCGTTGTACACGAACACTGGCATCACCTTGGGATTAGTTATATAACCTATATAACCATTATATCTAGCGATGCCTTTCTTTTCAATATAAGTTATATAACTTATAATGGATAACAGGAGGTGTGTTGCATGGCTGTCGATAAAGAAAAAAACACACAAGTGCTTGTGACGTTTCCTAATGACTTGTTAAAAGAAATAGAAAAATACTGGCATGAAAATCATCTTAAAAACAGAAGTGAAGCTATTAGAGAACTTGTAAAAAAGGGAATCGAAGCATCTAAATAAATGGTTAGGTGCTTTTTTAACTATTCAATTCTTCCAGTGCTTCTTGCCGCAACTGCTCTTTTTCTTCTTGAGAAAGTCCAAGAATTGATTCATCGACCACTGGACCCATTGTGCAATGGCAATTCACACGCTCTTTCGCAGATAACGAAGGATCACGGGGATACTGACAGGTTTCTCCACTGCCCTCTATTTCAAATTCTTCATCCACACCAACCTCTACGCCATCCATGGCCACATGATTTTCACGGGGTTGATTTTTCTTACTACCAGAATGCTTCCACTTCTTTTTTACAACCGCTGGGCTTTGCATATAAGATTCCCATTGCGCCCTACTGGAAGCAGTTAAAATTTCTGTGATTGCAGTTTTCCGTGCCCTCTTTCTATCAAATTCGGGTAAATTCTTCATTTTTAGTTCTACATCTTGAATAGAGTCTCCGTTCTCAATAGCAGTCGTTAGCACTTCCTCAATTGCTTTATGAGTATTCAACTGCATTAAATCAGCCAGCTTAGTAGACCAATCTTTTACCCAATTCGTTGTTTGAGTGGATGTCTCTACAAAAGGGATATCCGGATCAATTGATTCCATCATTTTTTTGCACAATTCCTCGACGGTTAGTTGAAGAAATTCTGCTGTTACTTTACCAAACTCCTCTGCAAATTCATCTGCAGCAAAAAGATTATTAGTAAAGTACTGTAGCAAAGCTTCTAATGTTGGCTTGTCATCTTTGGATACAAATGCTTTCATTTCTTTTAGATAAAGCTTCCTCTGATTCCTTAAAAGTTTAGCGACCTCTTTTTCATAATTTTCAACGATTTGAGGAATCATATCTAACCCGGGGAAGTCAGCGACTACATCCGTGAGTTTTTCGTCATCGTCTTCCTCGGCCTTTTTGATAAATGCATTCAAACTTTTTAGGAGTTGTTCAACCTTGCTCATACTTTCAACTCCTCAAGCGCATCTCTTAGATCTTTCAAGAGCAAAATCAAATCGTTTTGTTGCTCTTTTGATTTCTGCATCATAATAGGGAAAGTTGTTTGCTGTTCCCTCAATACCATTTGGAATGGCAAGTTAAATTCTTCAGGCCATTCCTCAAGTGTTTTGCCTAAAACCCTACCTAACAGGTCTCTAAGGTCATTCGGTGAAACAGCTCCAGCATTAATAAAAGGCGTTAAGACCTTTGCAATTTCTACTGGGTCCCTAAAGTCAGGTCCTTTCAAAGTGATTTTTACACGTTGCAATTCCAACGCAGGAAGAAATAATGTGTTTAATTTGTTTGCTAGGGAATTTCTTTCTGGCTGAAATACTTGCTCCTCTGTTATTTTTCGAGCCGTATCCGCCGTTGCTCGGTTGTATTCATGAGCTTCACCGGTATAAAGTGGCGGCAATCGAAAGGCTGAACGCAACTTTTCTCGCGTTTTTTGGTCATATTCAAGGAACAAAGCGTCTTGTTGTAAAACTTCGGCTAATGACTTAATTTGCACCTTAACAGGAGTAACCTTTTCCTCCCCATCCACAAAGTTTTCTTGTGGAATTCCTTCTGCTTCGAGTAACAGGAATTTATGAGCGTTTTCTACCCCTTCAATGCTGTTCATGTATTCTTGGAGTTGATTGAAAGATTGTTCAGATAACATTCCGTTTTCTACTACAATCGCAGCAGGAGTATGCCTTCCTTGCTTGAAATACATGTAATTAAGTTCTTCTGCTTTTCTAGCACCGTATAAAGAAACAATATGGCCAATCCATCTAGGGATACCATATGTCCCGCTTCCAATTTTGAAATGGATTACTTCCGTTGCCCTTAAATGTTCTGGTGTGCTTTCATCAAATTTGCCATTTGTTAGATTCATCACTCGAGGATCGCCATACTCCTTAAAAAACACCTTCTTACCATTCACCATTTGCACATATCGTCGGAATTTTTTCCAGCGTTTGATTTTTTTCGGCACTCCGTTTTCTGTGATGGTAAATTCAACTTCTTCCGGCACTGTATAGGAACACACCCTCATATTTTGACAATCGATGTATTCAATTCCAGCCGGCCTTCCCAGTCCATCTCTCAATACTTCAATAAAGCCGTTTCCTGTCTTTTCTCGATCTTCAAGAGCATAACCAAAAATTGTTTCCGTCGCTTCATCAAAATGAAGGTATTTGATGAATTCCTCTAATCTCATCCATTCATTTTCCGCTCTTTTTATTTCGTCTTTCGAAATATCTTTAGCGTTAACATCAAAAGTATACTCGGGTTGAAGCCCAAATCCGACTATGTTTGTTCTATAGGCATCTACGCATTGTTGGAGTATGGTTGAATATTCAGCTATTTGCTTTAATTCCTTTAAATTGTAAGGAGGTTCGATTACTTCATCGTTGTACAAATTCTTAAATTCGTCTTCATATATTTGACGTGTCGTTGTACTTGGTGCTTCTACCTTCACAACACGTACACGCATTTGTTGCTGTGCCATAGCCTACCTCCTTTCTCTGTTCGGTCTTTGACGCTCTTTCGGCTTTTCTTTCAAGTCTTCAACTTCATAGTCATCTAGTGCATACCAGATGGCCGAAAGAGTATGCGGGTCAATGTTAAATTCGTCTTCGATGATGTCCCCATTCTTGTCTTTGGCATATGTCAAATCTTTTAATTCAAAAATGGTGTTCGTACATATATCCGAACAAATGATTTTTTTAAACCTCTTGATTTTCTTGGTGTATTGTAAGCGAGAACCTGGAAACTTTAGTGCTCCTACCATATTGAACCCCTGTTTACGGTAGTATCGAATGGTCTTAGGTTCAGCACTATCAGCTTTGATAAGTTCCTGCGTTTCTTTAAACTCGGCTATCTCTTCGGCCGTTTCATCGTCCGTCATTTGATTCTTGTAATACTCCCAGTAGATATAAAGGTATTTTTTATCAGGATCCACAGCCAAACGTATAACGGCGTTATAAGAATCAACAAACCCAAAGTCCATGCCAACGCGTTTTATTGGTTTATGAATGTTTGAAATAGCTTTCATGACCTCATCATGTGGAGCAACTTCGAACTGTGGCAATACTTTAACGCCATTCACGCCAAAATGACCTTTCCGAGCAATTCGGTAAAGGTCTGGGTCATAATCTTTTAATTCGTCTAACTGTTCAATGTAGCTTTCAGGCAAAAATAAATTATCATCAGCTGTTGAGTGATGATAATAGGTGTCGTTTGTTATAATTGTCCGTTTTTCATAAAGTTCTTCATCATCCAGAATTAAACGGTTATTTTGTTCATCCTTGAAAAAGTGTTTATAAGTCCAGTTGTCTTTGCTCACTGGATTTGTTGATAGGATCATATGAAGTTTCAATGTTGGATGTCTCAAACGTCCTAACAACTCTTTAAAACCAGCGTATTTAATCTCTGAACACTCTTCAAGCCAAATTATTGAGATGTTGTTTATTGACTTTAATTTGGATGGCTTGTCCATCCCTTTAAAGATGATTTTGCTTCCATTTGGAAAACGAATCTGCATCGGAGATACTATACATTTGATTTGATTTTCTAAGCCTAAGTCGGTAATTATCTCTTCAAGTAACGAGAAACACGATTCCCGAATCGTTTCATAAACTTCACGAACGACTAATGCTGTTCGTTTTTCGCTTAATAGTTTTAAGATTAGTTTTAAAGCAATGTGATAGCTTTTAGACGAACCATAACCGCCGACAAGAAACTGAAATTTCGTGGACCAATCAAACAGAAAGTCTTCAAAGTGAGGGTTCACTTCTTTTTCAATCATGATCCATCACCTTTACTCTTCCGCTTGATGAGGATTTCAATCGGCTTGTCGTCGGATCCAGAAGAGATTTTGTCTACTTCGGCTTTTGTCTTTTCAATGTCTAAGCGCATTTGTTCAAGTTTTAGGCGTCTTTCGTCATCTTCATGTGCCAATTCATTGAACTGCTTGATCAAGCTTCTTAACTCGCTCATTGCCCTAGATTGAGCATTCATGAAAGTTGCATGACGATCCCAAGCGAATTGGAATTCCCACTCTTCTTCGGTAGTCTCGTAATTCTCCCCAATATCTGACTTAGTTTTCTTAAGCTCCTTAATCATTTCATCCTTATCTTCAACATACATAATCTTTTGAGCCCGAATAATGGCAGCATATTGAATCATGATTTGATCCCATATTAAATCAGCTGGGCTTTTTTCATCTAACATTCCCATAATTTCTAATGTTTCCTGGGGGATGTATTTTGAGAAGAAGCCGTGCTTTACTGCGTTTTGGTTTCCTGTAGGCGCTCCACCTTCATTTCCAACTGCATTCTTATTACCTAATGGCGCTCCCCTTTTCCGTTTGGTAACGTTACCTTTTGATTTAGTAACGTTACTATTCAAAGCTTCATCCCATTTATCTTGATTTTTCCATTTTCGAATTTGTGAATCTGAAACACCCAGTTCGGCGGCAATGTCTTTTAGTTTCTTTTTTCCGCCACTCTCTTTCCAAATCTCGAATGCTTGATCTCTTTTTGGATTTCTTGGTCTTGCCACGTCACATCACCGCCACCTCCGTCATATTTGAGTTGTTTTGGACAAAAGAAAAAGCACCCAAAATAGGTACTTTTTTTATAAAATCTGAATAATTTTTATTGAATTAGGTAGGCTTTTTTGTCTGACTAGGTGGTTTTGGAGGTCTTGGTGTTTTTGGGGATGGCTTTAAACCATGATTAATTTTAGGATTAGGGTTAATTTTTGGTATTTCTTTTTCACTACTCATAATTTTCCTCTCCTCTCTTATCTATTTCTATAATGATTTTCGAATTAACATCAAAATTAAAATAGACAAATGGCATATCATACAGTTCTCTTAATTCTCCGCTTTCGTCATCAAAAACCTTTACTTGTGTTAATAAGAGTTCCCTTTTATCATCTTTTTGTGAAAATGCTGACACAGCACCTTGGTAAACGATATTAGTTTCTAAATCACGTATATTAACCCACTCTACATCATTAGAGGCAAATACAAATTCCCAAACATCATCATCTCCGTGCTTACTGGATATCCCTAACATGTTAGAAAATTTAAAAACAAACTTTTTATTAATAATTATAACAAGCAATACAGATAAAAGTACTCCAATAAAAGTTGACCAAACTACTTCAGTGACATTAATTTGAACTTTACTGTCAAAAAGTGTTTTCATAAATGTTGATTCAAGTGGTGAATATCTTTCAAATACTTTTTCAATAATAAAATTAATTAATAATACACATAAATAATATAACAAATAAGAAACAACACCCAGTAAGAACGAATGAATAATAAAATGAAATAACTGCTTTTTTCTGTGACTTGTTAAAGTATCTATTATAGTAGTCGAAAGAATGCCAGGTAGAAATAGAAAGAGTATCCTTACTGTTAGTTCAGTTAATTCTATAGTAATTACCCCCTTCCGCCTACTCATTTCGACAGAAGGAGATAAAATCCTGCATTAATAATCATCTTTTCACTAATACAGACTTCGTACGTCATACCGTACGTCATGAAATTCTTTCTTTTACTTTTTTTCTTGCTCTTTCAATGTATTGCTGGACAGTACGCTTTTTAATTCCCAATTCATCAGCAATTTCAGCCATGCTTAACCCTTGTGCAGCATATAAAATATAGCATTGTCTTTCTCTCAATGAAAAAGAAGAAAAAATGTTTAATAGGATTCTCTTTTGTGAATCAGATAAATATAATGGCTTTTCATTCGGCTCTAATTGTTCTGAGATATCAGGAATTAAATCCATGTTTTCAAGGTATTTGATTTGATATGCTTTTCTCTTATCAATCCCACGGCGTAAACCTGGTTGTCTCCCAGTTTCAAGCCATTCAATTACAAAATCCATATCATCAGCCATGCTGTTAATTATCTTAATATCCTCCTTAATAGCCGGGTCTTTCTGATTTAGACTGTTTTTTAGTTTATTTAATTGTTTTTTACCTTCTCGATATTCAAGCAACAGATCGTCAGCCCAAATTCCCATGAAAATACCCCCTATCGTTGTCTTAAAGCTCCGCCTTTTCCTCGCCGATATACGGGCATATTCATTCCCATAAGGTCTTTTATCTCGGATTCAGTTAAACGCTCTGAATGGCGCTTCTGTGGCTTCATACGGTGGTCTTTTTTCGATGTTTTAGTCATTTCATCATCTCCTTTCAAACAAAAAAGGACACTAATCCCGCTAATGCGTGATCAGTGCCCTGGTTGTTCCAGTAGCAGTTATTAAATTTTTGACTCATATTGTTCATCAATCGTTAATTGTTTTCGCTAATGGATGAACTGTTCTAACTTCATGAAATAATCCTGTTTTTTCATAGGCAAATTTTGCTGAATCATACGCTTCTTCAGGAGTGTCAAACTTTTCAAGTAACAATCCATCTAAAAAAATCCCATATTTCATCTCTTTCCCTCCTAGTGTCATTTTTTCGTATAACTAATCTCGTAATAAATCGGCTTACCATTCTGCCAATTGATGATCTGCTTTCCAAATCCATTCCCCGGAACATCTACTTTCTCCAGCTTTCCATCTATCACTCTATAAACAGCATTTTCTAAAAGGCTAATCTCAGCCGTCATTTTTTCTATGTTGATATTCACCGGAATCCCTCCCGTGTAGTATACTTTTATTAAGCCCACAAGTTTTGCCGGGAGAGATCTCGGCGTTTTTTCTTTATCGATCAACTACTTTCTTTCTTCCGTTTCTCCACTTCCAATCCACAACACCAATCCTTTTCGGTCGATCGGAAAGATCGCACTTCCATCCAGTCCTGAGCCGTTCAAGTTCCTCTTTTGAAAGATAGTGGATTTTCACTTCTTCTTAAATCATTAATGATGAAACGAAACCAAGCTCATTCGTCCTTTATCAACTCGATTTTATAACCATCTACTTCAGACACTTTTGACGCTAAACAAATGTAAACACATTCTCCGTAATCATCTAATCGCTGTAAAACTCTTTCTTTTGCGATTTCGTCGTTTTCAGCGACAACAAGTTCCGAATGATCGCCGTCATCACATACAGCACTAACTAAAAATAATTTCATTCGCTATCAACTCCTTTCACTTAATAACACGGCCGATCAATCTCTCTAAGGTTCATTCCGATCTCTCCATCACTTCGGTCAATTTTTCGTAAATAAAACTTCTCGTACCTGGACCGCCCTCATTCATCCGTTCGATGCATTCTTTTATTGCGTTCTCATATCGTTCAATCTTTTCTACCTGTTCAATAAGCCAATCAAATACTTTTGAACGTTTATGATATAACTCATCATCAGTTGCAGTTACTAAATTCTTTATATGTTTTCGCCACTCATAAGCTTCGTTCATTAGTTCTTTTTCAGTCATGCTGCACCTCCAACAATTCCGGGTTTTCGTAAATTCTATTTCTGATTGTTGACCAATCTACATTGAAGTGCTTTGCTATTTTGTTCACACTCCACCCTTTGTCAAGAAGTATTCTTAGTTCATCCAAAGGAATATTTCTACGCTTTTTAAATTTCATTCCTTTTCTCTTTCTATTTGCGTTAGAAATTTTATTTTTATGAGATTCAGTAAGTTTTTTACCTTTATTGTGTAAACTTTGATGATCTGACACATATCGTATTTCAAGATTTTCTCGCAGGGCATTTAGTTTGTTTTCATCCTTATGATGAACATATTCTTCTGACCTTAACTTCCTTTGTTCCCAATACATCATCAGCAATCTATGGACGTGAATTTTTTCTTTGTGTATACTCACTGCTGGATACTGCCCATGTAGGTAAATTGTTTTTAATCTTGTAACTGGTTTATTTGTGTACCAAAGAATTGCTTTTTCTAAATCAGAATAATCTACAATACAATTACATTTGTTTATGAACTCAATTGGTTTCTGGACTCTGACTATCACGCAACAAATCACCGTCCTGAAAAATATTGCCGATAACCTTAATTTTGTGGTCGTATGGTTCGAATGCATAATTAAACGGATAGAATCTATCTTTTGATTTAACACCGAAAGAAAATACATCAAATACAACTTCTCCTCTTATATCTAATTCCCAACAACCATACCAATATTCGCCACCATATACGCGAACAATATCACCTTCATAAATCTCTGTTCCGTTACGGTCTTTTAATCCTGTGTACTCCCCAACTGTTTCTATATCAATTTCATACCAATCGTCATTTCCGTAATCATTGAAATTAACAATGTAAGCTGCATCATCATGTATTACCAAGTTTCCGTAAAGCCAAGAATCGTCATAAACACTTTTTCCACGAAACTTAATCTCTCTCATCCCGTTCCCTCTTTTCCCTCATAAACTCCAAATAATGCTCACGTATTTTCCACGCCATTTTCGGACCGATCCCCGGGATTTCCTCAATCCTCCCAAGCCATTCCATCATGATTTCTGTGTCTTGTTTCATTTGCTGCTTGCTTCCGGCATAAAAACCTTTATTCCAAGCTTCCATCAGTTTTGGATCTAAGGGAGAAGCATGTTTCTTCTCCCGTTTCAGTTTGCGGAGTGTGCTGCCCATTGGATCACCTCATTTCTTGTCAGTGCTTCGCAAAATCTGAATTAATACTCAGTGGAACAAAATAAATATGGTTTGCCTTTCCATTCTTTTTCTAATAATTCGTCAGCTGGAACACTCATAGTAGTATCTTCTTCATTTTCAAGGTAATCTTCTTCAAACTCTTCGTTTCCATAACGGTCAACTGTAACGTAAAAATTTGTTAAATCTTCCACTTCTTCGACAAACCGTTCTTCTACCTCATCATCACTTGTAAAATTGTTGTACCATTCAACTGCTTCTTTTAAATTGTTTGCTGCGACCCAATCAAAATCATTCATTCTAAAAACTTTCGGCATTTTAATTTCCCTTTCCACACAATTTGAATCACCCCCGAATCTTTGGAATCTCGCTACCGCCCAACCTCTTGCAGTCCATCCCGAACCGGCTTGAGCACCTTCTGTAAAAACTGCAGCGCAGCATGCAAGTCATAACCCTGTCTTCTTCCTTCATCCACTTCGGCCGGTCGTCTGCGATCAAGACGTTTTGCATCATTAATACCCCCTAAGCCTTTTGGACAAGATCTGATAGTCTCTTACTTGCGTTTTGGATAGTTTGCAATGTTTCTATAAATTGAGGAGGAACAGAAGTTGATAAAGCATGATCCAATTCACGTGCCAATTCCCATTTATTCACTCGCAGCCCATGTTTTCTCATAATTTCTCTGACTTCTTCAAACAGTTTTTTGTCTCTTTCAAACATTTCTTTTTCTCTTTCCAAACGTGCGATTTTGTACTCTAATTCTTTAAGTTCTTTTGCCATTTTAGAAGAGACTTTCAGACCTAACTGGCTTCTTGAAATCTTGTCTTCAACATATTGCTCAAAGTATTCTCTTTGGCTGCTAAAGAAAGGATGTTTCTCATTTTCAAGCCGACTCAAAATGATGTAGTAAAACATATCAGTCGGCATTTCTATGTTTTTAAATTTTGACTTTTTCTTAGTATAAAGGGATTGCTTTTCTGGGTTGAACCAAACTAAACCAACATCCTCTGGTAGTTCTTCCGGCTGTATCAGACCAGTCGGACAAGCAAAATAGAATCTATGACAATAATTCATATAGACTGGCCACTTATCGTCGTTAAGAAAATCCTGTCTCGAAACCTTAATTTCGTAACCTGTAATACAAGGCTTTGTCCAACTCTTTTTGATTGCTAATGCATCAATAATTGCTAATTCAGCATTCGTCCATGTCGAACCATTTTTTACTTCAGTAAGAAAGAAATCTTCATGATGTTTTTTACCTAAAGCACGTTTAATTTCATGGGCCCTTACCTTCATTTACTCACCTTCTTGGTCTGTTTTCTCCGCTTTTTCAATTCATCCAATTCAATCCAACCCCCGTATTTTTTGACATATGTAATCAATCTGAGTTTGTGGGGATATTTTTTCTCAAATAACTTTCTCTTAATCTTGAAAGCTTCGGTTTCAATCCCTTTCACATCAACTACTTCAATACTTCCATCCAGATGATGCACTTCAAAATCCGCGATATACTCTATTTTTCTATAAGACTTTCCATCTTTTTCAAATGCTTCTTGGAGCAAATACCTTGGCTGTAATCGAAAAAACAATATTTGCTTGTTATTCTGTAACCATTTCAATTGCTCATAATATTTTGCTTCGATTTTGCTATCAAACACATGACCATCAATTTCAACTTTCTTGGACTTATATTTGGCTTGTGCCATCAGTATCCACTCTCCTGGCGCTGGTGATTGACGGCATTTTTCTCCAAATAGGCTTGTTCAACTTGATCCCAGGTGAATCCAAGACGTTCACCCAAATTGAAAAAGATATAGCATACCGTTCTAAACGCTGCTCTTCTCTTAAATTTATCGTTAGAACTAATCTGGCTAACCCAATACATCAGTTCTATAAACACATCCACTGTTTCGCCTTCCAATTCCTCATCCCAAACGTATAAATACTCGGCTTTATATCCAAATTCATTCCCAATCGACAAAATGAAATGCAAGCAGTCCACGTATTCTTCAAGAAGAGGGTTTTTGTATCCTAAAGTACCTGTTCCATTACAATCCTCACACTTTGAATATTCCAAACCTGTTTGCCCTTCTAGCAGATACTCTCGACTTGATGGCCAGTTTTCGTCCCCGCTTCCATCACAAGTTGAGCAAATCACCTCAACTTTAGTTCTAGGTTCTTGATCATTTGACCAAAACTTGAAAAATCTAGCCTCATTTGCCAACTCCCCAAGCTCCACCATCAACGAAAGAATTTTCTTCGCCAGCCGATCTTCACCCTCTTGTCGCGGATGCTCTTTTTCGATGTGAGCGTCAAGCTGGCGCTGCAGCTCAAACAACTTTGATAGATTCATCGTTCATCCTCCTAAAACAATATTCCGATCAAAAAACCTATTACCAAACCAGTAAAAACGCTAAGCATTGCAAAAAACGCATAAGTCATAGTGTATGTTTTCACGATTGCACCGCCTTTTGAGTTGCGAGAATATGTTTCAAAGTATAGTAATCCAAGTCATAGATGGATTGCCCTTGATGTTCATGTATACCGAGATCGATTAACTGACGGATGAGAATTTGCCGCTTCAACTCCTGACTCAACCAGACCTTCTCAATCAATTTTCGACATCTCCCTTCCGATCTTGATTCTCTCTGCTATATACATGTGTTCAAGTTCTCCAAGTGAGAGCTCGTACAATTGCCGACCATCTTCCGCCTCGTAAATTTCGTGATTGATCAACCAATCAATTAGATACTTCTTTCGCTTTTCTACCGCTTCTTTCGCTGCCATTGCGTTTAATACCCTCCATTCTCTTTGTTAACTCTAAGAACCATTCGCGATCATTCGAATCAATCGCAATGTCGATCAATATCTGTAAATCTTCTTGATAAAGCTTTTGTTCAAGCTTTATGAGCCTATATGTTTCGAATGTCCCTAAGTTATTTTTAGGGTTGTAATAAAATCTTTTGCCTTTGCGGATGGAGTAAACTTTTCGAATTTGAGCTTCCTTTCGATTCTTAGAAATATAAGCAATATATCCGAAAATGTATTTCCCTCCGCTTTTAACTTTCACCCAGTCTCCTACTTTTAACCTCGTTACAAAACCCACAACATCCACCTCCTAAATCCTCCCTCTTCTTCCTCGGCAAATCGCTAATATCGCCACTTCGTCTGGATCACGCTCAAAATGTTCAGCAAGTTCTTGCACGATCTCAAACGATGTTTTTCCATCCTTTTTCAGCTCTTTCCAAAGCCGGTCAAATTCCTGCACTTCTTTCGAATCCCAAACAAAATTGAGGTTTTCGCAAGCTATATAAATGCCGTTCCTGCATTCCGTCATATACCGATTTTCAATCCCCGCAACAGCTTTTGCTTCTGATGCCAAACCGTTCATACGCTTTTTCAATCCTCCTTCTGTTTCGCTTCATCCGTTCATCAAAAGTGCTGTTTGCTCTGCATGTACAAGGCTGTATCTTCCATACGCCGGGAAACATCTCTGTATATGTCCGGCCTAATCCGTTGCAGTGTTTACACACTTTTCTTTTCTCCTTTCAAAAACTTCCGTTTTCTGTAATCCGTACCGTTCATAATGATTGGTTCACTGTTCATCATCATTCGGGAAAAGATTCGTTGCATGTCTTTTGTTGCTTCAAATTCTGCTGATGTAAGGTTAGTAGTGTAAATATTGTGCTTGCCTGCCCTTTGATCTATGACCTCAAACAATTTTTGTACAGACCAGCCCGAATACTCGCCCTCTGCCCCGATATCGTCAAACACTACCAAGTCAGCTTCTGCTATTGCATTGATGATTTTTTCTTCGCCTAGTTCACTGTTCTTGTTATATGTGTTTCTTATTTTTGTCAGAAGCTTAGGAGTGGAAATGAATATTGTTGCATATCCTTTTTCCTGCAATGCTTTTGCTATCGAGACAGACAAATGACTTTTTCCCGTTCCGAATGAACCTTGAAAAAACAAGTTTTTAGGATTTCTCAAATCAAATTCCTCGACAAACTGTTTTGCTTTTTGTAAAGCTTGTCCAAATTCATTTGGCTCAAAGTTTTCGAAAGTAGCTTGTTTAAGAGATTCGTTTATTAAGCTATTTTCATCAAAAATCCGTTTCAGCCTGGCTTTTTTGGCTACTTTAAGTTCATGTTTCACATCTTTTATCAGTTCGCAGTCACAACCATGTTTTTTCCTGATCAATTTCCCTTTCTGAGGGCCAAAAGGAATCGTCGCTTCCATCACCCAGACTTCCTTCCGGCATCCCAAACAACAATATTTCGCTAGAATTTTAGAATGGATATTCGTATTGAGTATTTTCGTCACCTGCTGCATGTTCTAATACACCGCCTTTGTTTTTCAGCTTGATAAGCCCCCTTCTAGCCTCGTGTTCATTGGTGTTTCTAAGAATACCTAGAGTGTACGATTCTCGCTTATCATCATGTTGCTCGATGTGTTTCCAAAGCGCAAAATGAATCTGGTTGACAGAGTACTTTCGGATTTTCTCTATGAATTTCACCAAGATATTGGCTGATATAGTGCACGTTTGCCTTGTAAGACGAATACAATCGAAATACGAGACAAGAATCTTTTTATTAACACCATGTGGAAGGGAGTTGGTTCGCAAAGCGAAATCAACAAAGATTTCAATGTCTTGGGTAGAACTCAAATTTTTGTTTTTTACCGGAGCTTCGACGATATATTCTTTTAATGTTTTATTGATGTTATTAATGCTGTTTATATATGTTGTTATAGTATGGTTATTGAGTTGGTTATTCTGTTGGTTATCATGTTGGCTGTCATGTTGGTTAATTTCTTCTTTCAAAGTGCGTTCCTCCTTACTGTCGCAAGGGTTTGAAGATTCTGTCTGTTGGTTATCTTGTTGGCTGTCATGTTGGTTATCCTGTTGGTTATAGAGTTGGTTAATTTTCGAGTTATAGTTACCTAATTTTTGGAAATCGTCATAACCTATAATTGTAATGATTAACCCTTTATTTTTTTTAAAAGGCTCAGATTTAATGTATCCATCATCTTCTAATCTCTTAATAGAACCTCTTATTTCACCTCTTGACCAACCAGTTTCATCGGAAAGTTTTAATGAAGATGTGACCAACTGCCCTCTTTTACAAAGGTTATCGTCTTTAAAATTTGCTAAATCTAAAAACAACTGATAGAGCATTTTGTCTTTAATATTTTTGAATTGCAATCGGGGCTGGATAACAAACCCCGATGCTTGTATTTTGTTTTCCATAGCCCCGATCACTCCTTACTTTTTCCTACATACCGCCTTCATGCCCTCAATCCGCACTAATTCCAATTCCGGATGAACTTTTGATAAATACCCCTTCACATATCGTTTAAAGATGGAAGGGCGATTTCTCGCACCTTCCGTCATCCAGACATAGCAATCTGGAATGTCAACAATACACTTCATGAGCTTTCACTCAATCGAATGGAAGTTCATCTTCATTTATTTCTATTTCTTCCCCTTCCAGCATTTCTGCAACTTTATTTTCTTCCTTAGGCTTCTCATTTTGTGTCTGTTCTTGTTGTTGTACATGTTTGTTTTGCTCTTGTTGCTTCACAGCTTCAAACATTAACTCAATACCTTTTTTGATAACTGGATCAGTTCGGTCTTGTTTAACAAGCCATTGCAAATAATCTGGATGCGTTTTGTAGATTTCTTTCAGTGTTTTTCCTTTATGTTTGCCGAATGTCAGTTTAATAGCCGCCGCATCCTGTGCGGTCATCGTTTCCACTTGCTCTGTTTGCGCAAATTCCTGCATATCCTCAATGTCTTGGGTGAATACTTCCGAAAGGCTAGCAAGTGTTAAGGTTGCATCTACTTGTGCACGTTTTTTTGCCATTTTTAAAACGGTATTTGCGTATCCATACGGATCCTGAAGCGTACCGTCTTTCTTTTTGTAATATTTTGGCTCTCTTGTATTACAATGCCCTACTCCCTCGGTGATCTTAATGCCGTTTTTGTAAATAAGGCATTTAACGGTGAATGCAAAGAAGCCATTTTCATAATCTTGCACTTTCTCGATAACTTCATATTCACTTGTAACACCGAACAACATCAGTATTTTTTCTGCACCTGGCTTGAATAATGTCGGTTTTGGCGTACCAGGAATAATGCCGTAATCATGATCTTTTTTGAGCGTATTTTGAATCACCATTTGAAATTGATTGATCTTAGAAAGCGTTGTTTTAACTTCTCCTAAATCAACAGAATCTATAATTGACAAAGAATTGACTTGGTTTTGGTTTTGAAGTGCATTTTCAGCCATATCATTCAACCTCCGTTTTGTAAGTGATCGTTTCTGGTTTTACCTCAACACCAGGAACAATTTGACCGTTTTCATCAACAACAACTTGTTTTCCGTTCACTTCTGCGACTTGCAAGGTCTTTTTCAAATCAGCCCATTTCAGCGATGGCTTGATATATTCATCCATTTTGTTGTCAATTACATGCTGCAAGATTGCTTTTTCGTCTGCTTTTTCCGGCTGTGCTTTCGTTTTCCTTGCTTTTGACTTGCCGTATGGAGTACTCAATGTTTTGGCTTTAGGATCATCTTGCAAAACCTTCGCATGATACTCAGAAATGAGTTGCTCAAAAAATTCAATGTTTTGCTGAATAGATTTCTTTTGTTCTTCCTCCCAGCGATCGATGCGCTCACGTTCAGCTTTGGCTAATTCAGTGATTTCATTTTCCTTCGCTTTGTATGCAGCTAATTTTCTAAATGCCCAATTGAGACTGTCGATCCCAGTTATCTGAAAACGTTGTTTTTCTTTCTCCTGCTCCGTTTCCCATTCATTTAACTCGAATTCTTGCAAACTATTCATTGTCAATCCCTCCTATTGAAAATTGATCAGTGTACCGATATACTGTAAGTAACAACATATTTTTTGACATTGAACTCACTCGCCAAAGTGAGTTTTTTTATATTTCATCAATATCTAGACCGTAAACATCATGTAAGTATTCAGTAAGATTGTCAGCGTGGACTTCTTCAAATCGGTTCCAATCCATGAAAGTCTTTTCTCCCTCAATCGGAGTACCGTAACGGTCTGTTTTCACTTTCCGTTCCGGCTCAGGATAGCCGTATTTCATAGTTCTCGTGATCGCTGGATGTTCTAACATATTTAGACCTCCTTTGAAATTCTCGCGTGTAAGGCTTTCTTGTAATTCAAAAGTCTTTTGTGACGATGAAACCATCGTCCATCTCTTTTGGCAGGATGTATTGCGCCTTGTTCTGCAACTTTTCTTGTGTAGTACGCAATATGTTTCACGTTTTTGTCCATTCAATTCACCCCTTTCTGATGGTTTTAAGGGTAGGCAGGGATTTGCACCCTGCACGCGTTGCTTCACGCGGGGCCAGCTGGCTAACCGGACCTCCCCTGCGTCTACTATTCCGCCACTACCCTGATGCAGTTGCCCGCATCAATATGGCCAGGAAGTGGGGAGTGGGAGATGTGCGGAATAGGGGGTTT
>Ga0207865_101409_pt1 | contig 18089 bp, 20 predicted proteins | sample HigsolmetaAR204D_FD_184836 | JGI IMG/M metagenome (GOLD analysis project Ga0207865, IMG submission 184836) | Ionic liquid and high solid enriched microbial communities from the Joint BioEnergy Institute, USA - AR20-4-D (SPAdes) (version 2) ...
CCCATATCATCTCTTTTCATGGCGAGAGCTATAGACTGTCCCACGCATTGTCGAAAAGGAATTAAATGGGTGGCAAACCTCTGCATTTTTAATTGCATTTCTCTGCACTTTTCTATTGCAAAATACACCCCTTGGAAATCCATTATATTCTTTTATTATATTGTACCATAACAGTTGAATATTGCTTTATGGAAAGTGGTCTGTTTGATGAGGCAACTAACTAGAAATAAGTATCAAAACTCTTTTACGGTCTCCAAGTTTTGCATAAAAATGTTCGATCATTTTTAGTTTGACATACTAACTCAAACTGTATATACTGTACATATACAGTAATAACGAAAGAAGTGATCTCTTTTGTGAATATTATTATTTCAAATTCCGCAAACGAACCCATCTATCTTCAAATTATCAACCAAATCAAAAGTCAAATTCTTACCGGCGACCTAAAAGAAGGCCAGGCTTTACCATCCATCAGGAGCTTGGCGAAAGAACTGGAAATCAGTGTGATTACGACAAAACGCGCTTATGACGAATTAGAGAAAGATGGATTTATAGTGACTGTTGCAGGGAAAGGTTCTTATGTCGCACCAGTTAACGCAAATATTTTAAAAGAAAACAAAATGAAAATGATCGAACAAAAACTGAGCGAGACAATCACAGAAGCAAAGTTAATCGGAATGTCGCTGGAAGAATTGAAAAAAATTTTAGAACTTTTGTACGAGGGGTGAACAACTTGAATAAGATTCTTGAAATAAACAATGTCTCCAAACATTACAAGGATTTTTCATTAAAAAATATAAATATCTCTTTAGATCGTGGCTTTGTCATGGGTTTTATCGGGCCGAACGGTGCAGGAAAAAGCACAACCATTAGATTAATCATGAACTTAATTAAAAAAGATAGCGGCGAAATTAAAATTTTTGGGTTCGATCATATAAAAAATGAACTACAAATTAAAGAAAAAATCGGGTTTGTTTATGACGAAAATCATTTTTACGAAGAGTTAACCGTTAAAGAAATGAAAAATATCATTCGTCCATTTTATAAAAATTGGGATGAAAATGCGTTTTTAACATATGTGAAAAAGTTTAGTTTACCGTTAAATAAGCAAATAAAACAATTATCAAAAGGAATGAAGATGAAGTTTTCACTGGCCATCGCCATGTCCCATCACGCAGAACTGCTGATTATGGATGAACCTACATCCGGCCTCGATCCTCTGATCCGAAGTGAATTATTACACATTTTACGCACTTTAATGGAAGATGAAAACAAAGCGATATTTTTCTCTACACACATTACATCCGATCTGGAAAAAATCGCCGACTATATCACCATTATAAATAATGGCGAAATAATCTTAAGCAAACCAATGGATGAATTGTTGGAACAGTATGCCATTGTCAAAGGGAATAAAGAATTTCTTGAAACTGCGACAAACCTTTCCTTTATCGGAGTCGAACAAAATAAATATGGTTTTAAAGGGCTCTATAATGATAAAAAAGAACTACTGGACCGGTTTGGTAATCAAGTAATGATTGAAAAACCAACATTAGAAGATATTTTATTATTTTCCACGAAAGGGAGTGGACAAAATGTTTCATCTTATTAAAAAGGACCTTCTTGTTCAAAAAAAATCTGTTTTGCTTTCCATTGTGTTTATTCTGTTTTTTTCACTTTTCTTTTCCAAAATAGGTGCACCCGGACTTTTAATCGGGGTACTTGGTGTAACCTATTTGTTGGCTTTAGGTTCAAGTGCAATAGATGATAAAAATAATAGCGACAAAATGTTAATTAGCTTACCGATTAAAAGAAATACAATTGTATTGGCTAAATATTTATCTGTAATTGTATTTGCAGCCTTTGCCATCTTGATAAATTTACTCATCTATCTAGTCGTTGATATATTAAAGTTACCGCTGCAACCTATTCCTTTTTCACTTACCGGAATGGCAGGTTCAATTATCGTTTCTGTTTTATATTGTTCCATTTCATTTCCGGTAATTTTTAAATATGGTTTTTTGAAATCGAGAATGATTAATTCACTGCTATTCTTTCTCCTGATTTTTGGCGGGTCAGCATTGATTTCTTATATGACCGAAAATAATCCAAGGTCTCTATTTATCTTATCAAGTTTATCGAATATAGAAGCCATATTTGTGATTCTTTTACCAACTATATTCATTTTCGTACTATCTTATTTATTATCACTATCTTTCTATAAAAACAGAGAATTTTAATATTAAGAATTAGTTGTTCAAAGGTGCATTTCCTCATTTTAAATGGGCGAAATGCACCATCCGTTTTTAAAATGGGTTCAAGGTTTTCTCATCATAAAAGACATTTCTTGACGCAAATTCTTTCGGTGCTGAATAATCCTTCTAACCCTTTCAAATGTTTCTTTTTCCAATCCGGGTGTATATGGTTCTTCCAGTTTTAGTTTATCCGAATAAATCCAATCATATAATTTTGCCTTTGGTTGCCTGTTCCCAATATATTCGATAATTGCCGCCACCTTGGTTAATTTCTCTAATTCTTCCTTATTTAATTTTTCTATCTCTTCTTCAGTGAATATTAGTTCCTCGAAATACTTTTCGTAATTACTTGAATAAAAGTCAATAGCAAATTGGTTAGGGCAAGGTTGAAGTCTTCTGCATGAATTATATTGAAAATTCTCTCCAATGCTTATTCAAATCCTTTCCAACATAATTGAGAAACATTTTTGCCGATCACCTAAAAACTTCCTTCCATCAAATATTTGAATAACTTCTTCTAAAGTTTCAATTTGAAGATACCGGATAAGAATTTCAGCATCGCAAAATCTTAATATGGTTCCGGTCTAGCCGATAATATTTTCATTGCAAGCATCTGTTCAGCGGAAGGAATGATTTGTATGACACATCATATGGTACTTAAAGCTTAAACTACTTTTTGGTTTTTTAACATAATGATAAATGATTAACTATTGATAATAAAGAAAGCCACTGTTAATAATTTGAAAGGATATTCTATGGCAAAATTATGCCTGATTTAAAATTACAGTTTAATGTGAAAAATAGTTTAATTTTCCATTTATTGTTAAAATATATGTTTAAGTGCTATATTTTACAGGAATGATAAAAGAAAAAAATTCAGGAGGGCCTATGTTTACATTTGAAGAAAAACTTGCGATTATTGAATCTTTCCCGGAACTTACAAGGAAGGATGTTTCGCTAAAACGAGTGAATTTCCATTATGAGGAGAGTGTCCAAGAAAAAAAGACAGTCGTTTATCATTTGCATCCGAACGGCAATGGTTTTGTTTATGCAGGACTTTTCCCTCATGATTATCCAATGGATGACAAGGGAATGGTTAATATTCGGGACTTTACCGAAGAAGAACTGCGCAATATCATTCGCTTATCGATACAATCGCTATCGGCAAAACCGTTTAATGAAGAAATATGGAAAGATGAGCACGGTAATACGTTGACACTCCAGTATGACGCAGAACTGGACCTTTGGAATACCTTTGCCGGTGAACTATTGGACGGTACATTCCCAACCTATAATGGCGCTACAAACTATTTGGAGCAGGAAGGGTTTAAAAAGGGGAAGTGATTGATGGGAGTTGGTAAACTGTTTTCATTTTTAACCTTGTTATATTAGAAAACGTTCAGCCACCTAATACCAAGAAACTTTATCGTTGAAAGCTCGGTCAAAATTAGCAACGAGAACTGGCCTCGTCGCCAAAAAATGAAGTTTCCCGACCAAAAACGGTGACGAGAAAGAGGATCGTCGCCAAAAATGAGTGTTTCTCGCCCCAAATTGGTGACGAGAATACGTTTCGTCGTCAAAATTGAGCGTTTTTTACCTCAAATTGGTGACGAGAACTGGCCTCGTCGCCAAAAAATGAAGTTTCCCGACCAAAAACGGTGACGAGAACGGGCCTCGTCGCCAAAATAGTGCTTTTTTCACCTCAAAATGGTGACGAGAACGCGTTTCGTCGTCAAAATTGGGCGTTTTTTTCCTCAAAATGGTGACGAGAACAGGCCTCGTCGTCAAAAAACAGCATTCCCCTCCCCAAATTGGTGACGAGAACGGGTTTCGTCGCCAAAAACAGCATTTCTCTCCCCAAATTGGCGACGAGATTGGGTTTCGTCGTCAAAATTGAGCGTTTTTTACCTCAAATTGGTGACGAGATTCGGCCTCGTCGTCAAAAAACAGCATTTCTCTCCCCAAATTGGCGACGAGAATGCGTTTCGTCGTCAAAAATTGGGCGTTTCCTGCCTCAAAACGGTGACGAGAACTGGCCTCGTCGCCAAAAAATGAAGTTTCCCGACCAAAAACGGTGACGAGAAAGAGGCTCGTCGCCAAAAAACAGCATTCCCCGCCCCAAATTGGCGACGAGAAGGCGTTTCGTCGCCAAAATAGTGCTTTTTTCACCTCAAATTGGCGACGAGAATGCCTTTCGTCGTCAAAATTGAGCGTTTTTCACCTCAAAATGGTGACGAGAACTGGCCTCGTCGTCAAAAAACAGCATTCCCCTCCCCAAATTGGCGACGAGAATACGTTTCGTCGTCAAAATTGAGCGTTTTTTACCTAAAAATGGTGACGAGAACAGGCCTCGTCGCCAAAAAATGAAGTTTCCCGACCAAAAACGGTGAGGAGAAAGAGGCTCGTCGCCAAAATAGTGCTTTTTTCTCCTCAAAATGGTTACTAGAACGGGTTTCGTCGCCAAAAAACAGCATTTCTCGCCCCAAATTGGCGACGAGATTGGGTTTCGTCGTCAAAATTGAGTGTTTTTCACCTCAAAACGGTGACGAGAACAGGCCTCGTCTCCAAAATTGGGCATTCCCCGCCCCAAAATGGCGATGAGACAAAGAGGGGGAAGTCAACCCCCTCCTTCTCAAATCCGTAAAATAAGCAAGATTCATTTCCCCCTTTTTATCATTTCTGTAAAGATAAAATTTGCATGATTGTTTTCATGACCGCATCTTCTTCGTTGGAACGGGTAATGAAATTTGCAGCATCTTTTAATTCCTGAACAGCATTTCGGACTGCAAAGCTATAGACGGCCCGCTCCATAAGCTCGATATCATTGTAACCATCGCCAAATGCCATTGTTTCTTCCGGAGTTACATTCAATAGCTGCTGTAAATGTGCAACGGTTGTGCCCTTATGAACATTCACATTGGCTATGTCAATCCAAGCGGCTTCTGATGCGACAATATAAGCTGACTCAAAAAAGCAAGATAATTTTTCCCTAGTTTCAAAACATCTATGCGCCGGATCATGAACAGTAATCTTAACAAAGTCCTCAGTCACCTCATTCAAATCAGACACTTGCCTTACTTGGGCATAGGATCTTCTCACAATAGCCGCTTCTTCTTGAGGAATATTATCTTTTATGACCGCACCGTTTCTTGTACATGCAATTATCGTATGTTCCAAACTTATTTTCTCAAGCAAACGAATCATTTCCAGTCCTAATTTATTACTAAGCAACGATTCATAAACAAATTTCCCATTATGCTTGATCCGAGTTGCACTATCACCCAAAATCCAAAAATCCTTTGCATCATCACCAAATAACTCTTCTACACGCTCGCATTGTTTGCCGGTAACCGGGGCAAAAATGACTCCTTTTTCTTCCATGATTTTTTTGACATCTTTGTATAATTCCCTGTTAAAGTCACCGCTATTGTTCAAGAATGTTCCGTCCATATCCGTTAGCACTAATTTAATCATATCAGTACCTCTTCCGTGACAAATTTTAAATAACCCTCAAAGCAGCTGAAAAAGTTAATGATTGAACATCATGAAGGAAATCTTCTACTGTATGTTGACAACCCCCTTCTTCTACTTACTTTATATTTTTAAAACCTAAATTCATTAATCAGAGCAACCACTTTTTCAGTGTTTCATAACCATCTCGCAATCAATGACTAGATTGCCGTTGAACTTTTATTCTTGTTATTTATTAATAGTTTCTTTTTCAGTACCCGATTCAATTTTTCGGAACTGAGAACCATTGCTACCACAAATATAACCGTACAAATCGGGAAAAGTGCGACTGTTGTATGTGATGCAATGAACCCAAAGAGTGGTGGCATAAATGTACTTCCGGTATAAGCAACCGCCATTTGATAACCCATAATGGCCTGTGAATGCTTTTTCCCAAAACGTGCCGGTGTTTCATGCAACATGCACGGAAAGATTGGAGCTAGTCCCAATCCCACAACAATAAAACCTGCAACCGAGAAGAAGGATGGCAGTGGTAAAACGAGAAGAATGGCACCGGTTAATGCGATGATTTGCCCCATCCGGATAAGCATCTGGTTCGACATTTTAAAGGTGACAAAGCCCGTTATTAATCTACCAATCGTGATTCCTGCATAATAAAAGGAAACCCATTCGGCAGCAGTTGCCGCTGTTAACCCTTTCACATTTACCAAGAAACTGCTTCCCCACAGACCCACTGTCGCTTCAACCGCACAATAAAAAAAGAAGGATGCCAAGGCTAATTTAACACCATTCGTTTGTAAAGGTCTTACCTTCTCAACGTTTTCCTTAAAAGAAACTCCCTTTGGCTCTTCCGGCTCTTTATTTATAGTAATATGGCTATTTACTTTGTTCCATAAAGGCAAGGTGAACAAAAGGATGACGACTAATATGAATTGAAGTCCTGATATAGTGAGATACCCTTTACCCCAATTTTGATTTGAAATATATTGGGCCATGATAACAGGACCAAGTGTTGCACCGACTCCCCAAAAACAATGCAACCAACTCATATGATGGGCTTTATAATGGGTCGCTACATAATCATTTAATCCCGAATCAACAGCACCCGCTCCCATACCAAGTGGGATGGCACAAAGAAAAAGCCAAATAATGGATGGAGCAAAGTAAAAGCCAAGTAATGCACAAGCAGTCATTAATACGCTGACAAATGTGACTTTGCCTGTACCAAATCGTTTCAACACCTTTCCGCTTACTAAACTGGAGAGAATCGTACCCCCTGCAATCGTCATAAACAGGTATCCGGCCGCCTCAATTGGTGCGCCAAAATCCGATTGCATTACCGGCCATGCTGCCCCCAACAAGGAATCAGGTAAGCCTAGGCTGATAAAAGCCAAATAAATAATGATTAAAAGAAATGTTGTCATCATGTAACCCTCGCTTATTCACTAATGTCGGTTTTTTCCAATTCCGTTTTTGCTTAAAATCTATCAAAAGATATGCACTTATTAAATGTATTTAAAAAGTGCAGAAAGAAAAACTTATAAAATTCATTAAATAAGGAATTAGATATAAGAGCCTTTTAGTTTTCCTTCATTATTCTGTCAACTCTATCAGGTTTCCTTCCGGGTCTTCAATCAAACTCTCATAATATCCATCACCGGTGACACGGGGACCTCCAATTACAGGGTAACCATCACGTTCTAGTCTGGCTGTCATTTGATCCACATGATCCCGGCTGCCTAAGGAGATTGCAATATGGGCCCAGCCCGTTTGTTCAACTCTATTTCGCTGACCAACACCTTCCTTACACATAATTTCTAATCTTGCACCTGACTCAAAAGTTAGAAAATACGATTCAAATTTCTTTTCACGATTATGATATTTACTTCCTGACTTACATTTAAAATACGTTTCATAAAACACTTTCATGTCTTCCAAATCATCGACCCAGATCGCCACATGTTCAATATTCAAGATTTTTCCACTCCCTTCAAATTTGCAACATTATTCGTAATCATAAGATCAAGGCAAAGCTTTTGTAATCCATACAAGTAATCTTGTTTCCAATCACTGATTGTTAGCTCGGGAAGATGTTCAGAAGGGATATATTTTGCGCTATCAATGGCAATTTTGTCTATAACCTCTTTTTCAACTTCATCTCTACAAAAAATAATCGTATGTGGATTCATAATTGCGGTAAATGTGGCTACTAACCTACTAATAGCATCAATCTGATTACTTTCAAAATTAGTAAACTGACTAGAGTTACTTCCATCTTTTAACGCCTGACTAAAATTTCGTTCATCATACTGAGGGACAAATGAAATTTCTCCTGCAAAAAAGGTACTTCCCCGCACGACATCACCATTAATCATCAATCCTGCACCCGGTCCATTTTGCCCGGAATACAAATAGACAAGAGATTGATTCTCCTCAATTCGATTATTATAGCTAAACCCTAGTACAGCAGCATTCATATCGTTCTCAACAACGACAGGTATCGAAAAAGAATCTTCAATATACCCTTTTAGATCAAGATTTTGAAACTGCTCATATCCCGGTATATAAAAAATTCGACCATTTTCAACCGAACCCGGAACCCCGATGGCAATTGAACTTATTTTTGACGAATTAGCCTTTATTACTTTTTCGATGAACTTAGTTAATGTGTATATCCCATTATCGATTAATACACTTGGTGCCTTTCCTTGTTTCTTTATTTCTCCCGCACAATTAAAAATAGTATAAATTGTCTCGGTCCTTTCTAAGAAAATAGCCAGCCCAAGCATGTAATCAGGATTATATCGATATCTTTTTGCTCTTCTCCCGCCACTGGATTTATCTAAACCAACTGAAATAACTTCTCCATTCTTCTCCATCTGGGTCAAAAACTTGCTTATAGTCGGGAAACTAATTTGTAAATGTTCGCTAAGCTCGACCTTTGTTGCACTCCCAAGTTCTAAAAGAGATTTTCGAATAGCGGGAAGAATAACCGTGCTTAACGATTTTGGAGTAACTTTCACAACTGTCACCACCTTACGTCCATTTATTAAATGTATTTAAAAAGTCTCCAGCAAAAAACTTATTAAACATCTTTAATAAGTATGTTCATAATATAGCATATAAGAAATACCTTTTCAATAATCCAGCCGAATTTCAGCAGGCTTTCTATACATTAACATGCAAAAAGGAAATGAATCTCAGACTGAATCATTTCCTTCAACTCGGTTTTTTATTTTTTCATATAATATGCAAGTAGGACCATCATCAAAGCCAGTGCTACAACAAATGGAATCCAACTGAAAACCCATAATTTCATAATCAGTAAAAGAATAAAGGCACCAATCGCTAAAATCCAAAGCGCTGCCGTCATGATGCCAAACGTTTGCGCATTACCGGATGTTTCAAAGTTTCTTGCCCATTCATTTTGTTTTTCGGCTTCTTTTAATACCCATGCCTTCCGATGTTCGGGTTCCGTAATCATTAAAAATGTGATCACACCGAGACTTGGTAAAGCAAAAGGAATTAAAACCGCTAAAGCACCTTCTAATGATTTTGCTTCACCGAATATTGACATTGGGCCGATTGGTACAAGAAAGATGCCAAATAAGAACACAAAGACTGCAACAGCATAAATTGCTGCACGTAATGGACGCATCGGGTTACGAGTTGCTGTTTCTTGTGTTAAGCCCATATAGACAAACCCTGCTAAAGGAACAGCTAAAAACAACATCATAACACCTGTTACAGCATTAACTTTGCCTAAAAAAAGATAACTAAAGCAGGAAATAATGATTGCAAATACAGTAAGGACGCCCAGAATGGTATAAATGGCGGCACGTGTCTTTGTAACAAAATTCCGCAATGACATGTATCGCATTTCAAACACCTCTTTCTTTTTCTCTAAACTCATTTCATCAGCAATTTTGTTAATATCTGCAAATTCTATTTGTATTTGTCTTAATGCGTCTGCACGTTTGATTCCGTTCGCTTCTAAACTCTTCAAACGATCTTGAAGATTTGTTAATAACTCCTCTTTAAAATCAATCAGTTCCGGTGACTCTTCATATTTTTCAAATGCTTGATCAATAAATTCTTTTAGTTCCATAATTTATTCCTCCATAAATAATCGTTCCAAGATCTTCTTGGTAAACTCATAATCCTCGAGTTTTTGCCGGTATAGTTCCCTCCCCCGCTCGGTGATATGATAATACTTTCTGCGGCCGCCTTGTGTTTCATCACCCCAATAGGATTTGATGTAACCCTCTTTCTCAAGACGTTTGTAACTGGAATAAAGTGTTGTTTCTTTTAATTCGTACAAATGATTGGTTTTCTGCAACACACGATTATAAATTTCAAACCCGTAGCGGTCACGATCCAATAGACTCGCTAACACAATTGTATCCGTGTGTCCGCGCAGCATATCACTTGATAATTGTCCTCCCATACTCTCACCATCTTTTCGCTTATCAAAGTACTACGACTGCCGTATCTTTATCGCTATTTTTGGTGAAGATTTCCTTCCCTCACCCGTTCTAGATAATTGTCAAGTATTACGACTGTCGTAGATTTATTGCTTTTTATAGGCGAGGTTTTCTTTCCTCACCTTTTACAACCATTGTAAGCCATAGTACTACGACTGTCAAGTATAATCAATAATCGTTTTTCATTCATATTCCATTTTCGTTATTTGATTAATCCTTCATCATTCATGGACAGGTAATGGATCCTTTTTAATAGATTATTGTTTTTGTCATATACATTTATGTTAAGTTATATTTCTGTTAAAGTGAGCTTACAGAAATGAATTTGAAATTTTTAAGGAGGGTATTTATGTATTGGGAAACTTTGCCAAATTGGTTCTGGGTATTATATTACTTATTTCTCTTATCAACATTAGGAACGGCGATATACAGCATAGTGAAAAAGAAAGGAAAGATTTTGCCCTTTCTAACCATTGTGTTCACTGTGACCATTCCAATAGTTGCCTTCATTAACAGTCTTGGAAGAGCAGAAGAAATGAATGAATTTGAACATTTAGTAAGTCAATTGCAAAAAGGTGCTAGTTGGGCTATTTTTTCAATTATAGGGTATCTGTTCCTGTTCATATGGTGGTTTTTCTTTCTGTTCAAAAGTAAACATAAAAACTAAGTTATCGGATTATTTCCGCATAAAATAGGAATAAAAATGAAAAAATACCCTATAAGCTTTATAGTATTTGGCGGGTTATTCAGCCAACTTTTTTATCTAAAATAAATCCTTTATTAAAATTTTTTGGATCAATTCTCGAAAAATCTAAACGAACCACCGGAAATCATAAAGAACATTTTATAAGGGAATGAAAAGAACAATGGAATTTGTCATTGATGTATACCTGATTTTCCTTATCTTATTTTTTTCCATCAAGAAAAAATTTCATATAATTGTCAATATTTTCAACTATTTTGTACTTGCCTTCCTCCTATCAAGCTATTTTTCGATTATTGGTGTTAACTTGGGTGCTTTTAAAATTGAAGGCGACATGAAGTTAGAAAACTTATTCAGGCTCTATGAACTGATATTTGAACCACTTATTTGCATTGGCTACCTAAACCTCTTTTGCAGTGTAAAATCAAAACTAAAAAAAATTGTCTTAAGCGTTTTTGTGTTTTTCATATTTTGGGCAGCAGAATTTCTATTTGTTCAATTAGGAGTCATCACCTTTATTAACTGGAATTATCAAAAAACCTTGATTTCACTCTTTGGAATCCTATTGACAACTTATTTCTGTCAGCAATGGTTCCGTTCCATTTTAAAGAAAGAGGGGATCCAGACCTGATGAAACTTCCTAACTCTTTTGATATCAATGAATGGTTTATTCTCATTTGTATACTCATCGCCTATTCCTTTGTCTATTTACTACCAAAAAGATTCCCTCTTAGCGTCACAATCCTTATTATGCTTTTTTCCTCGACAATCGCGCGGTTTGCGGATCATATTTTATCGACGCCAAGGATAGACTTATACGATATTATGAATTCGCCATACTATGACCTTTTTGATATTTTCACATATGTATTAATTGCCCCCACCGGTTATTTTTTTGTATATTTTTATGACCGGCTTCGTATAAAAGGATATTGGATTGCTGTTTATATTGTCATATGGTCTACTTTTGGAACTGCCTTTGAATGGCTATCATCCTATTTCAAAGTGTTTATTTATAAAGGATGGAAGCCAACCTATTCATTTACATTCTATTTATTCGTTCAGCCCCTTACATTGTTATTTTTTAAATATGTAACATTTATCCATCAAAAAACTCCAAAAGATAACTGAAACTCTCATACTTCACGAATGATCTCGGTTTTTTTATAAATCCCGGATTTGATGGCAATAGCCAATGAGGTTCAAAGATACTATTATATTCTCTTTATAAAGAAAACTCGACGATTGCCGAGTTTTCTTTATTTATCCTCTGTGCTTCCTTCCTGCAGAGATTCTTCTAACAGCCTGTCTTGTTTATCCACTTGATTTTCCCGCTTCAATTAGCACATGGTTCTTGACTAATAATAGTGATAAACACATAATAAATGCTCCTGTTCCAATCAGTAGCCATTCAATTTTTACCATGTCGGCAAGCGGACCGAATATCAGCATTCCAATTGGCATCATGGAGGTTGAAATCATCCCCATCACCCCGAAAACTCTTCCTAAATAATCTTCTTCAATTTTCTCCTGTAATAATACGGTAGCCGGTGTATTTAAAATGGGCATGGCCACACCAAATACACCCATAAAAAATAAATAAACCCAAAAGTTCGGAACACTTCCTAATGCGAATGTACAAACGCCCATGATCACTGTAGCAAATCCCATTGTCTTTACTTTATTTGAAAAGCCTCCCCACGCAGCAATGATTGCCCCACCCGCCATCATACCAATGGAAAAAACAATTTCGATGGAAGTTAGCCGCCACACATCATCACCAAAACTGCGTGCAACCTGTAGTGGCGTTAAAAAGGAAGCCGGCGCCATTAATACCATGAAGAGAGCAAAGAACAAGAAGAACTTCTTGAGAAAGTCATGACTATTCACATATTGCAAACCTAATTTAAAATCACTTAAGTAGCTTGTTGTTTGTTTGTCCTTGGCCTTTTCATGTAAAGGAATTTTTAAAAAGATAAGTAGTGTTCCAATCGCAATGGTTGCTGTTACGACATCAATAAAGAAGATAATTTCCATCGTTGCCATTCCTAATAGAGCAGCACTAACCAATGGTGAAACAAACATAATAATAGCCTGAATACTTCCATTGATTCCGTTCACTTTTGTCAATTTATTTTTTGGAACAATCTGCGGCAAAATCGCACCGACTGCCGGGGTTTGTATGCCGGTCCCAAATGCACGAATTGCTGCCATTAAAAATAGCAACCAAATATCATCAAACCCCATAAAAAAAAGAATGGCTAGAATAAGTGTTGCTAGGGCAATGAGACCATCTGAAAGTACAATCAGCATTTTTCTGTTATAACGATCAGCCCATACACCCGCTACCGGCGACAAAATAAATGTTGGAATAAAACCGCAAATGATATAAATCGTCATCATCACACCGGATTCTGTTGATAACGTGATATACCACATCATGGCATACTGAACCAAGGACGAGCCGAATAATGAGATCGCCTGGCTACTTAAAAAGAGAACAATATTCTTGTACCAATTGCTTTTATCATTATGTGTTGCGCTGTTCATCCACTATCAACCCATTTCTTTTTTTAAAAATTTTTTCTCCCCTATTAGAAAAAGCTTGTTATAACGGTGTAAAATTTTCCCTTTTCAGTTTACAGTAAACATTTTCAAGAAAGAAAGACATACTTTTGATATTTTTTAAAATCACGAAATTTACACGCCATCTTTAACTTTGTCCCGAATCAGTTTTTCTGCACCGCGACTGCTTGAGGGTGTGGTCGGTTAAGATAGAATGAAAACAGAAAACACAGGTATTCCACCCTTTTAATAAACGGATTTTGACCCTCATCAGAACTAATAGAAAATAAAACAAAAAACACAGGCATTCCACCTGTGCTTGAAAGTAAATGGATATTGGTTTTTGCACAATTTGACTGTTGCCTTCACGAAAGAAAAGGATAGAATATACCCTTTTGGCCAGTCTTTGCCAAATCATCAGACCAACAGTTTATTAGTTAACCTTTGAACAGGACATTTTTTGAAGACAGAAAAAAAGAGGGCAGATCCGTCCCCCACTTTTTACAAATATCCGCAAAATAAAGGTTTCCTATCGATAGGCAGACTAATCCCATTTACCCGGCTACACAAGCAGAGCCTTTGAACGTATTCAATTAACGGTTCAAAGATTGGTAACGTAGTCTTATACTATCAATCACTAGGAAATCCTCCATTTCTTTAAAGATAAATAGACTATAACATATAACTGCAAGATATTTCAAGTTATTTTTAATTGCTATTTGCTTTCGGACAGCCTACTTTAGGTTAATACAATTTGGATTACATAAAAGGTTTATTTTTTGGTGTTTACTTTTTGGACAGCCCCTTAAGCATTAAAATTACTGGCGAGAACGGGCTCGTCGACAAATATGATTGTTCCGCGCCTAAAAATATCGGCGAGATTGGGTTTCGTCGTCAAAATTGGCCGTTTCCCAGCTCAAAATGATGACGAAAACCAATCTCGTCGCCAAAATTGACCATTTCTCACCCCAAATTGGTGACGAGAGCAAATCTCGTCGTCAAAATTGGCCGTTTCCCAACTCAAAATGGTGACGAGAACCAATCTCGTCGTCAAAATTGACCATTTCTCACCCCAAATTGGTGACGAGAACCAATCTCGTCGCCAAAATTGGCCGTTTCCCACCTCTAAATGGTGACGAGAACGATTCTCGTCGTCAAAATTGACCATTTCTCACCCCAAATTGGTGACGAGAGCAAATCTCGTCGTCAAAATTGACCATTTCCCATCTAAAATTGGTGACGAGAACCAATCTCGTCGCCAAAATTGGCCGTTTCTCACCTCAAAATGGTGACGAGAACCAATCTCGTCGTCAAAATTTGACGTTTCTCACCCCAAAATGGTGACGAGAACCAATCTCGTCGTCAAAATTGACCATTTCTCACCCCAAATTGGTGACGAGAGCAAATCTCGTCGTCAAAATTGACCATTACTCACCTCAAAATGGTGACGAGAACCAATCTCGTCGTCAAAATTGACCATTACTCACCTCAAAATGGTGACGAGAACCAATCTCGTCGCCAAAATTAGACGTTTCTCACCTCAAAATGGTGACGAGAACCAATCTCGTCGTCAAAATTGGCCGTTTCTCACCCCAAAATGGTGACGAGAACCAATCTCGTCGTCAAAATTGGCCGTTTCCTACCTAAAATTGGTGACGAGAACGAGTCTCGTCGTCAAAATTGGCCGTTTCCTACCTAAAATTGGTGACGAGAACGAACCTCGTCGTCAAAATTGACCATTACTCACTTCAAAATGGTGACGAGAACCAATCTCGTCAGTCAAATTGACTGTTTTTCGCGAGGCCACTGAAAAGTGCGAAAAATTCTTGCTAGACACCGTATTTAGATGTATTCCCGGGTTTATCATACTATATATCGTGTTTGTAATCTATTCAAATAGTTTTTCAGTGACCTCGTTCCCCACCTAAAATTGCTGACGAGATTGGGATAAATTTCAGTATAAACTTTTACAGTTCTCCGGTAACTGGAATGGATTTTCTTTATTAATACGATCATAAAACATAATTCCATTTAGATGGTCGATCTCATGCTGAACAACAATAGAAGGATACCCACTGAGTTTTAATTCGATTTCCTCGCCCTCCAAATTAAAACCTTTCACTTTAATTCGCTCATATCTTGGAACAAACCCTTTAATTTCCCGATCAACGGAGAGGCATCCTTCGCTTTGCGGCAAATAAATCATCGATACCGAATGGCTAATAATTTTCGGATTTATAAGTGTATATTCATGTTGAATCCCTTTCTCATCCGTTAAAAAAGCTACAAACATACGCTTATTCAAACCAATCTGATTTGCCGATAAGCCTACACCTGCACGTAGTTTATACTTATTTACCAGAACAGGGTCTTGGCTATTTTTCAAGAAATTCATCATACAAATGAGTGTTTCTTTATCTTCCTCGGAAGGAGGTATTGTAACTTCTTCTGTCACTTGATTTAGAATAGGATTGCCTTCCCTTACAATATCTTTCATCGTAATTATATATTCTGGACGAAATTTACTCATAAATAAACAATTCATCTACCTTTACATTTAGTGTTTTTGATAATTTAAATGCCAGTTCCAATGTAGGATCATATTTATTATTCTCGATACAGTTTATCGTTTGCCTTACTACCCCACACTTCTCGGCAAGCTGTTCTTGTGTGATCCCAAGTTTCTTCCGTATTGCTTTTATTTTATTTTTCAATCGTATCACCTATGTCTATAGTTTTGGACATTTATATTCTATAACAACCTGAATGAATATGTCAAGAACTTTGGACATAATAAAGTGGAACTTCCATTAGTGGTAATTTTCTTCATCCCCACTGATGGTTAGTTTATCCGATCGAACCTTTAGAGCAGCCCGTCTTCCGCCTATCCTTCTTTGAAAACCCAGAATATTGGGGTAGGGTCTTGACTCTCCGGTAAGGTGGGATAAATTGACCACGATATGTATAGTTTTAAATTGCATAAAATATGGTCATTCATCTCCTCATTTCAATGAGAAAATGATGACTGTTTTATTCTAAATTTTTGCGACACCTAGCGCAGAATGGTCCCAGAGAATATTTTCAACTAACTCGGCTTTTGCTTCTTCAAAATCAATGATGAGAATGATTTCCGAGCTCCTCCCTTTGCAGACTCTTTTCCTCTTTTTTAAAATTAATTCAATAAATAATCGAATGACGAACCCAAGAACAAAACCTACAAATGCACTAATTAGTCCCCAATAGATTGGTCCCCAAGTCAATTTAAATCCGATACTTGCACCAATTACCGAGAAAGCGGTTGCCATCGCAACGCCTATATCGATAAATGATATGCCGTCCGAACGCTGAATCGTATCAAAAATTTTTCGATCCTCAATCCGATTATCCAGCGGAACAGCAAATATATTTTCTTTTAAAATTCCATGTTTCTCTAACGTGGAAATTGCCATTTCTACATATTGGTTAATTCAAAAGTTGAAAACAATTGCACATTCATCACTTCACTTTTTGATCCTTTTTATTTGAAAATTGTTATTCTGGTAATTTTCTTTTAAGTAATCTTTTAGTTCTTTATCAAAAAGTTTGTTATTTTCAACTGTATTAACATAGGAATCATACAGGGCAAAACCATAATGGGAGGGGAGAAATAATAGCCATTCAGGTTTTAATACAGAGGTAGCCTCCTGAACTTTCCCTAAAAGTAGCAACAAAACAGCTTCTTGAAAATGTGAAAAATAATAAAAAACGACTAATCCAATGATGATAAAAAAAGCAGTTAAAATCTTGTGAATATATAGTTGTCCAAGCCTTGGTATAAATAGTGACCATATTATCGACAAAAACGGATTTCGTTTATCTAAGTAATTTATTTCAAGCGCTCCAAGTGAAAATGAATTAAAACGGTGATTCTCCTGTTCCGCTAAGAGATATACCCGATTCATGTCCACTGCGGTTCGATAACAGTCCCAAATACCAAAGAGATAAACCGGAATATACATGAGAAGCCACCAAGGGTTTAATACTTCTTTAGCTAAGTCAATATGTCCCTGGAATGAATAAATCATGGATAAATTAATATTTGCTTCAATATTTACAACTATTTCCCAGATAAATAAAGCAAATCCCCGAAGATATTTTGATAAAATCATATGACCAAAACCCAGGAATGCTGCCGACCACCAAGCAATAATGTAGGGATTGTGTAAATGAAGTTGAGTAGTTCCTAAAATGCTTACATGAGCCTTATAGCGTCTAGCGGTGTTGTCATTCGTATAGTTGTTCAATTTTTTTCACCTTGTAAATAAATTTAATGTTTTATAATTAGTTTTTCCTAAATGAATTAATTTACTCTATCTATATTTTCTTCTCAAATAGCGAGAAAAAATGAACAAGGAACAAATGAAAAAATTATAAAATCGAAGGCATTAGGTGATTTAATGTTTACTATATGTTGTAAATTTTTTATGGAAACAAACGTTCTCATCGTGTATAATATAATTAATAATTCAAATTTATCAAAGGATGGGGTAAAATAATGGGAGAAGTACTTGTTCTGGAGAAAAGGGTGAGCTATTCACCCGGAACTGATTATGACGCACTTTGGAAGAAAAT
>Ga0207865_101439_pt1 | contig 17789 bp, 15 predicted proteins | sample HigsolmetaAR204D_FD_184836 | JGI IMG/M metagenome (GOLD analysis project Ga0207865, IMG submission 184836) | Ionic liquid and high solid enriched microbial communities from the Joint BioEnergy Institute, USA - AR20-4-D (SPAdes) (version 2) ...
ATAATCCGGAAGCCAAAGTTGTCATCTGCTCCTCCATGGGACAAAAAACTTTGATCATGGAAGCTATTAAGCTAGGTGCCACTGACTTTATTGTAAAACCTTTCTTTCATGAATTAATTCCCATTTTGAAGAAAATTACGTGTTAGATCGATTTTCATTTTTATAAATAAGAGAAAAATAGTAGATGGCTCAAAAAGAACTAAAAATTATCTTTGAGACGCTTTATACAAATGGAAGGTTTCAGCATTCTAATTCATTGTCAAATCGGCCCAGCATAATGTTAGATAAGAGTGGACTGAGGCGTCCCCTTGTGAGGTTCCTTGTTTTTTGGCGTTATCAGTCCATTTTCCATAATCCCCTTGTAGAAATAATAATATGGACAATTCTTCCACAACCTAATCTTTCAACAATGAAGTGCACTATTTAATCATGCTGTAATTTATCTAGTTTCAGAATTTTATCCAATGTTCACCTAGCCTTCTGTGAAATTCAATATTCCTCTCAATTCTATATTCCATAAAATTTTCATTATTCAAAAAAATAATAATAAAATTAAGAAGTTGAAGCCTTGCTGAGTATAAAAAGCATGTCGAATCATTATTAAAAATTAGTGTATTGCTCCTACCCCTTCTTCACATTTCATTAAATATGATCTGTCTGGAACTGTTTACTTGTCCTCAACGTTTAGAATTCTATTAGTTTTATTCTCTTATTGCATTTATATCGTTTCAATCCCTTATAGGTAAGATAACAACCGCAAAAATTGTTGATAATTCAATATTTTGATAATAACGGAAATTCTGTTGTTTTTATCTTAACTGAAACTGTCAACTTTATCAATTATCCTTTAATACTAGTATGTTGAATACTTTTTGCATTGTTGGATGAAAAATAAATTGTCGCCGATCCCCGGGGATTGTGCGTTATTGAGATCGACGATTAAGGATTCTTCATTCTTCGATAATTACTTACATCAAGTAGGGGGAAATCGAAGGACCCCTGTTTTTATCACACTGCTGTATACGTACCGTTTCGTATTGGAAAAACAGTTTTGATAGAATGTCTGTGTACATATATATTAGAGCACTTTTTCTTTTTTTCAGAATTCTACCTCAAAAACTAGCTTACACGTAGGTGTACAAGACATTTTTTGCATTCCTATGACTATTGTTAAAATTTCAAAAGTAATTTAACATTGCGTTTGGACTATTACTCACCTTTTCATTGCGATTTTCATCAAACAATTAACAATTTCTAGAATATCATTTTATTTTGACTAATTAATCTCGCTTACTTTTAAATCGCACATTATTTGAAACCTAAGCTTTTGTTTCAAACTCTCTAGGCAACGCTTCCTTAAGCACATTCAAAGATTTTTTCACACCTGTAAGCGGATCCATAGTCAAATCTTCTATTTCAAGAACGACTGATCCTTCATATCCAACCATTTTCACGACCGTAAAGAATTCCTTCCACCAACCAACATCGTGTCCATGTCCAAGTGCTACATAATTCCATGAACGAGCGGCAAAACTCTCCATTGGTTTCACATCAATTAGCCCGTGTACATTATTTACTCCTCTTTCAATCCGTACATCTTTTGCATGAATATGATATATGGCATTTCCTAACGCTCTTGCCGCCGCGATGGGATCACCGCCCATCCAAAATAAATGACTAGGGTCAAAATTCATTCCTATCATTTCGCCAACTTCATTTCTTAATTTAAAAAAAGTTTCTGGATTATAAACTAAGTTAAAACCAAGATTTTCGATTGCTACTTTTTTTACGCCATGCTCTTTCGCCACTTTTACAGTTTTCTCCCAATAAGGAAGGGCAACTTCATTCCATTGCCATTCTAGAGTTTTAAAGTGTTGAGGTAAAATAGGATGTGTAATCCAGTTAGGTGTCACATCATTTGGCCCTCCGCTTGGACAACCAGACATCATAACTACCGTTTCCACTTCTAGCAGCCCAGCAAGTTGAAATGTTTTTTCAACAACTCTCTTATGAGTTTCTCCTTCTTCTGTTGGTTCGAGTTGATTTCCTGAACAATTTAATGCTGTAATTTCCAATCCTCTGCTTCTAATAGAATCTAAAAATTTCTCACGTTTAGCAGAACTCTGAAGCAATCCATCTAAATCAACATGCGGAGCTTTAGACCAATTACCGCAACCTAACTCTAAAGCTTCGATTCCCAGTTCAACACATGTATCAAGCATTTCTTCAAACCGCATATATCCGAAAATATCGGTTACTAAACCAACCTTCATCAACTAAATTTCCTCCCCTCAATAATTAAATATTCACAACATAGTTGTCATTAATCGTAAAAATCTCATTAACAAAATCGCCACAAATATTATTGCAATAAAACATTCCTAATATTATTTAATTTCAGATTCATTACTCTGCTTCACAAAATCTTACCTACTCATATCCTATAACTGCTTTTCTCATGAAAAGAAGATTAAAAAACTTACAAACCATTTGCATCGTTTTTTGGATGCAAAACTCAAAAACATCTTTTTCAATTTTTATTCATATTCCATCAAATTTTTTACTTTTACTTCTACTCCAAATAATAACTAATATCGTAGCGACAACTCCTAATATTCCTGTAAAATAAAAACCTGCAGTTATGCCCATATTGGAATTCAAGATCCCTGCAAAAAACGGTCCGGCAAACATCCCTATTGCGTAAAACGCTTGATATACCCCCATAGCTGTTGCTCTTTTCTCTTGAGGAATCGCCTCTGTGGCCAATCCTAAAAAGATTGGAAAAAGGATTCCCAATGAAAATCCATTTAAAGCTTGGGCAAAGCAAAGCCATCCCTTTGTGTCAATAAAAGGAATTATCAATGTGAAAATTGACGTTACACCAAAGGCAAACCGCAATGTTTTCCACATTCCGAACATAGGGATCAAGTGGCTTCCACTAAAAAGAGTTGCAACAGCGTGGGGTATCATAAATGAAAATACGACACTGCTTATATCTCTAGTATTAAGACCAATTTTCAGTGCATAATCGGGGATAAACCCAAACATTGTTGCAAAAATAATGCTATGGGCTAAAATGGACAATAAAGAAGTTTTTAAAAGCTGCGGTTCACGGATAACAGAAATAAGATCTTTCAATTTTATCGGATCTCTTTGAACGCTTTCTTTGGGCTCGGAAATATAAAGAGAAAGAACTACTCCTAAAATACCAATTATTCCGCCAACCCAGAATGGTGCATGCCATCCCCATTCATCGGCAATATACCCGCTTATGCTCATCCCTAAAAATTGCGCCAACACCACAGCAAATGAAATGCTGCTCATTGCACGATGAATATCTCGATCCGCAAAATAACTGGAATACAATACGGTAAACGCCACCCAAGTTGCCGCTGCAAGCCCTGCTAGAGATCGAGATAATAGTAGCCACCCTAAGCTTTCAGTTAAAGCAAGCGCCAGGCAGCTAAACGTGCTAACAAACATTCCAAAAATTATGAATGGTTTTCTTAATTTTACCAAATCAGAAAAAATTCCTAGAGGAAGACGAAATAAAAACTGAACGAATCCATAACTGCTCATTACAATACCGGTATAAGTATATTCCCCGCCAAGCGAGTCAATATAAGGAGACAAAATCGGAATATAGATGAAATGCGAGAACCAAAAAATAAAGGAAATAAGCAAAAAATTGTATTTATTTAGTACAGTATTTATAGTTTGCAAACAATCACTCCCAGTCGTCAGCCGATGAAATGTAAAATCATCCAGCTACGCCTATCTAACCAAGTAAAAAGATGGCATTTCAAAAAGGGCGTCCACTCGTTTGGCAAGGACACCCTATTCTCTTTATACTTTATTGCTTGTTTTGAACTCTCTCATTTTTCTTTTAACAATTTCAATCATTGCCTCTTTAGCAGGTGCAATAATGACTTTGGGCTCGTATACAAGTTTATCATCAGCTAAAACTTTACGAATGGCACGCGTCCAAGCCTTAATGCATTCAGTATTAACATTTATTTTTGCATGACCGAGATCTATTGCTTTCTGAATTTGGTATACAGGTATTCCAGAGCCTCCATGAAGAACAAGTGGCACACCAGTCAATTCAGAAATTTCTCTCATTTGATCAAATCCTAATTTTGGTTCTCCACGGTAAGTACCATGTACTGAACCAAGGGCAGGCGCCAAAGCGTCGATCTGCGCTTCTTTCACAATTCTTAAACAATCGTTAGGATCGGCATACCGAATTCCGCCAACCAAGCCGTCTTCTATGCCTCCGATTGTTCCAACTTCTGCCTCGACAGATACTTGTCTGGAATGAGCATATTCAACAACTTGTTTCGTCATCGCTATATTCTCATCAATCGGATAATGGGAGCCGTCAATCATAACAGATGTAAATCCGGCATCAATTGCTTTTTTGCATCGCTCAACACTCATTCCATGATCCAAATGAAGCGCAACCGGAACCAAAATTTCCATTTCTTCTATAAGACCTTTCACCATTCCAACAATCGTCTTAAAACCGCCTAAATAATCGACAATCCTGTCAGAAGCCGCCAGTATGATAGGTGCGCGTTCTTCTTCTGCAGCCTGCAAAAAAGCCTGTGCCGATTCTAAATTATTAATATTGTATTGACCCACTGCATATTTTTCTTTCTTTGCTTTAAGCAGCATTTCTTTCATTGATACTAAAGTCAATTCACTCGCACCCCACCTCAGTAAAATACGTTCATTATTTAGACTGGTTGTAAGTCAAAATACTTGGATACGACTTTGACTGTTGTTTCTTTTGCGGTCTTAATGACTTCTTCAGCATCCAGCTTATAATATTCCTGACGAAACAGTTCAACTGAAACAACTTCTGAAAAGCCGATTTCCTTTAATGCCGATAAAATACCATCTAAATCAATAGAGCCGTGCCCCGGCCATACTCGATCTTCATCTCTCAAAAAGCCGATTGGAAAATCTTCCGTATCATTGATGTGTAAAATAAAGATTTTGGAACCGTCTGCTTTTTTTAGATCTTCCAACCGCGATCCCATTGCATGGAAGTGGAAACAATCCAGTACTAAACCAACATTGTCACGATTAACTGATTGGATGATTTCATAAGCTTGGCCAAATGTATTAACTGTTGCTTGCGGGTGCCCAATAAATTCAAGCGCAATTTTGATTCCACAAGGAGCTGCAATATCGGAAAGTTCTTTTAAAACATTTACACAGCTTGTTTTTATATCTTGTTTTAAGATCTTCTCTTCCGTAATAAGAGGCACCGCTACAACATATTTGACCCCTAATTTTCCAGCTAGCTCCATCAGCTCATTAAACTCTTGAATGATTTCCTTATATCCTTTTTGATCGCGATTATTAAAAAATACTAATGCATTAAATGCCAGAGGTTTAATATGATGAGTTTGAAAAAATTTCACGAGCTCATCAATTGAATGTTTTTTTAAGTACTCCGGCAATTTATCCATTGTACGGATTTCAATAAAGTCGTATCCATGTTTTTCGCAATATTCCAAATCTTTGTATAAATTTGAATTTTCTAGCGTCGTTGCTTGGTTGAAACATAGTTTCATTGTTTAGCCCCCCGCAATTTTCTTTCGAGATTTTATACGATCCCTAACCCTTCTTTCATTTTTTGCAGCATAAATCTACTAGATTCATCAGCTTTATCAATCCAAGCAAACACTGCATTCGTTGCTATGCCATCAAAATTCATTTCTTTTAATTTTTTGAATATAGTATCAAAATCCACTTCGCCCTCACCAATATTTAAGTGCTGATGAATAGTTACTTCTGCTCCCGGAGGATTGACAATGTAACGCAATCCTTCCGCCGCTTTATGGTTAAACGTATCTGCAAATAATACATGCTGCAGACGGTCTCCCGCATAATCAAACATGGAGGCAATATCACCTACACCATCGTCATAATAGAATGTATGTGCAGTGGAATATACCAGATTAATCCATGGGCGGTCAAGCGCGCGAATCATATCGACAGCTTCCTTATTCGTCTCAATAAAATCATATGGGTGTGCTTGAAGATTTAATTTTACCCCTTCTCTCTCGAAAATAGGGATTAACTCATCCATCGACTTGATGAATTTTTCTTCACAAACATCCGCTTGGTATTTCGAACCACTGAATTCACTGTTCATTAAATCAACATCTAACTCAACGGCAATTTCAATTGCTCTTTTCCAATTTCTAACAGCAGCTTCACGGCGGTCTTCATCAGGTCCAGCCCAATGGTACAGAGGCAATAAAGATGAAATTTTCACGCCTGCATCGTTCAGCCATTTTTTTAAATTTTTAATTTGCGATTTATCTACTTTTGGATATTTATAAAATGGGCAAAAATCTTCGCGCGGCGACAATTCAATATATTCATAACCTAATTCTGCCGTCTTATCGACCATTTCTTTTAACGATAAATTTCTGTACATCGTTGGATCTAGTGCAAGCTTCATATGAACTCCTCCTCATTCCAAGTTTTTTATTTTAATTGTGAAAATGAATATTTGTCATTTTAATGCAACATTTTCATAAAAGTGCGGCTTTTCAGCCAATTGAATGATTTCTTTTTCCCCTGTTTGCTGCGCTTTTAAACAAGCATCGGCTGTTACTGCCGCAATGTAGCCGTCCCAAGAAGTTGGGCCTTTTGGTTCTCCGTTTTTTTGAATCGAATCAATGAAGTCTTGCAATTCTTTATTATATGCATCAATAAAACGCTGTTTCCAATCCATTAAAATGTTAGTGCTTAGCTTAGCATTCTTTCGAGAGATGATGCTGGAAACTTCCGGAAGGCTCACAATTCCTTCTTCCCCAATTACCTCGCATCGAATGTCATAACCATACCGGCAATTGACAAACACTTCAACATTAATAATAATGCCACTCACGGTTTCCAAAATATAGATTTGCGGATCCTGCAAATGATTTAATGCATATTTTGTTTTCTTTGGAAAAATCGCCTGCACTGATTTATAGTCATCGTTAATCAGCCAGTGCAGAACATCAATTTCGTGAACTAATGTATCGGAAACCGCCATATCTGTACTATAATTTTCAGCTACTGTAGGATTTCTGTGTGCACAGCGAATCATTAAAGGATCACCAATATAATGGTTGTCAATTGCTTCTTTTAACTGAACATAACCGTAATCATATCGGCGCATAAAACCGACTTGGACTAACCGCTTTCCGTGTTTCATCTCAGCTTGAACAATTCTCATGCATCCTTCAGCTGTTGTGGCCAAAGGCTTTTCACAAAATACATACTTTCCTGCTTCAATAGCAGCTAATACACTCGGCTCATGTGCTGGCCCCCAGCTTGTAACAAGGACTGCATCAACATTATCATCAGCAATTAATGCTTTATCATCAGGGTAGATGACAGCATCAAGATTGAAATCTTCCACAACCCTCTTTGCTGCCTCTTTATTAAAATCTGTGACGGCGACAATTTTGCCCCCTGATAATGTGTTGGTAATTCTTCTAATATGATCGCTTCCAATTGCTCCCGTTCCTATCACACCAAATTTTAAAGTCATAGATAATCCTCCTCCTGATTTGTTACTACCATCATTTCATAACCGATTCATCCTTATTTAAATAATTTTGTTCTCCTTGATTGCCATGTAACCGGAATTTAAGTTCCAGTTCTTCAAGCGAAAGCCCTTTTGTTTCCGGCAAAAATTTATGAACAAAAGTGATTGCTGCGATTCCTAATGCCACGAATACGAAGAATGTCATCGACAATCCGACTTTATCGAGTAAAATCGGAAACGTCAGGCCAATGAAGAAGTTCACAATCCAGAGGAAAAATACTGCTACACCCATACCGAGACCGCGCAATTTGAGCGGAAATATTTCAGAAAGCATTAGCCATGTTACGGGTGAAACTGCTCCTTGCTGGAAGGTTAGAAACATGACTGTCAAAGTAAGAACTACATATGGAAGCGTTGCCGTACCTTCCAACAGTGTTGAAAAAATTCCGATTAACAGAAGCGCAGTAGTTGTTCCGGCTAAACCTGTCAAAAGCATTGGTCTGCGGCCGATTTTTCCTAGAAGCCAAATGCCGAGAAAAGTTGCCAAAACAGAAATGACACCGTTTGCAATACTTCCAATCAGCGCAGCTTCTGTTTGGAAACCGGAATTTTCAAGGATTTGTGTGCCATAATACATAATCGAGTTGACACCTGTAATCTGTTGGACAACAGCAATCCCGATGCCTAGAAAAACAATGCGGCGCACCCATGGAACAGCAAGATCTTTTAAAGATGCTTTTTCCATCTCTTTTTCCTCTGCAAAAGCTTTTTCTATTTCATGAAGTTCTGATTCAGCCCGGCTTCCTTCCCGTATTTTCTGAAGAACTTGGAAAGCATTTTCATTTTTTCCTTTTGAAACAAACCACCTTGGGCTTTCAGGCATTTTTAGCATGCCAAAGAAGAGAAAAACAGCCGGAAGCGCCGCAATGGCAAGCATGTATCGCCAAACATGGCTATTATCGCTCATTGTGTTGCCTAAAATTGCATTGAAAACAAACGCCAACAGCTGACCAGTAACAATCATCAGTTCATTCTGAGTAACCATCCGCCCCCGTCTCTCAACAGGCGACATTTCCGCTAAATATGTTGGAACCGTAACTGATGCACCACCAACTGCAAATCCTAGTATAAAACGAAATATTACCATTACCGTTACATTTGGAGCAAGCGTGCACCCGAGTGTCGCCACAAAAAATAACACGGCTAAATTCAAAATATTTTTGCGGCGGCCAATATAATCCGACAGCCTGCCCCCCAGCACTGCACCAAGTGCAGCACCGAAAAGCAGCGAACTTGTGACAAGACCTTCGGTAAAGGCGTTCAGGTCAAGCTGATCCTCTTCTGACATATATGGAAGAGCACCGTTAATAACGCCTGTATCATACCCGAATAGAAGGCCGCCAAATGTTGAGACAATGATAATGGTAGTCAAAAAAGATTTATAGTTTCTTTGTTTTCCCATTTCCATTCCCCTCTATGTCTCCCTTTTATTTTGAGAGTTGCTAATTAAATTTTCATTAATATACTTTCGTGCTATTAAAGCATATTCCAATGGATGGGCAACTGACGGGTCTTGTTCGGCCTCAATGATAATCCAACCTTTGTATTGATGATCCAACAACTTTTGATAAGGCTTGGTAAAATCAATGCATCCATCCCCTGGCACCGTAAACATTCCGCTTAAGAAGGAATTCATGAATGATTTTCCTTCTTTTTTGCATTCTTCCATCACCTGTTTTCTTACATCTTTAAAGTGAACGTGTTTAATGCGGTCAATATGTTTGTTTAAAAGCAGCATACAGTCTTCATCTGAAACATAGATGTGGCCAGTGTCATATAGCAAATGCACGTAGTTTGCATCCGTGTTTTCCATTAACCGGTCAATTTCCGAAAGGGTTTGGATCCCCGTTCCCATATGATGATGGTATACTAATTTCAAACCGTAATGCACAGCGATTTTTCCCAGTTCATTCATCCCTTCGCACAATTTGATCCATTCATCATCTGTAAAATGAGGCTTTTCTGAAAAAATATTTTTTTCACAACATTGAATGCTGTATGTCTGCTCAGAAACTACTGCCACATTGGCATGAACTTCATGCAAGTATTGGCAATGTTGATGGAAAGCCCGTTTGACTTCTTCAATGCCGTCGCGAATAATATAACTGCTAAACCAGCGTCCCGCTATTTTCAAGTTCCGCAGTTTCAATTCCTTGTTTAACACTTTCGGCTCAGGGAAAAAACCGCCGACTTCGGTTCCTTCAAAACCTGCAACGACAATATCGCTTAAAAGATGCTGCAATGTATTTTCAGCCCCGATTTCGGGTATATCATCATTGCGCCAGCCGATCGGCGAAATTCCCCATAAGATGTTTTGTTCTCCCATTATTTGTCTCCTTCTTTAATATTGTTTGGCTCTCTTTAATTTTTCTTGTTTTTCTTTAAATGCTTTTTGCACACTTTCTTTTTCCGAGACTTCAGCAACCCCTACATGCCACCAGCTTTCATAGCCATCTGTCATAGTTTTTGGAAGCACTTTCATTTCGATTAAAGTAGAGACATTTTGTTTCTTGGCATCTTCCAATGCCGCTTTCAAATCTTCGACTGTATTGGCGCGGTATGTTTTGGCTCCGTATCCTTCAGCTACTTTTGCATAATCGATGTTCATAATTTGATTGTCATGTGTTCTAAACTCACAGAAGTAGCTACCGCTTCCGTGCTCCATTTGTAAATTATTGATACAGCCAAATCCAGAGTTATCAAAAAGAAGAATATTAATTTTTTGATTATATTGAATCGCAGTAATCAGTTCTGAATGAAGCATTAAAAAACTTCCATCGCCTACCATTGAATAAACTTCTTTATCAGGGTGGGCTAATTTTATTCCTAATGCTCCTGACACTTCATACCCCATACATGAATAGCCGTATTCCACATGGTAAGTGTTAGGTTCTGTTGAATGCCATAAACGTTGAAGATCTCCAGGCAATGAACCTGCTGAACCGATAATAATACTGTCAGGATCAATCATTTCGTTAATTGTTAATAATGCAGTCGTTTGTGCAAATTCTGTATTTAACGCATCTGCGTATTCATTAAGTACTTCTTGTGAAAACTGGTGTTTAATCTCTGGTGTGAAGTTTTCACGATTAAACGTTACTTTACTTAAACGATCACGTTCTTTTAGCCATTCTTCCTTCAATTCAGTAATTGTATTGCCAAACTCGCTCTTATATCCTTCAAGCATAGGAGCTAATTGCTCTAATGTTGTTTTAGCATCTGCAACAACTTGGAAACCGTCCATTTTATATGCTTGTAAACGGCTAACATTAATGTTTAAGAATTTTGTTGAATCAAAGTTGAATGCGGTTTTTGATGAAGTCGTAAAATCTGTATAACGTGTACCAACACCGATAATTAAATCTGCCTCTCGTGCTGCTTTATTGGCAGCCAATGTTCCAGTAATCCCTATGCCGCCTAAATTATTTTTAAATGTCGACTCAACTGTAGATTTGCCGGCTTGGGTCTCTACAAGCGGGATATCATGTTTTTCTGATAGTTCGACTATAATGTCACGCGATTCTGAATATTTTGCCCCGCCGCCAACGATGATAAGCGGTTTTTTGCTTTTTTTAATCAATTCAGCTGCACCTATTAATTCACGTTCTGTCGGTAATTTGCGGTCAAGATAATGCACCCGTTTTTCAAAGAATTTCTCATCAAAATCAAATGCTTCCCCTTCTACATCTTGTGAAATGCAGATTGTCGCCGGGCCAGCTTTGGCCGGATCTGTCATTACTTCAAATGCTCTAATTAAACTTGACATCAACTGTTCTGGGCGTGTAATCCGATCCCAATATCTTGATACCGGCATGAGCGCATCATTGGTTGTAACCGCAATGCTATGTTCATGTTCCACTTGCTGCAAAACAGGATCAGGCTGGCGGGTAGCAAATGTATCTGCAGGAAGCAGAAGGACTGGAATATTGTTGGAAAGAGCTGTACCAGCTGCCGCGACCAAGTTGGCTGCCCCCGGTCCAACCGACGTTGTGACGGCGAAAATTTTTTGCCGAAGCATTTGTCTGCTGTAGGCAATGGCTGCATGCGCCATCCCTTGTTCATTTTTCCCTTGAATCACTTTTAAATGGCCAGGATCTTGCTCAAGTGCCTGGCCAATCCCCAAAACATTGCCATGCCCGAATACATTGAAGATTCCTTCAACAAAAGGAAATTCTTTACCGTCAACGTGAATATATTGTTGATTTAAAAATTTTATCAAAGCTTGAGCCGTCGTCAACCGGACAGTTCCCATCTTTTTCACCCCTGATTGTATTCATTTAAGATCTTACAGCAATTAATTGTTCAATTTCTTTTACTGTGGGCATCGCTTCTGAAGAACTATGTTTGCTAACAACAATAGCGGCTGATGCACTTCCGTATTTTAAAGCCGTCTCAATGTCCTTGCCTGTAATTAGCGCATATAAGAAGGCTGAAGCGTATGCATCGCCTGCACCGAAAGTTTTTAATACTTTTGTCGGATAAGCTTTTGCTTTAAATGTTTCACCCGATTTCGCATATGCAAAAGAACCTTGAACTCCATGCTTAATGACAATCAGATCCGGCGAATGCTGAAATAAATGGCGGACGGTCGTCTCGTTTTTGCCTTCTTTTGTTCCTTCCATGATATCGTATTCGTCACGGGTGCCGATCACAACGTCCGCTTTTTCAGCCACTAATGAATAATAAACAGATGTTTCATCAGCAGATTTCCAAGTGTACGGGCGATAATCCAATTCAAATATGACTTTTACATCATTTTTTTTCGCAAGTGAGACCGCTTTTAAAACAGCTTCTCTTGAAGGGCTTTGTGCTAGTGCTGTACCGGAAACAAGCAAAATTTTTGATTTTTTAATATAATCTTCATTCACCTCGGAAGGCTGCAAAAAGAGGTCTGCCACGTTTTCACGATACATTAGGATGCTGCAGTCTTCCGGGCTTTTAATCTCTGTAAATGTTAATCCTGTTTTATGTCCCTCTTTATCTACCACAATATTTGAGGTATCCACTCCGACACTGCGCATATATTGCTCAATAAAACGTCCATGCTGATCGTCCGAAACTTTACCGATAAAACCGACTTTTAAGCCTAGTTTGGAGCTACCAATCGCAATATTTGCCGGGGAACCCCCTACATATTTTGTGAACGTCATCGTTTCTTCCATCGGACGGTTGTATTCTGCTGCATTTAAATCAAGACACGCACGTCCAATGGCTATCACGTCCAATTCTTTTTCCGTGTTGAAATCATATTTCATCTTTGATAAACAGCTCCTTGTTTATTTAACGTTTCAATATCCATTCATGATCAGGGTCATTGTAAAATTTCCAAATCCGTTTCGGGCCCGCCATAACATTTAAATAATAAGATGTATAACCGTCCGGTACGCCGACCGGATGATATCCTTTCGGCACGATAACGACATCGCCGTTTTCAACCGTCATCGTTTCATCAAGTGAACGATCGTCCGTATAAACCCGCTGAAAAACAAAGCCTTGAGGCGGATCCATTTCATGATAATATGTCTCTTCCAATAGAGACTCATTTGGCAAGTTATCTCGATCATGCTTATGCGGGGGATAACTTGACCAATTACCGCTTTCCGTAAACACTTCCACAACTAAAAGACTGTTTGCCGTAGGATCTGAATCGGGCAAAATATTGTGGACAAAACGTTTATTGTTAAGTATTCCTCTTTTTTCAGTCCCTACATCTGATGCTTTTATTAACTTTACGGGTAGTTGTTTTTCAGATGGCGAATAACATAAAGCAATACGGGCTTTTGTTACTCCTTCAATCACAAAATTGCGATGATTGGAAACATATACGCTGTCCGTCGGGATTTTTTCAAACACACTTTTTCGGGTGCCTAAATTTTCAAAATGTTCTTCGCCGACTGAAACATTAATTTTTCCTGTTAAAGCGACGATGCAGCATTCTTGGCCTCCTAATATTTCTGAATATTTTGCGTTTGGATCTATATCGATTACTTTAAACCCCACATATTCCAAAGGAGAGTTTTCAGCCGTTACTTCTTGAACAACTACAACTCCCTTTTCAATTTCTTTTTTGTTCGGTTTTTGCAACAAATTACTCATATATACCTCCTTCATAATGGCGGCGGTTTTCTTTTTCTTAAATGGCCCGAAAGAGCGATTTCGTTTTCATAGAGCTTTTGATACTGACATCTCGCGATGACATTACCTTTTCCGATTCATTTTCAGGTTCATGAAACTGTAATGAGCCTGAAGGATGAATCTTCCATTATTACTCTATCAATCTATTTTTTATTCAAAGCTGGGCGTTTTATAGCGCGCTGTGACAACTTTTTTGCGTGTATAAAAATCAACGCTGTCTTTTCCGTTGGCGTGCAATGTTCCAAAGAACGAAGACTTCCATCCGGAAAACGGGAAGAACGCCATCGGAGCCGGCACTCCTAAGTTAACGCCTAACATGCCTGCATCAATATTTTCGCGGAAATAGCGAATGGCTTGGGCGTTCGTTGTAAAAATACATGCGCCATTGGCAAACTCAGATCTATTCGCAATTTCGATCGCTTCTTTTAAATGTTTCACCCGAATGATCGATAAGACAGGTGCAAAAATTTCGTCTTTCCAAATGGTCATATCAGTTGTAACATTATCAAAAATCGTAGGTCCGATAAAAAACCCGTCGTCCGTTGCGCGATTGCGTCCGTCACATACCAAGGTCGCGCCTTCTTCAACGCCCTTTTCAATATAATGGATGGTGCGTTTTTTATTTTCTTCTCGGATGACCGGTCCAAGCAAGACGCCGTCATCAAGGCCGTTGCCCATTTTAATATTTTCCGTTTCTTCTTTTAACTGGGCGATAAATTGATCAGCAATTTCTTCTTCCACCGTCACAACTGAACATGCCATGCATCGTTCTCCTGCTGATCCGAATGCTGAAGAAATAATGTTGGTAACGGCTTCATCCAAATTGGCATCCTTTAACACAATCGTATGGTTTTTCGCTCCAGTCAGCGCCTGAACGCGTTTTAAATTTTCACTAGCCCGTTTATAAACGTATTCGCCAACCGGTTTGGAGCCAACGAACGAAATCGCTTTGATATCCGGATGATCCAAGATTCCGTTGACAACATCATGCGCACCATTAACAACATTTAATACACCTTTTGGAAGGCCCGCTTCTGTAAATAAGTTGACTAATTTTTCGATTAAGAGCGGTGTTCTTTCAGATGGTTTCAAAATAAACGTATTGCCAAGTGCTATTGCCATTGGGAACATCCAGCAAGGCACCATCATCGGGAAGTTAAACGGGGTAATCCCGCCGACCACGCCGATCGGATAGCGGTAATTTGTCGCCTCAATATCCGTTGCAATTGTCGATAAAGAATCCCCCATCATTAAAGTAGGCGCTCCTGCCGCAAACTCTACATTTTCTATTCCGCGCTGGACTTCTCCTAATGCTTCAGAAAAACTTTTCCCGTTTTCGATCGTAATAATCCGGGCTAGCTCTTCCTTATGCTTTGTTAATAGTTGCTGAAAATTAAATAAGATCCTAGCACGTCGAGATACAGGAACATTTTTCCATTCCCGAAAAGCTTTGTTTGCAACTTCTATAGCTTCATAAACTTCCTCTTTTGTTGATAGCGGAACTTGACCAATTACTTCTTTTGTAGCAGGATTGTAAACATCCTCATATTCCGTCGTTTTACTTTCAATCCATTCGCCATTAATGAAATTTTTCAACTTGACTGCATTCGACATTTTCTGTCCCCCTTAATAATACTTATCGCTCATAATATTTGGTTATGTTTCTAATAACTTAGATGATATTATTGTTATATGTTAGTTATATTTTGATTATATCTTGATTTTCATAATAATATTAAAAGCGTTTTCAGTCAATAAAAAAATAAAAATATTTATCTGACCAATCGTCAAAATCCCTATAATTATTGAAATTATAAAGTAATAAAGATATAATTAACATTAATGGTTAAGTCTTGATAAACTTTATAATAATATATTTCAGATATTAACCTTTGAAAACAAAAGAAAGCATGAGGGATCAACATGTTAAAATCGAAACGAATTGAACAAATAGAAAAATATGTTTTTGAACATCAAACCGTTTCATTGGATGAGCTTGTCAAGGTATTTAATGTATCGAAAAACACCATCCGGCGAGATGTTCAACAATTAGTAGAACGGGGAACGATCAAAAAAGTATACGGAGGGGTCGCCGTTAATCATACAACGGTAGAATCATTTACGGTCAGACAAACCCGCAATCTAAAGCAAAAAAGAGCAGTTGCCAAAGCAGCCGCAAATTTTGTTGAAGACGGCGATATCATTTACATTGATACGGGAACAACCACATTGGAAATGGTTGAATATTTGCAAACAAAACATGTAACAATTATTACAAACAATTTGGACTTTATTATTAATTCCTATCCTTACCCAAACTTAAACGTTCTGTCAACAGGCGGAGTATTTGAACGTAAAACAAAATCGTTTGTTAGTTTTAAAAACATGGATTTATTGCAAACTTACAATATTAATAAAGCTTTCATGGCGTCAACCGGCATCTCTATTTCAAATGGCGTAACGAATTCCTCCCCTCTCGAAAGCGAAATAAAACAAACAGTTGTTAAAAGAAGCGAGGAAGTTTATTTATTGGTGGATCATGATAAATTTGATAAATATGCTTTAATGACTTATTGCAAACTTGACGAAGTTAATTATATAATTACTGATTCTGCCCCAAGCGAGGCATATCAGGAATTTGCCACAAAACATAATATCCAGCTTGTCATTGCTGATATAGTTAATTAAGTCATTATCTTCCCCTAAGAAAGAATGATGCATAGTTTTCCCCTTCGACAAATTGTTTTTAATAAGTGAGTGCTGTGTTCAAGCACTCTCTTCTCTTATCAGCTGGCGCCATAGGATTTTCTTTCTGAATCGTTCAAAGCTCTTAATTCCAAACGAGTTCCTCTTTAATAACTTTTGTGGTATTATTCATTCCTTCGATATATCCGTTTAAATGGATACATAAAAGAATTGAGGATCTATATTTTCCAACGTTTAAACGTTTTGACAACCAATTGAATAGCTTCCACGTCGGCCTCCTTCACGAGCTGGAACCACTCTTCCAATCCTTTTTTAGCTGTTGTCTCATCACTTGTTTTAAATCAATAATCTATCTTATTTTTAAGGTTGTAGGCTTCTGGTAACGAAGGCTTACCTTGTAATATAACTTTCACTTTTTCTTTTTCTTTTTCCTCATCCGTGAATTTTAAGGGGGATTTCCACATTAACTTCTTACTTCGCTTACTGCGTATACCCTCTTCCTTGCTCATCTTGTGCTGAAATTCCTATCCAATGACCAGTAATATAATGAAACTGGACAGACCGAATCTTTATAGCGTTTGGACAAATCTATCACTACTATCCGGATTTTCCCCACATCATACTGTTTAAAATAGTGTTCAATGGTTTTACAGAGACGATCCGGCAACACATCAAAGATTCTCTTCACGTCCATAATGATGGTTTGAAATTTCTCCTTCCCCACATTGCCCTTAAATTCGTCAATTGCAATGACTTCCGGCAAAACCTTTGATACATGGGCAAAAAACTGGTCAAAAAGATGAAGAACACAGTTTGCAATCATCCCACCAATTTTCCAGCTGCCGTTACAAAGGAAATGACTTGTTGTTTAAAAGAGACTTGTGGCGTGTTCTTGCACTCATACTCTCTCCCTGATCTTTTATTGGCCAACTTTAAAGCATCAAAAAGAGAAAGTTGAGTGTTATTTTTTTGTCTTTTTAGAGGGTAAGGTCGAAGCCTTGGTAATTCTAACGACACCACCTCATTTAGTATAGAGTCGTTTATTTGCACATTACCAAAGATCGTAAAAAAGAGGCTTCCCAAAAGTTCGGAGAACTTATGAGAAACCTCTAAAATTATCTATCGGCACCAAAAAGGCACCAAGAATCTTGGTGCCTCAGAGTGTAGACAAAAGGCATCCGAATGTGTGTATTCGGATGCCTCAGAGTGTAGACAAAAGGCATCCGAATGTGTGTATTCGGATGCCTTTTGTCACTTTTATGCTTTCAAATGTTTGGAATAGACCCCTAGAGGGGTCTATTTTATGTTATTGCTGGACTTTTCCATG
>Ga0207865_101440_pt1 | contig 17783 bp, 13 predicted proteins | sample HigsolmetaAR204D_FD_184836 | JGI IMG/M metagenome (GOLD analysis project Ga0207865, IMG submission 184836) | Ionic liquid and high solid enriched microbial communities from the Joint BioEnergy Institute, USA - AR20-4-D (SPAdes) (version 2) ...
GTGCCGACCGTCGCTCACATTTTGCCTCCGTGCCGAGCTCCTTTAGCGCACGTAAATTTTAAAAATGAAAATCCAGGTCTCACCTATGTGCTCAAAATGTGGAGCTTGACATTTACGTTCATAGCAGATCGAAAGAGGGGCCTGCTTAATCGCATGGCCCCTCTTGCTGCTCTTGGGAAGAATTCCGTCCCAGGCCATTACAGCATTTCAAGCTGCTCGTACAGCCGCTCGCGCTCCGCCTCGAGGCGCACCTTCTCGCCGTACATCGCTTCCAGGCGCTTCGCGTCCGCCTCGCGCATCATGGCGTCGTCGAGCTCCGCCAGCTGCCGCTCCACGGCCTCGATCTCGGCCTCGAGCTTGGCGAGCCGGCGCTTCGCCCTGTCCTGATCGGACGACGGGCGCTGCCCGCGGGCTGATGCCCGGCCGACAGCCGCTTGCTCCGACTTCGCTGGCGCCTGGCTGCCGGCTTCCCTCGTCTCTGCCCTCCGGCCAGATGCCGCCGGCCCCGCTTTACCGGACTCCGGGCTAACTCCTTCGGTTACAGCCGGTCCCGACTTTGCGGACGCTCGCCCGGCTTCCTCCGCCGCTGCCCGGCCGGACGCGGACAGACCGGCGCCTGCGCTGCTTTTCCGCAGCGCCTCGCGCTTTCTTTTCGCTTCGTCGTAATGCCCTTCCCAGCGCGTCAGCCTGCCGTCCTCCAGCCAGAACGTAACCGGAAACAGCTTGTTCAGCAAATAACGATCATGCGATACGCAGATAATCGTTCCCGGAAACTCGGCCAGCGTATCCTCCAGTGCCTCGCGGGCGTCGATATCGAGATGGTTGGTCGGCTCGTCAAGCACCAGCACGTTGATGTCCTGATGCATGAGCTGCGCCAGTCGCAGCCGCATCCGCTCGCCGCCGCTGAAGCTTTTGACCTTGCGAAAGACGGAAGCGCCGTAAAACAGGAATTTCGCCAGCAAATGACGCGCCTTCCCTTCCTCCACCATCACGGCTTCTCTAAAGGCATCGACGACCGTCATCTCCTCATCCGGAAACTCGTGATGCTGGGACAGGTACCCGGGCTTCGCGCTGACGCCGACGTGTACCGTCCCCGAATCCGGCCTGACGCCTTCCGCAATCATGCGCAGCAGCGTCGATTTCCCGCTTCCGTTCTTGCCTACAATGGCTGTCGCTTCCCCGAAGCGCACCTGCAGGCTGACGCCCGCGTACAGCGTTCTTGCGCCGCGAGAGTCGGCGTGCTCCCCGTCGCTTGGGCCGTACGACTTGCTGACGTCCTTCATGACGACGACGTCCTCGCCGCTTCGCTCGCTCATCCGAAAGGCGAGACCGATCTTTTGGCGCTCCAGCACCGGCCGCTCCAACTTGTCGAGTCGATCCAGCGCCTTCTGCATCGCTGCCGCCCGCTTGAACAACGCGGGATTATCCGCCTGGGCCGCCCATGTCCGCAGCCGCTTGATCGCTTCCTCCATCTTCCTGATCTTCTTCTGCTGCTCCTGGTACGCCGCAAATTCGGCGAGCAGCCGGCGCTCCTTCTCTTCGGTAAAGTATGAGTAATTTCCGTGATAGACGTCCGCCTTGCCGCCCTCCAAATCGAATATTTTGGTCACCGTCCGGTCCAAAAAATAGCGGTCGTGCGACACGATCGCGACGCTGCCGCAGTATTCCTGCAAATAATCCTCCAGCCACTCGACCGCGTCCAGATCGAGGTGGTTCGTCGGTTCGTCGAGCAGCAGCAGATCGGGCTGAAGCAGCAGCAGGCGCCCGAGGCATACCTTCGTTCGCTCGCCGCCGCTCAGCCGGCTGAACGGCAGATGCTGCAGCGGTTCAATGCCCAGTCCTGAGGCGATTCGCGACAGGCTCGCCTCCATCTCGTAGCCGCCCTTGGCGGAGAAGGCATCCTCCAGGGCGCCGTACTCCCGCAGCGCCTTCTCGACGACCGCCGAGTCGGGACTCGCCATCGCCGCCCCCAGCTCCGCCATTCTCGCCTGCATGTCAAGCAGCTCGGCGAACGCTTCCTGCAGCACCGCGCCCGCCGTCGCTTCCGGCCCGAAGTCGGGAATTTGCGCGAGCAGCGCCGTTCGGCTGCCCTTCTTAAAGTGGATGGCCCCAGCATCCGGAATTTCCTCCCCAGCCAGCAGCTTCAGCACCGTCGTCTTGCCGCAGCCGTTCGGGCCGACGATGCCGATCCGCTCCCGTTCGCGAATTTCCAACGACAGCTCCTGAAGGACCGTCGTTCCGTTCCAAATTTTGGTCACCTTATCCATAGCACACAGTAACACCGGAAATCAGCCTCGCCTTCGGTAAAATGGGTTCTGCGGCAACGCAAAAAAAGCCACAGGCAAAAGGCAACCTTTTACCCGTGGCTTGATTGCAGCCGCATGGCGAATCAGCGGCGTATAGACTGTTTACGCCGCACGATTCCGCAGGGTCAAAATGTTGCAGTCGCCGTAAATGGACATACGTATCCCGTTGTCAGCAAAACGGAATACGATCGTAGCCTGATGCACCCAATATTGGACCCATTTGCTACGAGCGGCAAACTGCAACATCATGACACCTCCCTTACCGAATCGATTGAAATTAATGCTAATATATCACAAGATTTGTAACGAGGCAACTGATCGGACTCTCAAAAAATGCAAGATTTGCTGCGGCACATGCGGCTTCCGTCCTGGAGCGAGCGGGCAGCCCCGCGTGATTAAGCGCCGCCAGGCAATAGTCCCGGTAACTTTGCGGAAGGGAATACGCTTGGGGGCTTGGGCAGCAGGAGAGTCCGAAGCTCACGCCAGGCTGAACCGCGGCCCGTTCGAGCTCGTTTGCGCAGCAAAGCGTCTTTCGGCATTGCCGCGAAGCCATCTCGCCCCGCACGTCTGGCAATTGCATCCCGGGCCATCCCGTCATCTCGCCCGACACTGACGCGAGCCATCTCGCCCCGCACGTCTGGCAATTGCATCCCGGGCCATCCCGTCATCTCGCCCGTCTCGTCTGCCCGGCTGCCTGTCCGCCGGCGCGGCTACTCCGCCTTACGCACAGAGGCGGCGCGCAGCAGCGCGGGGCCGTCGATCCGGTGCAGCTGGTTCAGCAACTCGATCTGGAAAGAGCCGGGGCGGTCGTCGCCCGATAAAGCCACGGCGGCATCGGCGGCGGCGCTGTAATAGGCGAGCGCAGCCGTGGAGGCGAGCACGTGATCGGGCTCGACGGCCGCGAAGGCGCCGACAATCGAGCTGAGCAGGCAGCCGGCGCCGGTTACCTTGGTGAGCAGCGGCGTTCCCCCGCTGATCCGGTACAGCGCCGTCCCGTCCGTCACCGTATCATCCGGGCCGGTGATGGCGACAACGCACTGCAGCTGGCGGGCCGCCTTGCGGGCCAGCGCCTCCGGATCGCCGCCGGACGCGTCGGCATCGACGCCCTTGATCGCCCAGTCCTCGCCGACAACGTTCGCCACCTCCGCGGCATTCCCGCGCAGGATCGAGACGCGCAGCTCCCGCATGATGCGGCGCGCCGTCTCCGTCCGATACGGCGTCGCTCCCGCTCCGACCGGGTCAAAGACGACCGGCACCCCGTGTTCGTTGGCGGACTTGCCGGCAATGAGCATGGCGCGGACCGTCTCTTCCGTGAGCGTGCCCATGTTCAAAACGAGCGCGCCCGCGATCCGGGCCATATCGGCAACCTCCTCCGGCGCATAGGCCATAACCGGTGAAGCCCCCAAAGCGAGCAGCCCATTCGCCGTAAAGTTCGTCACGACAACGTTCGTGATGTTGTGCACAAGCGGGCTTCGCTCCCGCACCTTTTCCAACACTTCGGCCATTTGACGGTTTTCCATCGAGTCATACTCTCCTTCCGTTTGTTCGCTTGTTTACGGCAACACCAACAAAAAAAACACCTCGCCCACGGCAAAGTGTACTTCGCTTTCTCGCCTCCCTGCGCTGGCATGATCCAACAGGTTCCAATGGTCAACGGCGGCCCAGCCGTACTCTCAGCCCGATCCTCGGACTCCCACGTTCTTATGACATTGTCCATTCCTTGTCCTAATGATACGCCAAGCGGCGAGACGGGTCAATAGAAGGCGTGCTATCTTGAAAATTTGGCGATATACGCCGACAAAATTTCAACACCGCAGGTGACGACCGATGACGTAAGGAAGCGCTCGGCATAGGCGTCTATCTTGAAAATTTGGCGATATACGCCGACAAAATTTCAACACCGCAGGTGACGACCGATGACGTAAGGAAGCGCTCGGCATAGGCGTCTATCTTGAAAATAGCGCTTGGTGCGCGGCCCTTCCTGCGCTTCCGCCGAAAGCTTCGATTCTCTAACGCTGGTGACAAACGCTATTTTGCTGAAACGGAGCCTTTGAAAAATGTAACGCAACTGGATAGCGCTATTTTGTCGAAAACGCTCATCCTGTTAGCCAAAATGCGAAATAAGGCTGCTCACTTGCGTTACAATTTCAAATCGCTCGTTTCGAGGGGAATAAGCTCTGTGGCTAGCGTTAGCTTAAGGTCTGCCTGGGCAAAACAGCGCCTAGGCTAGCGAACATGAAGAGAAGCTTCGGTCGAAGCACCTTCACCAGATGAGCAGGGCTGCGCTTATGCGAATGTTGCCTGGTGCAGAAAGCCATACTTCGTTTTAACACTTTAACGCTTTATCGAGGTCAAAATTCTCCAGCAGCTTTTCTGGCGGATTTTCTGACAGCGCCGAGAAAACCTTGCCTTCGGAGTGGCCCTTTATTGAACGAACCTACACTTTACTGCGACGAAGATACTCAGCCGGCGCCTTCCGATACACGCGTTACCGTGCAGACTCGAATGCTAGCTTTGGAACTCCACGTCAGCGTGCGAACTCCGCATTAGCGTTCGACCCCCGCGTTAGCGCGGCCCCTCCCCAGGCACATGTGGCGACAAATCCTGCAAAAAATGCAACATTTTCCGCCTCCTTTGCACAAGAGGAAGGGGAATATTGCATTTTGTACAACAATTTGGAGGCGATTGGCTTCAAACCCGAGAAAATCGCCCGAAATGTTGCACAAAGTGCAACATTGAGCCGCGAATACGGTTGATCCCCCCGTTTTTGTTGTACAAAATACAACATTTGCTGGCACTCCCCGAAAATTGCTCGGGGTGCGCGGCTCATTATCTTGAAACTAGCCCCGAGCTCGCGGCCAATTTTCGCCCGTTCGTTGCGCCTGCCCCCCCTGGGCGCCTCCATAGCTCCAAAACGCCCGGCGCTTCCTCTCGTCCCGCTCGCGTTCTTGCCGGATGCCATTTTCGACCGATCCTGATCCTTGTCGCGTCTCGTCCCGCTCGCATCCCTGGCAGATACGAAACTAGGGCGGCCTAATCCATCGCCGACGGCTCCAGTTGATGGACCGTAAGCGAGATTAGCTCGAAGTCCTCCTGGTCCGCGATCAGCCCCATGCCGGTCGAACCCGCATCGGGGAAAATCAAGTCGGTGATCACCGCCTCGCCCTCCCCCGCGAACACTTCCACGGAAGAGCGGTCGACCCAAATGTGAAGCCGCACCGCGTCCCCGATGACCTGCAGCTTGGCAGCATGCACGCCGCGAAAATGCTCGTGAAAGGCGTGTTGCCCGCTCCTGGTGCGGTCGACGTATACCTCGCCGGCGGCGGCGTCGAACCCGATGAGCGTCTCCTGGCCTTCCCCGGCTCGCACTTTGAAAGCGAAGGAGCGGTCGGACGCCGCTTCTGCGACCAGCTCGCAGCTGTCCAGCTGCAGGGAGCGCAGCGCGGCATCGGCCGCAGCGCAGGCCGTGCGCCCGAGCGCCAGCAGCGGTACACGGGCGCGCGCCAATTCCCGCGCCGGTCTCTGCACCAGGACCGCTTCGCCGCCCCGCGTCTCCAGCGTCAGCTCGCGCGGGAGCGTCGCCGCGCCGCGGAAATCTTCCGTCGGCGTCAAATTCGCGTATTTCCAGTTGCTCATCCAGCCGACGAGAAGCCGCCTCCCGTCCTCCGCCGGAATGTCCGACCAGCTGACGGCGGCGTAATTGTCCCGGCCGTAATCCAGCCACCGCACCGGGGGAGAAGCTTGATCCGGCGTGAACGTCACTCCGTCAAAATCGCCGATAAAATACTGCGTCCGCGATCCCTCCTTATACGCGGGAGCGTCGCCGACGCTAACCAGCATCACCCACTTGAGCCTGGAGGCGTCCCCGTCGACGGCGAGCGGAAACAGATCGGGACATTCCCACACGCCGCCGTGGAATCCTACGCCGCGCCCGAATTCGCTGCCGAACGTCCACGTTTTCAGGTCGGGGGAGTGATACAGGCACACCGTCTGGCCGCAGGCCAAAATCATAATCCAGCGACCGGTATTCTCGTGCCAGAACACCTTGGGATCGCGAAAATCGACCAGTTCGTCATGCGCCAACACCGGATTGCCCTCGTACTTCGTCCAGGTTCTGCCTTTATCCTTGCTGTAAGCGAGGCTCTGGGTCTGTAGCGGAGGCTTACCCGGCCGCTCGAGATGGTGGGTGAAAATAGCGACAAGACCGGGCTCCGCGGCGAAAAAACCGGTTGTATTGCGCCAGTCCACGACAGCGCTGCCGGAAAAAATCGTCCCGTTCTCGTCAGGAGCGAGCGCGATGTCCAGTTCCTCCCACCTTACCAAATCTTTGCTGACGGCATGGCCCCAATGCATCGGCCCCCAGGTCGTTCCATGCGGGTAATGCTGGTAGAACAGATGGTATTCCCCAGCGAAATAAACGAGCCCGTTCGGATCGTTCATCCAGTTTCGTCTCGGCGAGAAATGATATTTCCCCCGGTAGTTTGGCCTGGCAATCGTCGTCATCCTTTTGCTTCTCCTCCACTCCCGCAGTATGTTTCGCTTCACTTATCGTTATCTGCATCGCTATCTATATCTGCATTTGTCATCCGCATTTGCCACCTGCATCTGTCATCTGCATTCGTCACCTGTATCTGTCATCCGCATTTGCCACCTGCATTGTCGTCCACATTTGCCACCTTCATCTATCACCCGCATCTGCCACCTGCATCTATCATCTTCATCCGCCATCTGCATCTATCACCTGCACCCCGCCACCTTCATCTATCACCCGCATCTGCCACTTGCATCTATCATCTTCATCCGCCATCTGCGTCTATCACCTGCACCCCGCCATCTTCATCTATCGCCTGCATCCGCCATCTGCATCTATCATCCGCATCTGCCATCTGCATCCTCACCCGCACCTATCATCCGCAACTGCCATTTGCATCTGCCGCCGCACCGTCCGGTTACTTTTGCATCGCCCGGTCGTAGCCGGTTTGCTTGATTTTAAGCCATTCCGGCAATCCGAGCCGCTCCAATTCCTTCAGATAGTCGTCCCACTGCTCATCGATTTTGCCGTTTTGGTACCACTCGGTCCGCATTCTTAGCACATAAGCGAACAGATCGGTCTCGATCGTCGTCAGACGCTCCAGCTCTTCGATGGAGTTGAATATGCTGGGCATGGCATGATCGGCCTTCATATGGGGAGCCATGACCTCTTTGACAATGCGAAGCCTTTCCTTGGCGTCGTCGGGCTTCGTCGTGTATTTGCCGTAATAGCTGTCCAGAATGGCGAGCGGACCGCCGATGCTCGTTTTCTCCCGCAGCTCGATCGGGGCGGTGCCGTTCAGCGGCAAATGCTTCAGCATGTTGTTTTCCGCATCGAATTCAAAAATGTTTTGCTGCGTTTCATCGCCGTAAGTGCCCCAGTTGTTTTGCACGGATTGCAGCGGATCGTACATTTGATCGACCCATTTGGCCGTCGCTTCCAGGTTTTTGTTGGCGCTTGTAATGACCATTTTACCGCGGTGAAAGCCGTAAGCATTCGTCTGCGTAACATTGATTTCGCCGTCGGGTCCGGCGAGCGGAGGCATCACTTCATAGCTGCCGTTGTCGCCCGTGACGTTGCTTTTGTCCCAGGCAAAGTACAGGCCATATTTGTGATCCTTGCCTTTGGCGATATACGTGCTCCAATCCTGCGTATACACTTCGACATCGATGAGCCCTTCCTTATACAGCTCATGGATATACTTGACGGCGTTCTTGTAGCCTTCCTCCGCCGGGGTAAAGACGACTTTGCCTTCGTTAGTGACGACGGCGTGATCCGGATTTTCCCCGAGGCCGAACGCCCCGAAGAGAAACACCACATCCTCCGCTCCCGGCTTGTTGATAAAGGACAGCGGAATTTCGTCGGCCTGCCCGTTGCCGTTCGGGTCCCGGGTTTTGAAAGCGATCAGCACCTGCTTCAGTTCCTCGGTCGTGGTCGGCATCTCAAGACCCAGCTTCTTCAGCCAGTCCACATTGATCCACGGCACGGCGTCAACCGCCTGAATGCGCTCCTTCCCGGTGCCGAGCTCCTCGATCCACGGAAAAGCGTAGATGTTGCCATCCGGCGCCGTAATCATCGCCCGGTATTCCGGCGCTTCCTCCAGCACCTTCCTGAAATTCGGCATGTGCCGCTCGATCAGATCGTTCAGCGGAATAATCGCCCCGTCCTTGGCCAGCTTGAGCAGCTCGTAATCGGAGTAACCAGCGTCAAAGATCGCGTCGGGGAAATCGCCGCTGGCCATGGCCAGATTCCGTTTTTCCACAAAAATATCCCTGGTGTAATTTTTCCAATTGATGTGGATGCCGGTCGTCTCCTCCAGACGCTTGTTAATCAGTTTATCGTTCGGGTCTGCCGGCGCGAGCGGCGAGCTTTGCGTCATTAGGTTGAGCGTAATCTTCCCGTCCGGACTTTGCTCCCCGCCGTCCGCCCCGCTGTCGCAGGCGGCAAGAAGGAGCGCGGAAGCAAGGACGGCGGCAGATAGAGCCTTCGCGGTCCGCCCGGCTTGTCGATAAGTTGGCATCATGATAACCTCCTATAACCGTATGAATCGCTTTTATGTGCAGTCGGCCTTTATTTGAGCGAGCCGATCAGGACACCTTTCTCAAAATATTTCTGGAAAAACGGGTACATCACAATGAGCGGAACACTGGATACGACAATCGCCGCATATTTGATCATCTCCGACAGCCGCTTCATCTCCGCCATCGCCAGCTGGTCGCCGATCATGCCCGGATCGACCTGGTTTTGAATGAGAATGGAACGAAGCACGAGCTGCAGCGGATGAAGCTTCGGATTGTCGAGATAAATCATGGCGTCAAAGTAGCTGTTCCATTGGCCGACAAAGGCGTACAAAGCCAGCACGAACACGATCGGCTTGGACAGCGGCAGAACGATGCGGAAAAAGATGCTGATCTCCGAAGCGCCGTCCACGTTGGCCGCCTCCTTCAGCTCGACCGGGACGCTCTGGAAGAAGGTGCGCGACAAAATGATGTTCCACACGTTGACCGCTCCGGGGAGGAGGACCGCCCAGACTGTATCGAGCATGCCCAGCTTTTTGACCAGCAGATAGGTAGGGACTAGTCCCCCGCCAAAAAACATCGTGATCACAAACAGCGTCATGAACAATCCGCGCCCCTTGAGACGGCGGTCCGACAAGGCATAGCCGGCAAAGACGGAAACCGTCACGGTGACAGCAGCGAACGAGACAGAATAGAGCAGCGCGTTGAGGAAGCCCCGAACCATCGCCGGATTGGACAAAATCTTGCGATATCCTTCCAGAGTCCAGTCCTCGATCCGAAGCGACAAGCCCCGGCTCAGCAACACGGACGGTTCCATAAACGAAGCGACGACAATATAAAAGAGCGGGACGACGATAACGAGCACAGCCGCCACTAACCCGACGGCGTTCAGCCCGAGAAGAAAACGGTCGAAACCGGAATGTTTGACGGGCATTGCCTTTGCTCCTTTCTATCTTGAAAAATCAGCATAGCCTACAAGCTGATTTTTCAATACCGAAGGTGACGACCGATGACGAAGGAGTCGTTCGTCATAGGCGTCTATCTTGAAAATACTGCGGTATCCGCACGCCGAATTTTCAGGCACCGCAGGTGACGACCGATAACGAAAGGAATCGCTCGGCTAGGCGTCTTCTTAGTAGAGACCTTGCCCTTCGTTCAGCCTTTTGACAATCCAGTTCACTGTGACGAGCAAAATCACATTGATGACCGAATTGAACAAGCCTACGGCCGAGGAATACGCATAATCGCCGGACTGCAGGCCGATCTTGTACACGTAAGTCGGGATAATCTCCGATGTCGGCAAGTTCATGGACGTCTGCATCAGGTAAGCTTTCTCGAAGCCGATCGACATAATTCCGCCGGCGGCGAGAATAAACACGATCGCCATAATGGGGCGAATGGTCGGTATATCGATGTGGCGGATTCTTTGCAGCAGGTTGGCGCCGTCCAGACTCGCCGCATGATGCAGCTCGGGATCCACATTCGCCAGCGCCGCCACGTAAATGATCGAGGCCCATCCTGCTCCCGTCCAAATATCCGATAAAATATAAATCCACCGAAAATACTCGGGACGCGACATGAACATGATCGGCTCATCCGTAAGCCAGGCGAGCAGTTGATTGACGGGCCCCGTCGGCGACAGGAAAATAAACAGCATGCCGACAATGACAACGACCGATATAAAGTTCGGAGCGTACAGGAACAGCTGGATGTTCTTCTTCACGCCCGCTCTGCGCACCTGGTTCAGCATCAGCGCCAGCAGGATCGGTACGGGGAAGCCGAGAAGCAGCCCGAACAAGCTTAATTTAAGCGTATTCATAAAGATAAGCTCAAAATTGGGCGATGACAGAAACTTCTCAAAATGCTTAAGGCCTACCCAATCGCTTCCCAGGATCCCCTTGATCGGACTGAAATCCTTGAAGGCGATCACCGCCCCGTACATAGGTCCGTATTTGAAGATCAAGGTCAGGATCAGAGCCGGCGCCAGCAGCAGGTATAGGAACCCGTGTTTTTTCCATTCGTTAACGAGCTTCGTTCTGCGCACGCTGCCAAGCTCCGTATCCCCTTGGCCCGCTTTGGTCATGCTTTGCAATGGTTTACCCCCATCCTCTCGAAACGTTTGTGCCTTGCAGACGCAAAGGCTTTCGCCGCAAAGGCGTTGTTACAAAATCCAACCATCTTCATTTACAATTTAACAAACGATTCACCCTACGTCAATTATTTTGTAAAATTAATTTATGTTCATTTGCAAAATTAAAACAAACAAAATGCACACTTGTCCGCTCAATAACGAAAAAAAAGCTTCGCCCAATCTAACTTGCCGCGTCATTTCGGCGCAACAACGAATTTTTCGTTACGTTCTCGCTGCAGCCCGGACTTGGTTCATTTTTACTTTTGCCAACTGATATATAAAAATGAACAATTCATTTGTGCATTTGTAAAATCGGGTTGCTATTTTGTGCGGACTATTATACATTTGAAGGAGATAACCATCGCAGACGGCATAATGAACTGATCGATGAATGGATTGATGCAGACGGTATATAGAGGTGACATGATGGCGAAGGAAAGAGTAACGATTCAGGACATCGCCAACGCTTTGGGCATATCCCGCAATACGGCCTCCAAGGCGCTGAACGGAAGCGAAAGCATTCCGCCGGAAACCCGCAATAAAGTGATTAAAAAAGCGATTGAGCTTAAATATAAGCAGTTCGCGTTTATGGACAGCGACCTCTTGTCCAAAAGCTCGTCGGGCAATATCGCGCTGCTGACGGCCAACCTGCCCAATACTTCCCATTTCGGCTCGGCGCTTATCAGCGGCCTGGAGAAAAGAATCAGCGCTGAAGGCTACAATCTGTCGATCCATATCGTCAGGGATATCGAGCTGAAGTCGTTGTCGCTGCCGAACAATTTCGAGCCCTCCAACGTGGACGGGATCATCTGCATCGAGCTGTTCGATCTGGCGTACAGCAAGCGCATTACGGAGCTCGGCATCCCGACGGTGTTTATCGATTGCTCGGCCAGCGTCTGTTACCCGGAGTTTCGCGCCGATATTTTGCTGATGGAGAATGAGCACAGCGTCTATTCGCTGACCAAACAGCTGATCGAACAAGGCTTCCAAAGCTTCGGGTTCGCCGGCGATTATCTTCATTGCCGCAGCTTCGGCGAGCGGTGGGCCGGCTTCAACCGCGCGCTGCGCGAGGCCGGGATCGAGCTGGACCGGTCGCAATGCATCACGGACGACGACCGGCTGTTTTTCTCGCGGCCCGATTGGATGGACGAGCGGCTGAACGATATGCCGCGGCTCCCTTCCGTCTTCGTATGCGCCAACGATTTTATTGCGGTGGGGCTCATGAAAGCGCTGAAGAACCGCAATCTGTCGATTCCGGGCGATATCGTCATCTGCGGGTTTGACAATGCGCCGGAATCGGTCATCGTCGAGCCGCAGCTGACTACGGTTCATATCTACAGCAACGAGATGGGCATCAAGGCTGCGGAAATGCTGCTCTCGCGCATCGGCAATCCGAATCAGCCTTATCAGATTACCCATATTTATACCAAGCCGATCATCAGAGATTCCACCCCTCCTATCGGTTGAGCGCCAATACCCGGAAATAAAGAAATGACTCCCGGCCTTTCCGGGAGTCATTGGGCGCATGTCAATCCATATGCGAGCCGCCGTTGATATCGATTTCCTCCCCGGTAATGTACGCTGCTTCATCCGAGGCGAGGAAGGCGATCGCGGCCGCGATTTCTTCGGTTTCGCCGGGTCTGCCCATCGGAATGCCGGCAATGACCGATTTCACCGTCTGTTCGTCAAGCGACTTCCAGATGTCGGTATTGACCAGCCCCGGCGCGACGCAATTCACGGTAATCCCGTCTTGAGCGACTTCGCGGGCCAAGTTTTTCGAAAATCCAAGCACAGCCGCTTTGGACGCCGAATAGTGCGCGCCGCCGAATACGCCGCCCCCCCGTTTGGCCGAGACGGACGATAAATTGACAATGCGGCCGTACTTCTGTTTTTTCATCGTCTCCAATACGGCTTGCGTGCAGAGGAACAAGCCGAACATATTGACGGTGAAGATTCTCGTCATATCCTCAAGCGTCATGTCCTGAACGGTCACCTTTTGCGAAATGCCCGCATTATTGACCAAAATGTCGATTCTGCCATACGCTTCCAGCACCTTGCTTACCATGGCGTCGACCGAAGCTTGGTCCGTGACGTTCAATTCCACGCCCAACGCTTCCCCGCCGGCCTCCTTCACCGCCTGTACGGTCTCCTCGATCCCTTCCATATTCAAGTCGGCGACAACGATTTTCGCGCCTTGCCGGGCCAGCGTGAGCGCAATCGTGCGGCCGATTCCCCGTTTGGAACCGCTGCCGGTCACTATCGCTACTCGATCAGTCAATTGAAACATGTCCAATCCTCTCCTTAAAGCAAAGTTTTTTGAAAATAATCTATTTAAGACAGCAGCGCCTTCGCGGTTTTTACGATGTTATCGACCGTAATTCCGCTTAGCTCCAGCAGCTTCTCGTAAGGCGCCGATTCCCCGAATTTGTCCTGCACGCCGATTCTTCGGACGATGCCTCGGCCTTCTTCGGCGACCACCTCGCTGACCGCGCTGCCAAGTCCGTTGATGATGTTGTGGTCTTCTACGGTGATGATTTTGCCGATATCCAAACATTCGACGACCGCCTCGCGGTCCAGCGGCTTGAGCGTGTGCATGTCGAGCAGCTTCGCGGAAATGCCCTGCTCCGCAAGCTCCGCCGCCGCCTTCAGCGCCAGATGAACGGTATCGCCGTTGGCGATCAAGGCGATATCGGTTCCCTCCCGCAGCTTCTTCGCTTTACCGATAACAAACGTATCCTGCTCGTCGTAAATGACCGGAACGGCATCCCTCGTAAAGCGCAAATAGACGGGTCCGCAATGCTCTGCCGCCAGCGCGACCAAGCGGCGCGTCGCGTAATAATCGGCCCCCATGATCACCGTCATGTTCGGGATTGTCCGCAGAACGCCCATATCCTCGATCGCCTGATGGCTTCCGCCGTCATTGGCCGGCGTCAGCCCCCCGTGGGAGCAGGCGATCTTGACGTTCAAATTCGGGTAGCATATTTCCTGGCGGATTTGCTCGGCCATGCGCAAAGACCCGAACACGGCGTATGTGCTGACAAAAGGGATTTTGCCGGTCGTAGCAAGCCCCGCAGCGATGCCGCAGCCGTTCTGCTCCGCGATCCCGACGTTAATGTGCTGGCCGGGGAGGCGGTTCATAAATTCCGTCGTTTTGCACGATTTGCCGATATCGATATCGACGACGTAAATATTGCTGTTCTTTAGGCCCAGCTCCACGATTTCGTGTCCGAATGCGTCCCGGGTGGCGATTTTCGCCTTTTGCTGCTGTACGATCATCTTTGCAAACCTCCCGCGATTTCTTCCATAGCCCGCTTGTATTCTTCCTCTTTCGGCGCGACGCCGTGCCAGCTGACCGAATGCTCCATGAAGGACACGCCCTTGCCTTTGACCGTATTGCATACGATGCACTTCGGCTTGCCGTTGTTCGCTGCTTTGACCTCGTCCAGCGTCCGGACAATCTCCTCAATGTTGTGGCCGTCGATTCTCCGCGTCTCAAAGCCGAACGCCGCAAACTTGCGCTCCAGGTCGAGATTGGGCATCACTTCGTCGCAGGTTCCGTCGATTTGCAGCCCGTTGTCGTCGACGAACACGATCAGATTATCCAGCGCGTATTTGTTGGCTGACTGCGCCGCTTCCCATATTTGCCCTTCCTGGCATTCTCCGTCCCCTACCATCGCGAACACGCGATAGGCTTTGCCGTCCCGCTTTCCGGCGATCGCCATGCCGACCGCGCAGGACAGCCCCTGCCCCAACGATCCGGTCGAAATATCGATGCCGGGACATTTCTTCATGTCCGGATGGCCCTGGAACGGCGAGCCGTATTTCCGCAAGCTGTGGATCGTCTCCGGGGGAACGAACCCCCGCAGCAGCAAAGCCGCATACAAAATCGGGCAAACGTGGCCTTTGGACAGAACGAACCGGTCGCGATCCTCCCACTTCGGGTTCGCCGGATCGATGTTCATTTCTTTGAAGTACAGGACGGCTATCACGTCCGCCGCGGAGAACGAGCCGCCCGGGTGACCGGATTGCGCTTCGTAAATCATCGTCAGAGCGGCTTGCCGAAGTTCCACCGCTTTCTGCTGCAGCTCTTGAATGCTGATCTGCTTCATCTCTCCCACCTCAATCCAAGAATTTGTATACTTGTCTAACAAGTATCGCAATAAAAAATGAGCATATGATTATAAAAAGTTGAGCCGAAAGAAACCATCAGCGCGGCTTGGCCAGAATGCGGCACGTTCCGGAGAACGGCCGGTAGAACAGAGAGCACGGCAGCACTGGCGGAAAACATGGGATCAACTTATATAGATGGATCATATACCCGAACTGCAATAGGAAGATACATCTTCCTAGGTACCTTGTATAACAAGTATACATGTGGTTATCAACATCGTCAATTCGCATTCTGCTCATTTTTGGCAAAATGGCAATTTCCTATCCGTCTTTTCAACAGACGGCATCTGTCTACGAGTGCATGATGCGCTTAAGCATTCCGCCTCAGCATAATTTGTATACTTGTCTAACAACAATCCCGATAAAAAAACGAGTGAGATGCTGCTTGCATACTCGCGCTCTTCTTCATACGCGAAAATCCGCGCCTCACGCCGTTTTGTCGGCATGTTCAGCAGGCGAAGCGACCGGCTGTGCCGCCTTTTTGCCGCCTTTGACCAGAAATACAATCACGCATGCGCTTGCAATCAAGCTGATGCCCAGCGCAACCATGCTAAAATGATAAGATCCCGTAATATCATTGATATAGCCGACGAGATACGGCCCGAAAAATCCGCCAAGATTGCCGATGCTGTTAATGAGCGCAATAGCGCCTCCTGCTGCGGCTCCCGTCAAGAACGAAGGGGGAATCGCCCAGAACGGGGAGTATGCTCCGAACGCTCCGCATAAGCTGATCGTCAACAGCCCAAAGGCGCCGATCGTGCTTACATCCGATACGTAAACGCTTGCTATCATGGCGACGGCGCTGAGCGTCAAGCATCCGGCAACATGAAATCTTCGCTCGTTCCTTCGATCGGAACTTTTGCCGACCAAATACATCGCGATCATCGCAATCATGTACATCAGGCCGAGCAGCCAGCCCATTCCCTGCACCGAAAGCGAAATTTCCTCCCGCATCCCCGCAGAGATCGAAGGCAAAAACATATTAATTCCGTAGTAACCGAACATCCAAAACAGATAACCCATGGATAAAATGAGAACGTCGCGGTCTTTTAGCGCCTGCAGGAACGTATATTGCTTCACTTTCTGTTTCTCCAGCGACTCTCGCGTCGTCACTTCCAGCAGCCAGGCGCGTTCTTCGTTCGTCAGCCATTTCGCGTCCTCGATTCGGTCCGTTAAATAAAAGTAACAAATCACGCCCAGAATGACGGCAGGGATCGCTTCTAAAATAAACAGCCATTGCCAACCGGTCAGCCCGAACCATTCGATTTGCAGCAAATACGTGGAAATCGGAGAACCGATCGCGTTCGCTGCGGGAATGGCGATCATAAAACCGGCAATCGCCTTGGCATGATGCTTCTGCTGATAAAAACCGCTCAAATAATGCACCATGCACGGATAAAAGCTCGCTTCGGCTACCCCCAGCAGGAACCTTGCAATATAAAACTGCAGCGGCGTTTGCACGAACGCCATGGCAATCGCGATCAGCGCCCAGGAGACCATGATGCGGCTGATCCATTTTCTTGCCCCGATCCTGGCCATCATGGCGCTGCCAGGCACTTCCAGCAGGAAGTAACCTACGAAGAAGATCCCTGCGCCGAACCCGTACACCGCATGGGAAAAGCCTAGATCCTCGTTCATTTGCAGCGCGGCAAAGCCGATATTCACCCGATCCAAAATCGAGATCGTGAAGCAAAGAAACAAAAACGGAATTAATCTTAATGTGACTTTACGGGTAGTTGTCTGTTCTAATCGATGAATTTCCAATGTCCTAACCCTCCTAATATAACACCGGGCTGTTCCTATCTGTTACGATTTCGTGCAGCATGTTCCGCGACTTCGTCCCGCTGAGTGCCGCGTCTTCGTCCTGCCATGTTCCGCGCCTTCATCCAGTCATGTTCCGCGTCCCAAGGTCAGTTTAAGATTTAACCGCTTACATTGATCTCCGGATTGTTTGTGCTTGCAACGGCGATATTCGGATCATGGCTTCCTAAAGAGAGCATCCTCTCCTTTCCCGTATGGAATGATGCATCGCATAAATTTGTATCCTAAGGTACCTTGTGTGATTAGTATATGTCCCGTTGCTTTCGTTGTCAACCGTTTTCATCCGAATCATTGAAAAACTTGCCGGTAAGAAAAATGTCTATCGACGTCTATTCAAGGATGAGCCCGCGGATTAGCGGTAGTTTTTCTTGGTGCAGAAAGTCGCACTTCGCTTTATCGCTTTATCACTTTATCGAACTTAAATCTTTTTAATAACGTTAAAAAACCTCCGCCGTTTCTAAAGTCATGTCAAAAGGCGGAGGCTTCTATTTTGAAAATTTGGCGGTATACGCCGACAAAATTTCAATACCGCAGGTGACGACCGATGACGATAGGAAGCGCTCGTCATAGGCGTCTATCCTGATCATTTTTTTGGGTATCAACATTAAAATATGTGTGCATAAAACTCAAAAGCCTTTAATCGCTTGGAAAAACAGTGTTTTTCGGGCAGTTTAATATCGAGCATAAATAAATATTGAGCATAATTCTGTCTATTTATGCTCAATTTTGCGGGAAGGTGTCGAATGAGGAGTTAGGCGGGAGGCTGATTGTATGACACAAGCGCCCTTGGAGACTGAAGGAGACCT
>Ga0207865_101452_pt1 | contig 17699 bp, 16 predicted proteins | sample HigsolmetaAR204D_FD_184836 | JGI IMG/M metagenome (GOLD analysis project Ga0207865, IMG submission 184836) | Ionic liquid and high solid enriched microbial communities from the Joint BioEnergy Institute, USA - AR20-4-D (SPAdes) (version 2) ...
CAGCTCGCCGGGTCCTGGTATGCCGCAAGCTCCGGGCATTCCAGCAGCTCCCCGAGCCGCACGACCGAGCCCATCGCCAGCGCGATATGCCCGTCCGCCGTCTCGTACAAGCCATACGGCGCGCCCAGATAGGCATGCGCGCTGTTCACCCGGCTGCGCTGCGGCAGCTTGCCCCCGTCGTTCAGGTGCGTCGTCAGCACCTCGAACTGAAAATCGAGCGCCGATTCCATCAGGCTGACCTCGACCAGCGCGCCCTGGCCCGTCGCCCCGCGGCGCACGAGAGCGGCCAGCAACCCTTGCACGAGATTGGCGCTCGTAAACATATCGGCCACCGACAGGCCGAACGGTACGGGCGGCTGGTCCGCATTGCCGCACAGCCAGGGCAGACCGGACAGCGACTGGACGAGCAAATCCTGGCCCGGCTTATCCTTCCACGGCCCCTCGGCTCCGTAGCCCGTCACGCTGCCGTAGACGAGGCGCGGGTTGATAGCCTTCGCCGAATCGTAGTCCAGCCCGAGCCGGGCCATCGTCCCCGGGCGGAAGCTTTCGATCAGCACGTCCGCCTGCTTCACCAGCCGCTTCACCTTTTCCAGATCGGCCGGGTCCTTCAGGTTGGCGGCATAGCTCTCCTTGTTGCGGTTCATGGCATGGAACACGGTGCTGTCGCCGTCCACGACCAGATTGGCCAGCGTCAGCTTGCGGCTCAAATCGCCGCCTTCCGCCCGTTCGATTTTGATCACGCGCGCCCCCAGGTCGGCCAGCCGCATCGCAGCGAAAGGTCCGGCCAAAAACTGGCTGAAATCGAGAACGAGCAGCCCGTCAAGCGGCTTCATCGCCTTCACTCCTTTTTATAAGTGAAATAATTTTTCACATATAAATTATAGTGACCGTTTTCATTTTTCGTCAATAGAAAAAATGCTTCTGCTCCTTAGCCTGGGCATGACTTGGAATTCTCCAAAAAACGGAAGCCGCCCCGCCGGTTTCACGACCGAGCGGGACGGCTTCCTATTCAGACGGCTCGCGCTATTATGAGCGGGTCAGCGCATCGTTCAGCTGCCGGATCATCGCCTGCAGCGCGTCTTCGGTGAATGCGCCGCCGCTGAAGTTGGACAGCGCCCGCAGCGGCATGTACCGCATCATCGCCGCCATCATCTCGGCGGCTTCGCCGTCCGTGTCGGCAGCGGCGAACGGGCTGCCCTCGCTGGCCTTGGCCAGCAGCTCCTTGGCGAGCGGGGCGATAGCAGGATTGCCCAGCAGATCGCCGACCGTCGTGTTGCGGTGGACGCGGAACGGCAGCTCCACGGTCGAGTCCACCCATACTTTCGCGGACAGCACAATGTCTCTGGAGCTTTTTCCGATTAAAATGTCGAACGCTCCCGTCTCCACATGCCAATCGGCAAGCTCCACGTTATAGTAGGCAAATGCCCGCTTATCCAGCGTAAAGACGACCGTCTTTTGCTGGCCGGGCTGCAGCTCCACCTTGTCGAAGCCTTTCAGCTCCTTGTCCGGACGCTGCACGCTGCTCTCGACATCCCTGACATAAAGCTGGACGACCTCCTTGCCGGCGACCGCTCCCGTATTCCGGACATCGACGGACACCGTCAGCGAATCCGTATCCTTGATGCGCTCAGCGCTCACTGTCAGATTGCTGTATTCGAACGTCGTATAGCTGAGCCCGAAGCCGAACGGGAACAGCGGCTCCACCTGTTTCGTATCGTAGTACCGGTACCCGACGAAGATGCCTTCCCGGTATTCCACCCGGTCGCCTTCGCCGGGGAAGAACAAATACGACGGGTTGTCGCTTAATTTCATCGGGAACGTCTCGGCCAGCTTGCCGCTCGGATTCGCATCGCCGAACAGCAGGTCGGCGATGGCGCCGCCCAGCGCCTGACCGCCCAAATACGCCTCCAGCAAGCCTTTCGCCTTGTCCAGCCAAGGCATCTCCACAGGCGCCCCGTTGCTCAGGCAGACGACCAGATTCGGATTTGCCGCGGCAACCGCCTCGATCAGACGCTGCTGGTTGAGCGGTATTTGCAGATGGACGCGGTCATAGCCCTCCGATTCGTAGCGATCCGGCAAGCCGGCGAACAGGACGACCACATCGGCCTCTGCGGCCGCCTGCTTCGCTTCTTCGATAAGCGCCTCGTCCAGATCGTCTTTGTCGCGGTGATAGCCTTGCGCATAAGTAATCGTTGCCGCCGGCCCCGCTGAAGCGCGAATCTCCTCCACGATATTTTCCAGTTTGGTCGGCTTGATATGCGAGCTGCCACCCCCCTGGTAGCGCGGTCGCGTCGCCAGCTCGCCGATGACGGCAATCGTGCCCTGTCTTTTCAGAGGCAGGATGTTGTCTTCATTTTTCAGCAGCACCATGCTCTCTCTGGCCGTCTCCCGCGCCAGCTGGTGGTGCGCCTCCCGGTCGTAGGCGGCGTTCTCCTTTTTCCCGTCCACCGCTTTGAAAATAATGCGCAAAATGCGTTCGACGGCGGCATCGAGCTTCTCCACAGACAGCGAGCCGCTTTGCACCGCTTCGATGATCTTCTTCTCGCCGATTCCGCAGCTTGCCGGCATCTCCAGCTCCAGTCCGCCGGCGAGAGCGGCATCCCGCTCGTTGACAGCGCCCCAGTCGGACACGACGAAGCCTTCGAAGCCCCACTCTTCTTTGAGAATGTCGCTCAGCAAATAGCGGTTTTCGGAGGCGAACTCGCCGTTCAATTTATTGTACGAGCACATCACCGTCCACGGCTGCGCCTGCTTCACCGCTCCTTCGAAGCTGGCCAAATAGATTTCGCGCAGCGTCCGTTCGTCGATGATCGCATCGGTCGACATGCGGCGATGCTCCTGGTTATTGGCAGCAAAATGCTTCAGCGATGTGCCGACGCCCTGGCTCTGCACGCCTTGAATGTGGCTCGCCGCCATTTCCGAAGACAAGTACGGGTCCTCCGAGAAATATTCGAAATTGCGCCCGCATAGCGGCGATCGCTTAATATTCGCGCCCGGTCCGAGCAATACGGCGACGTCTTCCGCCTGGCATTCTTCCCCCAGCGCCTGTCCGACCTTGCGGAGCAGCTCCCGGTTCCACGAGCTGGCCATGCCCGCAGCGGACGGGAAGCACGTTGCCGGCACACTGTCGAACAGCCCCAGATGATCCGCGCCCTGCTTTTGCTTGCGCAATCCATGCGGACCGTCCGTCACCATAATGGAAGGAATGCCGAGCCGCTCGACGCCCTTGAGGTGCCAAAAGTCAAGTCCCGAGCAAAGCCCGGCTTTTTCCTCCAACGTCAGTTCCTTCACCAGTTGTTTGATATCCCGGTTCATTTCAGATCCTCCCATTTTTGAAAAAGTAGATGTCGAATTGGGTTATGCGTGACTTTGACTGCGGACCATCCGATTGAATTCGCTTTCATCTCGTTCGTGCAAACTCGCTCCGAATGGTCCTCGGATCTTCCCCTTGAAGAAATTCAGTCCGAAAGCCCACGCCGATGGAAGTCGATACCTATATTTTATTTATTTCTCTACACCGTTTATGGTATTATTTTTAGGAATTTGATACTTTTTTGCGCTCTCTCCAAACGGCCAAACAGATACTTATACGCCTATGACGAACGAATCTTTCGTCATCGGTCGTCACCTGCGGTTGTTGAAAAAGCATCGGCTGATCACCGTCAAATTTTCAAGATAGGTGGTGAATGAAATGGGACATGCTCCGAATCGTTGCGATATGGAGTATATTGGCGAATTGATATTTGAATCGTTCCGCGTGCCTGTGATCTGGCTGAACGACAGCGGCAACATCGTGCACGAATGGATCATGGACCATTCCGTCCATCCATTCCATGCTGCGCGTGAGGAGCATCTGGCACAGGCGATTCGGCAGCATGAAGCATCCGATCATCCCGTTCTAATAACAAGCGCCTATCTGGAGCATTTCGCGTTCATTCCTTTGAAAGAACAGGAGCGCCGGACGGGAAGCGTCGTATTGGGACCGATCCTCTTCGCCAGGCTGTCCGACGAGACCTTAAGCGGTTTAATGAACGATTTCCGTGTATTCACCGACAAAAAAGCCGCCGTTCGCTACTATGAGTCGCTTCCCGTGCTGAGCAAGCAAGCGCTTATGAACGCAGCCAAAATGGTTTACTATATGATTTATCGCAAAAGGCTGCATCCGGAAATCGCGTTCACAAACGAACATCATTCCGGCCCTCTCTCTAACCACATAGAACATGCGGACATCACGATCGCCAAGCGGCGCCAAAATATTTTGCTTCATCACGACCCTGTCGTCGAAAAAAAGCTGTACCATGTTATCAAAGAAGGGCGTACAAACGAACTGGAGACAGTGTGGGATTCCATTCCCGAAGAAGAGCTTGGGGTGCTGTCAAAAACGAGCCATATCCGGAGCCAAAAAAATTTAACGATAGCCATGATTACGCTCGCCACCCGATACGCGATGGAAGGCGGCCTTCATCCGGAAATCGCCTATACGCTCAGCGATATATTCATTCAACGGCTTGAGGAACTGCATGACAGACAAGCGATTGACCGCTTGCGAAGGGAAGCCTTGCGCGCCTTCGCGGAACGCGTGAATGAAGCCAGAAATCAGCAGTATTCCAAGCCGGTGACCATGTGCATCCACTATATTTTCAATCATCTTTATGAAGAAATTACGCTCCCGCTGCTTGCTGAACGGTGCAATAAAAATCCGAGCTACTTGTCGGCCTTGTTCAAAAAAGAAACCGGCGTTGCCTTAAGCGAATACATTCAGCGCACGAGAATCGAAGAAGCGAAAAAACTGCTCACGTTAACGGACCGCCCGATCGCAGAGATCGGAACGCTGCTCAACTTTCACGAGCAAAGTTATTTTACCAAAATTTTCAAGAAATTTGCAGGGGTTACTCCGAAGCAGTATCGAAACAAATACAGCTCGGCCAGGTAACACGGACGCGGAGTATGGTATGATGGAGGAACGTGGTAATCCTGCCGGATACCAAGCGAACGGCAGGCCCTTCGGGGTTACTTTTGCCGGAAAAGCATTTAGCGAAGCCGCTCTGATTCGTATCGCCTATGCTTTTGAGCAGCATACGAAGCATCGAAAAAAGCCCGTTCTCGGCCAAACCCTAACGGATCACAGCGCTGTTATTTCAATGAAAACAACCGTTTTTCTAAATGGACGGACACCGCGGACCTTAATCGATATCGATGTGTACGTATCTGGCCTTTTTTGTGTAGTTAGCGGCTCTCCTGTCCGTTGCCTATGCTAACTGCGTCTTTTGGGCCAAATAAGGGCGCTCAGGTCCGTTATCCGCAATGCGTCTGGATTCGACGTTGCCCACGTACACGTTGTTTCCACGCACACGTTGGTTCAAGGATCAACACATTTGAAAGTCGAGGACGGGATGGGAATGAGATTAGCGGAACATTTTATAGAGCAAAAAGGTGTGAGCCTGAGCCAATTCGGTTATAAGCCCGATCCGGGCCGTGTCGAATTCACCGGCAGCGGAAATATCGTGTTTTATCATTATACAAAGGAAGAACATTTGGAGCGGATTTTGTCTCCTGACAGCGGTTTGTACGCCTGGCGGCAGGTTGACGTCTGTCCGAATCCGCCGGAGGAGCTGACGGGGTGCTTTCTAACCGAAGGGTTTCTAGAACCGCTTCCGATGTGGTTGACCGACTGCCCTTATTTCGGAGATTTGGGCATCGAAATGGTCAAGCAATATATCGGGAATACTTTGTTGAGAATTGAACTGCCTCGCAATGATCAGGGGCTGTACGTCGCCGATTACGCGCATGTGCTGGAGGAGAAGCATTTTACGCTCCGGGGAACAGCCCCTTTGCATTTAGGTTATGATTTCAGCACGGGCAGGGAGATCACTCAAGCCTATGTTCATTCCTACATTCCCGCGACGCAATACGAAAGCGTCCATGTCGCCCCCGTTATGCAAGCGGTACGTAAAGGAGCAGGCGTTGTGATTCCATCCGACTGTATTAGATTGTCTGAGGAGCAGCCGCTGCGTTAGGAAACGGGTCAATGACCGGCTCCGCCCGTACCCCGTTTGGGGCTTCACCCGATTCCGGCAGGCGTCGACGAACGGCGCGCAGCTTTGCGTATCTCTCCTCAGCAATTTCAGTGCAGTTCTATGCATCCAAAACGGCCCGGTAACCCCCCGCCTCCCCCAGAAAATCGCGGCGGGTTAATCCCCTCTCCCCAAGCAGCTCTCTGTAAGCGGTAATCGTGCCGTCGTGCGCCACGATGATGACACGGCCTGGAGCCTGCTTCCTGGCCCATGCGAGCAGCCTAAGCCCTAGCAGGCGGAACGGCTCTTCCGGCATCGTATTGATTCCGTCCCTCCATAAAGCATCATGCTCCGCCTCCAAGCGAATGAAATCGGTGAAATCTCGCCCGACGCGGTCATAAGATAGCGGGATGTCGCAGCGGACGGGAGTGAAACCCTCATGCTGCGGGAACATTCTCGGTCCGACCAGGGGAATTGCATATTTTCGCGGACGATCCAGACGATCCGTGAGCAGATTCGCCGTCTCCAGCGTGCGCACGGTCGGGCTGACCAAGAGCAGGTCGTCAGGCCCGGGCGCAATCTCTTTCTTTAATCGCTCCGCCTGCCTCCTGCCTGTTGCCGTCAGCCGCGGATGCTCCATGTTCAGCCGATCCGGCACGTGCAAATTATGCTCCCCTTGTCCGTGACGCACGAACAGCAGCTCCATCGTCCATTCTCCTTGTCGTTATTTGGTATGAGGCCGGAGAAAGGCCTGGCCAGCGTGCTGCACATAACCGCTATTGAGCTGGCCGCATCCCCTTATTCTCACGCCATTACCGCTTAACGAGCCTGCCTTCGTACGAATCCCACCGCCATGGAACGGCATGTCCCTGCAGCTGGACGCCGCCGTACCATTCGTCGATGCCGTTCAGCTCGACCCAATCCTTCTCCCCGCTCAGAACGCGGTTGCCCGTCTCTGTAAGGATAACCGTACATTGACGGAAGGAAGGTTCCGGCTCCCGATAACTAGGGAAACGCCGGAGCCCTTCTATACGAAGCAGCGGATAAGCGCCCTGGGACATTCTCGCCAAGCAATGCCAATACGACAGATCGCCCATTCCCAGTCCGTGCAGCTGCCGGCCGACCTCGGCGAACAGCTTCAGCGGATCGCTTGCGCCCTCTCTAATCCGTTCCAGCGTCGTCTGCTCGACGATGCCGAGTCCGTTGCGGGTTGAAGGGAATCTCGACAGATGAAGCCGGAACGCTTCCCGCACATACGGCAGCGCCGCGGTATCGCCCTGCAGCAGATCAAGCAAAGGCGAGGGGGCCGACGATGCGTAAGCTTCCCAAACGGCGCTGCCTAATGCTAAAACGTCGCGTCCGACCGGCTCCCGCGAACTCATCAATGCGCTTAATTGATCCGAGGACAATTCCCCTAATCCCCGAAACGGCTCCAAGCCGGGAAACGCCCCGATGCACAGCAGGCTTAGCCTTGTACGCTCCAGCGGCAGCCGGGCAAACCGGTGAAGCAAATAACAAAGCATCGTTTGGTCGAACAAATCATGCTCGAACCACAGCACAATCTCTTCGTGCTGTCGACAACGGGACAGCGTCCGCTCCTGTTCTTCGCACATGCGCACATAGTCCGCCGTCGGAATGCCCATCGTTCGTTCCAAATAGCGTGCCCGCAGCATCCGGCTCCGTTCTTCGGTCGGATCGATAAAGATCGGCCCGTCTGAATCTATTTCCCTCCAGACAAGAATATCGCCCGGCACGTTCCCCCTCAGCTTCTCCCCTACCGAATCTCCGTTGACGATATGCAGCATTTTTCCCGTTCCTCCTTCGCTCACGTAGCGCCCTTCGAAATTGTCCGAATGCAGGAACTGCTTTTTTTATAGGATACTTGATTTCTTCTGCGATGCCTATCCTTTTTTGGCGCTCCCCATTGGGCAGTACTGCGGCGATTTGTATTTAGCCTTCATACACTTTATGATATATATTATTAAGAACTAAAGCATTCCCCCGAAATGTCCCCATGTGAATAAACATCCGATACGAAGGAAAACTATTCTAGGCGCGGGTTGCTGCCTTTAGGAGGAATCCAGATTTGGCCAGAAACGAAGTGTTGTTCGAGGTTTCCTCGATGTTTCGGGCGCTGCTCAAACAATTTTCGCAGGAATGGAACAAGCGTGGCTACATGCTGAGCCTTCCACAGTATAAGATGCTCTATCTGCTGAACAAGGAAGGCCCGCAAAAAGTATCCCAGCTCGCCATGGCGCTCGGCAATACGCCGGCCGCTGTGACAGGACTTGCCGACAAGCTGTTCGCCGAAGGGCACATCCAGCGGGAACGGGCGGAGAGCGACCGCCGGGTCGTGTACGTCTCCATCACGGAGAAAGGGCGGCACATGCTGGACGAGGTCAAAGAGACCCAGGAGGAAATTTTCCAAACGTTTTTCGACAAACTGCCGGACGAAGACATTCATCATCTGAAAAGGATATTTTCCCAGCTGCTTGCGAACATGGACGACAAACCATAATTTTTGACAGCGGAGAGGATTCCATGGAGCATTTATCGACTCGTCGCAAAATGACCATCATGATCGCGATCATGGCCGCAATGTTTTTCGCCGCTATCAACCAGACGATTGTCAGCACAGCGATGCCGCGGATTATCGCGATTTTGAACGGCATGGAGTATTACACGTGGACGATCAACATCTACTTGCTGACCTCGACCATCGCGGCCATTCTGGTCGGCAAGCTGTCCGACATGTTCGGGCGCAAGCCGTTCCTGCTGGCGGGCATTCTCGTGTTTATGCTCGGCGCCTTTTTGACCGGCACATCCAGCAACGTGTTCCATTTCATCGCTTACCGCGGCATTCAAGGGATCGGCGCCGGCGTCATTCAATCGACCGCCTTCACGGCTGTCGGCGACCTATTCTCGCCGCGCGAGCGCGGCCGATGGATGGGGCTGATGACGGCGGTGTTCGGCTTCTCCAGCGTCGTCGGGCCGACCTTGGGCGGCTATTTGGTAGACCATATGGACTGGCACTGGCTGTTCTGGATTTTCCTTCCGCTTGGCATTGTTGCTTTCGCAATGATAATGAGCTTGTTCCCAAAGGTGGAGCGCGGGCAGGCGGAGAGGGTCGATTATCTAGGCTCCTTGCTGCTGACGACGACCATCGTTCCGCTGCTGATCGCCTTTTCCTGGGCCGGCACGCAATACGCCTGGAGTTCGCCGCAAATTGTCGGACTGCTTGCCGCGACCGTGGTATCGGCCGTTATTTTCGTCTATGCGGAGACGAAAGTGGATAACCCGATTCTTCCTCTAAGCCTGTTCGGCAACAGCATCGTCACCATATCGAACGTCATCGGCTTTATCATGAACTTCGGCATGATGGGCGCGCTGATCTACTTATCGTTCTTCGTCCAGGGCGTGCTCGGCATTTCGCCTACGCTTGCGGGCTATGTGACGATGCCGATGTCGATCGCGATGGTTGTCGTCAGCGCCTTGACCGGCCAATGGATCGCCAAAAGCGGCAAGTACAAGCGTTACGCGGTCATCGGCATGCCGATCATGATCGCCGGCATGATCATCATGGTGTTCATGAACAGCGTTTGGCTGGCCGTCATCAGCATGATCGTTTTCGGCGTGGGCCTTGGTCTCGGCATGCCCGTCTTCTCGCTGGCCACGCAAAACGCGGTGCCGCACAATCAGCTCGGCGTCGTGACGGCATCGACCCAGCTGTTCCGCAACCTGGGCGGGACGATCGGCATTGCCGTGATGGGTACGGTCATGTCCAACAATTTGGCCAAGCATCTGACCCAAGCGCTCCAAGGCCCGGACGCCCCGGATTTCAGCAGGCTCGATCCGCAGCTGGCGCAGCAGCTGCTTACCTTCGCCAATCCGCAAGCGCTCATGAACAAGCCTTTGCTGGAGCAGACGCAGGCCTCTCTGCCTCCGGAAGCGCAGGCGCTGTTCGCGCAAATGATCGACAGCATCCGTCATGCGCTGGCCAGCACGCTGTCGGTCGTCTTTTTGACCGGGGCCATCGTCACCGCCGTCGCCTTCATCCTCGTGTTCTTCTTGAAGGAAATTCCGCTGCGCACGACGAATCAGCCGCCGGACGGCAGCGGACACAAGGAAGAATCCGGCGCGATGCCGACGATGCTGGCCGGAAACAAAACGTAACCGCTCCTTGGGGCGGTTACGTTTCCGTTATGATGCCTCCGTTCACGTGAAGCACCTGCCCTGTCACGAAAGAGGAATCGTCCGAGGCCAAATAAACGTAGGTCGGCGCCAGCTCGAACGGCTGGCCAGCCCGTCTCATCGGCGTTTCCAGCCCGAATGTTCTGACGTACTCCGCCGAATAGCTGGAGACGATGAGCGGCGTCCAGATCGGTCCCGGAGCTACCGCGTTGACCCGGATCCCCCTGCACACCAATTGGAGCGAGAGCGAACGGGTGAACGAGACGATCGCCCCTTTGGTTGAGGAATAGTCAACCAGCAGCGGCGCGCCGCGATATGCGGTCACCGAGGCCGTCGAGATGATGGAGCTTCCCGGCTTCAGGTACGGAAGGGCAGCCTTCGTCATATAAAAATGCGGATAAATGTTCGTCCGGAACGTATCGTCAAGCTGTTCGTCCGAAATGTCCGTGATGCACCGCTGCGGAAATTGGACCCCCTGATTCAGGACGAGCACGTCCAGCTTGCCGAAGCGGTCGATCGTCTGCCTGACCGCCTCCGCCGAAAAAGCGGGCCGCCGCAAATCGCCTTCGATGAGCAGACAGCGCCGGCCGTACCGCTCCACCATCTGCCGGGTATCGTCCGCATCCCTCCGTTCGTACATATAAACGATCGCCACATCGGCGCCTTCCTTGGCAAAGCCGATCGCCACGGCCCGGCCGATGCCGCTGTCGCCCCCGGTAATTAGAGCGACCTTCCCATCGAGCTTCCCGCTGCCTCTGTATCCGGGATTGTCGGAGATCGGAACCGGATTCATCACATATTCCAGGCCGGGCTGCACATTCTGATGCTGCGGCGGGAAAGTGAGCGGCTCCTGCCTGCATCTCGTCTCATAGCCGTAGTAACCGTACATGGGAATCATTAGCGAAATCTCCTTTGCATTGTTATGCAACACAGGATATTCGCCCAGCTTCTGGAAAGTGCCTATTCCCATGCATTTTTGCGGACCATCAGACTCCGGGCCGGGCTTTGCCGTTCCGCATGGCGGGGAGCAGCTTCAGGCTACCGTCCTTATTCTCAAGGAACCGCTGGTATTCGGGCGATTCCTTGCCGTACAGGGCGATTTTTCCGTCTGTGTCAAAATGGAGCCCCCAGCCGTACTTCTTCGGCAGCATGGATGCCCGCAGGCATGGCTGCGGCTTCTGAAACAGCGCTTCCCTGATCTCGTCTCCCCGGCTTTCCCGCTCTTCCTCCGAAATTCCTTTATGGCGGACGTGCACCTCGTAGATCAGCTCTTCCTGGGTGAACGTATAAGGATGAGCCGAAAGCAGCTCATACTCGATCCGCGGCTTGGTAGGCCCTCCCTGCTTGGCCGGAGGAATCACTCCCTCGTCAACCGGACAATCCGGCGCGGCCGTAATGAATGTACTATAGTAATTCATCCTGAATTTCGAAAGCCCATAAAGGCGGTCAGTTTGTAGCAGAACGAGTCGGTAACTGCTGTAATAAACAGGGAAATTCCCAGTCGGATGGCGCGTTGATTCAGAAATGAGGGTAAACTCCCCCCCTCCCCACAAGCCAGGGCTGAACGGTTTCCATGTAAATTTGTGGTAAACGTCATTCTATGGCAGCGACTTTGGCGGCGATACGTTCCCAGACGTAACGGTTCGCGAAATCTTTAGCCAGTTTCAGAACGACTTGTCGGCTATGCTGAATCATCGTAGCTGCACAGTAGAAGAACTCCAGACGAAACCGGGCAATCGTATACCCTTGATGGACCGGTTCGCAACAGTCTCGCTTGAATCTCTCATAGAGATTGTAGGCGAGCAGCTTGATGATCAGGTCGATTTCATTGGCGGTAAAGTCGCCGGTAGCGATTCGATCGATGGAAAAGCCGCGCTTGGCTTCCTTGATATAGTTCTCCATGCAGCAACGCTGGTTGTAAAATCGCCAAAGGTCAATCGGCTCCCACTCGAGATTGGTGACGATCGCTTCGTACTGCCAGTCCGTATCGAGGAGAAGCCGAGCTTGATCGCCGTCAAACACCTGCGCTTTTCGAATCACCACAACGCGGCGCGGTTTTTTCCAGGAGGTGGCTTTGTAGATCAGGGTAATCCCCTCGATGACCCAATCCTCATCGACAAACCGCTTCCAGTAGCGACACTGCTGCACTTCTGCCTGAAGCCGCTGGGTCCATTTCAATTTTCCGACATACCCAATTCGTTTGGATTCCCAGAGGCTGTAAAAGTCTTCGCCTCCAAATCCCTTGTCAAACCGGGCGTACTTTACCGGACGGTCGCCAAGCAACTCAAAGGTCTGACGAAGGAAGGCGGCAGCATCGGTGGAGGCATGCGTATTCCCGGCGCGGAGTACGGCATTCAGGCACAGGCGTGACTGGCCCTCAAACGCCATCAGCGGATGATAACTTTTCCGTCCGGGTTTGTGGGGATTCGTACCGACGGCCGCTCCCTCTTGCCTGCCGTATACCGTTTCTACCGTGGAGTCCAGATCCACGATAAGTTCGGAAGGTAGACAAGGTGCAATAATCTGCTGATTCAGCTTTCGCAAATCCAGCGTTAAAGTTGGGCGGGTCTTTCCGAGTCTCTCCAGTTCCTTATACAGCAGGGAATGATGCGGGCAACGCCCGCCGAGAAACCGCCGAATGAGCGCGTCGTACCGCAGCTTGCGGAAATGAAAGAGGCGCTCGCATCCGAGTGTCCAGCCGACAATGAGATAGAGCAGAATGCGGAACACTGGAAACTGGGAGTTGCTTTGTTTGACGCAATTCAATTCTTGCAAAGCCTTACCGAGCTTGATTTTTTCGAGATATTCCAGAAAGATTTTGCTTCCTCCGACGCTTGTGGCGTTTTGCAACGAAAATTCGGTCTTGATTTTGCTGATGGGCGTGATAAACTTCACCTAAAGGGTGCTCCTTTCTTTGGGTGATGTGATGTAAGCAAACACCATTCTACCAAAGATTTGAGCACTTTTTATTTTTTTCAGAAGAGATTACTTTCGAAATTCAGGATGAATTTCCACCACTTCCTAATGAGGCAGACGATGAGTTGGAAACTACATTGCAATTAAGTAAACCAGTAGTTTCTGAAAATAAGAAACTAGCACTGGAGTTGAAGTTGCCAAGGAATAGTTCGTATTACGCATTACTGGGGGTAGAATATATACCAAATCAAACCTCAGAAGTGAAAAGATAGGAAGATGTTGGGCCCTAACCTTACAGTCTTCCTATTCGTCTATTTACGACACGCCTCTCCTTATGGTTGTCGGCTGATGTTATATTCACCACCGCCAATCTCACCTCCTTCTCTCCGACACTCTACATAACAAATAACGTAAGCGTAAAATAGTCCCCACCTAGGAAGCAGGCGGGGACTGAGGTATGCTAATTCGTGGAATTAAAGACGCGACAAGTTAATGGGATCGAAGGTGACCAAGGAAGCAATTTGTCCAGTGCTTCTTTGTCGCGATCCGACAGTTGCGGCAGTTTCTCAAACAGATACGTCAGATAGTAAAACGGGTGCAGTCGATTTTCTTTTGCCGTCTCGATGATGCTGTAGATGATCGCACTCGCCCCGGCACCTCGCGGCGTGTTGGCAAACAGCCAGTTCTTGCGTCCAATCACAAACGGTTTGATGGAACGCTCGCTCCGATTGTTGTCGATCTCCAGCCGGCCATCCATGAGGTAGCCTTGCAATCGATCCCATTGATTCAAGCAGTAGGCGATGGCGGCTCCGGTTACACTCTTGGGGAGAACTCGATCCTTTTGCTTTAACAGCCATGCCAAAAAAGCATCCAGTACAGGGCGGCTCTGCTCCTGACGGATTTTGAGGCGCTGTTCGGGCGGCAATCCTTCGGCTTTTCGCTCAATGGCATAGAGCCGATTGCAGAAATCCAATCCTTCCTGCGCTGCCGTGCCGGCGGATGGCACATTCTTGGGCAGCGTTTGAACCGCCTCGAAAAATTTGCGCCGGGCATGCGCCCAGCAGCCTACTCTCATCACGCCGGCCACCTGATCGTAGCCTTCGTAACCGTCCGTGTGCAGGTAACCCGTAAAGCCCTCCAAGAAGCGTTTCGGATGTTCTCCTGCCCGCGTCGGCTGGTATTCGTACAAAACGATCGCCGGGCCAGAAGGACCGGTTCGATACAGCCACAGATACGATTTCTGTTCCGCGGCTCGTCCGGGCTCCCGGAGCACCTGCAGTGTCGTCTCATCCGCATAAAGGATGTCCTGCCGCAGCAGGTGCATCCTCATCCGCTCGTACAAACGGCTCAACCACTGCGCGCCGACAAGCATCCAGTTGGCCATCGTTTGCCGGGACAATTCCACGCCAAACCGGGCCCAATGCTGTTCCTGGCGGTACAGGGGCAACCCTTCCACATATTTCTGGCTCATGATGTATGCGACGCTGGAAGGCGACGCGAGACTGCCCGCTTGAACGGGGCGGGGCATCGGCGCGGTGACAACAGGCGTCTCCGTGCCGTGGCGCTCACAGTGCCGGCAACCGTACACATAGCGGACATGCTCCACGACTTTCACTTCGGCCGGAATCACCTTCAGTTCGCGTCGTACTTCCGTGCTCATTTCGTGCAGAGCGCCGCCGCAGCAAGCACACGTCTGCTCCGATTCCGGAAGGCGATGTTCCACCCGTTCGGTGAGCAGGTTCTTCAGCTTGATGTCGCGCTGACCTTTGTGCTTTTTGCGTGTGTACGTGACGCTCTCCAGCGTCGGTTCTTCCCCCGACGGATCCGCCACGGCCTCCGCTTCGTTGAACAGCGACAGTTGATCCGGATGCGTCTTTTCGCTGGAAGAGCCGAAACGCAGACGCTGCGCCAGCTTGAATTGTTCCTCGTACCAACGCACCAGCGCCTTGAGCGTCTCGTTTTCATGCTCGAGCTTTTTCAGTTGTTCTTCCAGGGTCAGGGATTCCGCTCGTTTTTCCATACCTTTCAAATTCGCTACCCCGCAGGCGAATCCTACCTGGAAATGTGACGAAAACAGAAAGGTATATTTTGCTATATGGCGGCCTGAACCCGCACCGGCGGGTGCGCTTTGCGCTGTTCCAACGTCAGTCCGTCCAACAGCCAGCGCAATTGGCGCGGGGAGACCGTGAGGACACCTTCATTGTCGCCTGGCCACTGAAATGTGCCGCGCTCGAGCCGGCGATACAACAGCCAAAAGCCATTATGATCCCAGAACAGCAACTTCAGCTTGTCGCGCTGACGGTTGCAGAAGACAAAGAGGCTGGGCGTGAAAGGATTGAGTCCGAATCCCTCCTGTACGAGAGCGGCGAGGGCATCGATCGATTTTCGCAAATCCGTCGGTCCGCAGGCCAGATAAATGTGTTGCGGCGAGGGAATCGTCAACATGACGCCACCTCCGTTAATGCCTTGACCACATCGCGAAGCAAACGGGGATCGAAGCCCGGACGCAGTTCGATTTGGGCTGGACCAATGCGCAGGAGAAGCGGAGCTTCGACGTCAGCGGAAACCGCCAGCGGAACAAAGCGCAGTTTTTGAGGTTCATCCATGGATATGGTTGTTGTTGAGGAGTTGGGTTCCTTCGATTTGTAAAGCCAATATTTCATTTGGTCGATGGTACAGCCGTTCGCTGCACACCAGGCTTTCAAGGTTAATCCGCTGGCGCGGTATGCGTTGATCCGGTCTTGCCATAGTTGTCGGCGTTGTTCTTTATCTGTCATACGTAGAGGCAACCTCCGTTGAGGGATTGGTTGCCTTTATCTTCGCAGATTAAGATCCCAGTTTGAAGGTGGGGACAGTTTGACGCTTACGTATTGACAATAATATTACAGGTGGACAGAATGTATTAATAGCTGAAGTTGAAGTGGACGGAGTAGTAAAGAGATATCAAATCGTTAGTACAAGAGAAGAAATTGTTGTAGGAGAAGAGACAGTTGAAAAGATCACACATTCTGAGAAAATTTTTGATGATATAATGAAGAAAGAGGGAATAAGCCCTGACCAAGTCAAACGGTTGTATTCGGAAAGGGAGCCGTGTATCTTGGATGGACATAACTGTAAGCAGTTGTTATCTAAAGAGTACCCGAATACGGAAGTGACTTATAGTTTTGAATATGGAGATCAAAAATCGCGGAATAGAGGAAACAAAAAACTTAAGCAGGCACTAAAACAACTATTTGGGATTAATTAGTGAGGGAGCGACTATGGATTATAATATAGAAATTGTTAAGAAATATTACGATGATTTCCGGTTATACAATTATGACGATCTTATTAAGCAAGGTTTTATAGAGAGTGATGCCCTTTTTATGAGTCAGATAGGTGTCCCGTACAATTTTCTAGGTTTCACTTTCTTTGAACCGGAAGAATTTAAAACTTGTGTATTTTCCGATGAACAATATGTTCAAGTAGGTATTTTTCGACCACATGATTATACGAGTAATGGAATTTATGTGCATTTAGGTAGTGGCAAGTTAGTAAAAGAATCAGAAAATGGTATCGTTCTTCTGAATCGTGATTTAAAAACCTTTTTCTTGTTCCATCTGATTTTTTTTCAAGAAGCTAAAAAGTATAATTTGAAAGAAGTAGAAGAATGCAATAGGTATGGAGAAGCGGTGCGGAAAAAATTTGAGAAAATTGATCCCGAAGCAATGGAAAATAGTGAAGGGTATTGGTCTACTAAGGTTGAAGAATATGAAGAGATGTGGTGATGTTTAAACCCATTTACAATCCCAACTTCAAGATCGTACAATACAACCAACAAACCAAACACTAACTGATTCCAACACTTGAAAAACTTTAAAAGCTCTTTCCAACTTGTTTTATGAGTAGGAATGAGCTTTTTTTTGCATGCCCAAAATCAAAGGAGGATGAAACGAATGGCAAAACGTGAACAGCTGGGGGCAGAAGGATTGAAGGAACAGCAGCCAGCCCAGGAAGAAGAAAAAGAAGTGAGGTCTATTGCTCAGGCTCGCGCAGCATACGAACAACTTATGGACGAAATTCGTGGTTACTGTCAGCAAGCAAGGCAATTGCGTGAACAGGCGGCAGGCTTGCAGCGATCAGGACGTACAGATTTTCAGGTTAGAGAAGAGATTCAACATTTGTTGAACCGAGCGGAGCATTTAGATGCGGTAGCAGATCAGAAGGATGGATTGCCACGCCAGCAAGCTTTAGAACTCATAGACAGACTAGAACAAGAAGCTTCAGATTGCAAGCAGCTTATACGGTATAACGAGGCAGTTCAAGCACGACAGCAGCAAGAACTTGAAAGTGCAAAGGCAGCAGCAGCGAAAATGATTCAGGATGCAGAAGAGCGTCTGGTACAAACAAGGCAAGTATTGGCTGAAAAAGTGGCTCAGCTTGCCGAACTGGAGGGCTAGGTGGATGAAAAACGGGATACTGTCAAGGCCGGATTTAAATTGACCCACTTCGCCGGTTTAAATTTGACCCACTTCGACGAATTAAGGGTCTAGACTTGCTGATTCTCCCTGCAATCGAACGTTTCATTTCTCCATCTCT
>Ga0207865_101459_pt1 | contig 17641 bp, 10 predicted proteins | sample HigsolmetaAR204D_FD_184836 | JGI IMG/M metagenome (GOLD analysis project Ga0207865, IMG submission 184836) | Ionic liquid and high solid enriched microbial communities from the Joint BioEnergy Institute, USA - AR20-4-D (SPAdes) (version 2) ...
CGATCGTCGCGGCGGCCTGCTCCACGGTTGCGCTGGAAGTTTCAAACTCCATGATGTCCGCTTCGCGGTTCCACTGTCTGAAGTGGGCTCTTACGCTTTCAATCGACATGTCATTCATCCTTTCTCATCGCTCGGGTACATGCATGCGCTTCCGGATTCATCAGGGAAGCTTGTCACCTACTCAAACTTGAAATTTGCCAGCGCATCTTTCAACGCGGTGTTGATTCCCTTTGCCGCCTCCTTCTCCTGTTCTTTCAAATAACGGCTAATTTCCCTTCTGGAAAGCTGGCTGTTCTTTTCCTTGCTCCGCCTTTCCTGGAATGCGGACAGTTTTTCCTTGTAGCCGCAGGCGCAAACAAAGGTTTGGCCCTCTCCTTCTCCCCGCAGTTCCATCCTTTTGTGACATTTGGGGCAACGGGCGTTCGTCAGCCGCGCTACGATTTTTCTGTACCCGCATTCCCGATCTTGACAGACCAGCATCCTGCCCCGCTTCCCGTTGACCTCCAGCAGAAACTTGCCGCATTCCGGACATTTGGTGCGGGTCAGGTTGTCATGCCGAAACTTCTTTTCGCTGTTTTTGATCTCCCGGACGACCGCCCTCGCGTAGGCTCTGATTTCCTCGAGAAACGCCTGTTTGTTCAGGCTGCCCTTTGCGATCGCGCCGAGCTTCTGCTCCCACTGCGCGGTCAGCGTGGGGGACTTGAGTTCGTCGGGAACCAGCTCCAGCAATTGCTTCCCTTTGCCTGTCAGGTAAATGTGCTTGCCCCGCTTCTCCAGCAAAAAGGTGTTGAACAGCTTTTCAATGATGTCGGCACGGGTGGCGACGGTGCCAAGCCCGCCGGTTTCCCCGATGGTCTTAATCAGTTCCTTGCTCTCGTTGGCCATGTATTTGGCCGGGTTTTCCATCGCGGACAGCAAGGTCGCCTCGGTAAACGGCTCCGGCGGCTTGGTTTCGCCTCGGGTCTGCGCAATGTTGGCGATCCGCAGCCGCTCTCCCTTGGCAATCTTCGGCAAGGACTGCTCCGCCAGGTCGCCTTCCTCTTCCTCCACGTCATGGTCGTACACTTCTTTCCAGCCGGAGGAAAGAACCGTTTTTCCCCTGGCAACGAACAGCTCGCCCCCCGCTTTCGCCCGGATCGTCGTTTGCTCGTATTCAAAGGGAGGAAACAGAACGGCCAGGAACCGTTTCACCACGAGGTCAAAAATCTTTCGTTCCCTGTCGCTCAGGTTGCCGAGAAACACCGATTGTTCCGTCGGGATGATCGCATGGTGGTCGGACACTTTGCTGTCGTCGACAAAAGAGTTGTTCACCCGGAGCGGAGAACGAAGCAGTTTCGCGGCGAAGGGCGCGTACGGTTTCACCTGGACCGCCCTGATCCGCTCCGGCAGCGTCTCCACGATGTCGGACGAAAGGTAGCGCGAATCGGTCCGCGGATACGTCACGACCTTGTGGTGCTCGTACAGATTCTGCAGGATGGAGAGCGTCTCTTTGGCCGAATAGCCAAACAACCGGTTTGCCTCCCGCTGCAGTTCCGTGAGATCGTACAACTGGGGCGCATAGGTTTTCTTTTGTGTTTTTTTGACCTCGATCACTTCCAAGGTTTTTTCCCGCTTCAGCGACTCCAGCAGCCGGTCCGCCTTCTCCCGGGAAAAGGTTTTGAAATCCTTCGTCTGCTGATCCTGCCATTGAAACTGAATCTGCCCTTCCGTTGTCGCGGTCAAGCCGTAATAGGGTCTGGGCGTAAACTGGCGAATCTCTTCTTCCCGTTTGGCCACAATCGCCAGGGTGGGCGTCTGCACGCGGCCGCAAGACAATTGCGCGTTGAATTTGCAGGTAAGCGCCCGCGTCGCATTAATCCCGACCAGCCAGTCCGCCTCCGCCCTGGCAGCGGCAGAAGCGTACAGATTTTCGTAAGCTTTGCCGTCCTTCAGATGCTGAAAACCTTCCCGGATCGCCTTGTCGGTCACGGAAGAAATCCAGAGGCGCTTGATCGGTTTCTTCACCTGCGCCATTTCCAGAATCCAGCGGGCGACCAGTTCCCCTTCCCGTCCCGCATCGGTTGCAATCACGATATCCTTTACGTCTTTCCGCTTGATCTGCTGTTTGACGGCATGAAATTGCCGGCTGCTTTCCTTGATCACTTCCAGCCGCAAGGGAGACGGCATGATCGGCAAATCTTCCAGCCGCCATGACTGGTATTGCTGACCGTACGCCTCGGGCTCAGCCAACGTGACGAGGTGTCCCAACGCCCAGGTTACGATATAACGTTCTCCTTCCAGATATCCGTTTCCTTTTTTCTGGCAATTCAAGACCCGGGCGATGTCCCGCCCGACAGAAGGTTTTTCGGCCAATACTAGTGTTTTGCTCATCTGTGACACCCTTTCCAACCAATTGCCTCCTTTCATTCTAACCAAAAAATGAATAACCGTTATGCAAAAATTGAGCCGTCAACCCCTTTGCGGGATCCGCACATGCTGCATGAAATACCGTAAAAGCGCCTATCCATCTTGGGAAAAGTCCGACAGCAGCAAAAATCGGGCAGCCATGATCAGCTTGCCCGAATCTGGAAATCGCGTTTCTCCCTCTGACTACAGCGTCAACTTTTTGCCGTCCTTGAAGATGCTGTCCTGGTCCAGTTCCTCATTTTTCCGGTCACGCACGGCAGCCACCGCGATCAGGGAGATCACCGACGTCAGGATAATGTACAACGCGACGGGAACGTACGAATTGTCATAGGCACGCAACAGTGCGGTTGCCACAAGCGGAGCCGTTCCGCCTGCTGCGGCTGCGCCGATCTGATAACCGAGCGAAATCCCTGTGTAGCGGATATTCGATTGAAAGATTTCCGAAAACATGGTCCCGAGCACAGCGGTAATGGGCGCCCAAATCACACCCAATCCAAGAACCGTTGCGAGGATCAGGAAAAAGACGGAGTCTTGCTGGAGCAGCCAGAAATAAGGGAAAGCGTACAGGATCATGCCGATCGTTCCGCCTACATACAGTTTTTTTCGGCCCCATTTATCAGACAGTCTGCCCATGATCGGAATCAGAATGGTGGTTACAATCGTGGCGATGGTTACCGCATTCAAGGCAGCCGTGCGGGAAAAGCCGAGCTGCGTCGTGGCGTACGAAACGATAAATGTCCCAAAAATGTAGAAGGGCGCCGTTTCCACCACTTTTGCGCCTATGGCAATCAGCACTTCCTTCCAGTGCGTCTTCATCGTGACCAAAAAGGGGACTTTGGCGATATGGCCTTTCTCCAGCGCCTTTTTGAACGAAGGTGTCTCGTCGACTCCCTTCCGGATCCACAATCCGAAAATCACCAAAAATACGCTCAAAATGAAAGGCACTCGCCATCCCCAACTCATGAATTGTTCATCCGGAAGCAGCGACATGATGGACATGGCCAGCGTTCCCAACAGCATCCCAATCGTCACGCCCATTTGGGGAATGCTGCCGAACAATCCCCGCCTTTCCCTGGGGGCATATTCAACCGCCAGCAACAGCGCGCCGCCCCATTCGCCGCCAAGCCCGATTCCCTGGATCAGGCGCAACACGATCAACAACACCGGTGCCGCCACTCCAATGGAAGCATAGGTAGGCAAAAGTCCCATCAGAACGGTGGAACCGCCCATGAGAGACAAGGTCAGTACAAGCGTCTTTTTCCTGCCGATCCTGTCGCCAATATGGCTGAAAATCACGCCGCCGAGAGGACGAATGAATAACGACAATGCAAAGGAGGCGTAGGCCAGCAGCAAGCCAACAGTCGGATCTTCATTATGAAAGAAAAGTTCATTGAATACCAGTGCAGCGACCGTTCCGTAGAGGAAGTAGTCAAACCATTCAATCGAACTCCCGACGAGACTGGCGATCAGAACTTTGCCCTCTGTTCGTTTCTGCATTTCATACAACCTCCTCGTGAATTATGGAATAAAAATGTATTCCATACATTTTCTGGACATCCTTCTGGCAGATCCCTTTGTCTCGTCAGGATGCACGGGAAATGAAAGAGGAGCCCACAATCTGCCGTACACAGATTGAAGGCTCCCTGTATGGCCCGTTCCTCTCTTTTCACAGGAAAGATTCACGAACCTCAAAACCGTTCCAAGAATCAGCTCATGACAGCCACTTTGTCGCTCAGACCAAGCGTTTCCGCTGTCTCGGCATGAAGTTTGCGGAACAGTTCCGGATTTTTCGCAAGGGATTCGCCGTAGGAAGGAATCATTTCCTTGATCTTCGGCTCCCATTCCTTCATATGTTGCGGGAAACATCTTTTCAGCACTTCCAGCATGACGTGAACAGCGGTGGAGGCGCCTGGAGATGCGCCAAGCAAGGCAGCGACCGAACCGTCAGCGGCATTGATCACTTCCGTACCAAACTGGAGCGTGCCTCTCCCGCCGGTTTCCGTGTCCTTGATTACCTGTACACGCTGTCCGGCTACCACGATGTCCCAATCCTCGCTCTTGGCAGTCGGAACGAATTTCCGCAATTCCTCGATGCGCTCTTCCTTGGACAGCATCAACTGCTGAATCAGGTATTTGGTCAGCTCGAGGTTTTTCACCCCTGCCGCCAACATTGTGATCACATTGTTCGGCCGGATCGACCCGAACAAATCGAAGTTGGAACCGGTTTTCAGGAATTTCGGCGAGAAACCGGCAAACGGTCCAAACAACAACGATTTCTTGTTGTCGATGTACCGTGTATCAAGGTGGGGAACTGACATGGGCGGCGCACCCACTGCGGCCTTGCCGTATACTTTGGCATGATGTTGCTCGACGATCTCCGGATTTTTGCATACCAGGAACAGCCCACTAACCGGGAATCCGCCAATATGCCTGCTTTCCGGAATTCCGGTTTTTTGCAGCAACGGCAGGCTTCCGCCCCCCGCACCGATAAAGACGAAATCTGCAGTTTGGACCTGGGTGTCCCCGTTGGCCAAATTAGTCACTTTCAATTCCCAGCGTCCATTGCCGGCACGTTTGATGTCTTTTACAAGATGCTTGTAGTGAACCTTGACGCCTTGCTTTTGCAAGTGGTCAAACAACATGCGGGTCAACGCGCCAAAATTGACATCGGTACCCGAATCGATTCGGGTTGCTGCAATCGGTTCCTCGATCTTCCGGTCTTTCATCATCAGCGGAACCCATTCACGCAGTTTTTCCGGGTCATCGGAAAACTCCATTCCCTCAAACAATGGATTGCCGGACAGGGCTTCAAAACGCTTCTTCAAGAACTGAACATTCTTTTCCCCATTGACGTAACTCAAATGAGGCAGTGGCCGGATAAAGTCCTGAGGATTGCGGATTCGGTCGCGGTTTACCAGGTACGACCAGAACTGTCTGGAAACCTGGAATTGTTCGTTAATGTTGATGGCTTTTTTGATATCAATCGAACCATCCTTCTTCTCGACCGTGTAGTTCAGTTCGCACAAAGCAGAGTGCCCTGTTCCCGCGTTGTTCCACTCGTTCGAGCTTTCCTCTCCTGCTTTCTCCAGCTTTTCAAACACGGTAATGTTCCAGTCCGGAACCAATTCTTTTAAAAGCGTCCCCAAGGTAGCACTCATGATCCCGGCACCGATCAAGATTACATCAGTATTCCCTTTCATTTCCCCGTTGCTCATGTTTAACATCCTTCTATTATAAATATTTTCAGAAAGATGCAAGCGCTCTCGGCTTGGGCATGACAAGCCGAGGAGCGACATCAGCGCACCTTTTCTGCAAAAAGCATAACCTACTTGTAGTTTAGCAAACTTTCAAAGATAAAAATAGAGAAAAGCTTCTGGATGGAAAAAAGTAAAAGTTTCATCCACAGGTTTCTAGGCCGTGCCAGCCAAAACTCAATTTTTCAAGACTCGCATTCTCTTCGTTTCTTCTTGCGTGACGCGCCTTTACAAACTATAAATCTATATGAATAACTCTATATTACCACGAAGTGCGCCTCGCTTGGCCATTTTCAGAAATAACGCACTTCTTCAGTTGCGAAAATGCTTCCCGTATTTGTTATAACACAGGGGAGTAACAGCAACGCCGCTTCAACGCCATTACAGAGATTCGATAATATCCCCGGCAAGCAGTGATGCGACGGAAGCTCTCGCCGCGGCCGCCCTGTCCCCCGCGGCACCGTGCATGTACACGCCGGCAGCGGCGGCCTGTACGGCACTCAGTCCCTGCGCGAGCAAACTGCCGATCACACCGGCGAGGACATCGCCCGAACCGCCCGTGGCCATGCCAGGGTTGCCGGTCGTATTCACATAGACCCTGCCATCCGCTGCCGCGACGACGGTACGTGCCCCTTTCAGCACCAACGTGACGCCGTGACGCTCTGCAAAGCTCCGGGCCAGGCCGATGCGGTCCCGCTGCACCTCGGATACGGACAGTCCGGCAAGCCGCGCCATCTCCCCCGGGTGCGGGGTGAGCACGACGGGCGCGGAACGGCGGGGCCAGGCCGCGAGCGCTTCTTCCCCGTCCCGGCCGGCGGAAGCGATCATGTTCAGCGCGTCGGCGTCGACGACGAGCGGCACGCCGTCTGTCGCTTCCCAAACGCGGCGCAGCCACGCGCCATCGCCTTCCCAGCGGCCCAGACCAGGACCGATCACCAGCGCCTTCTTGTTCCCGGCCAGTGCGGCCAACTCCTCTGGCGCAGTGGCGCTCCAGTCGCCGCGGCCTGCGTCCGGCATGCCGTACAGCATCGCTTCCGGCAGCCGGCCGACAAGCGGCAACACCAGCGACTCCGGCAACGCCCAGGTGACAAGCCCGCAACCGGCACGCAGGGCGGCCTTCGCTGCGAGCAGACCGGCTCCGCTCATGTTGCGCGACCCGGCAGCCACCAGCACGTGGCCGTAAGTGCCTTTGTGCGTGTCAGCGGCGCGGCGCACAGGCACCTCTGCCCCCAGCACTTCCTTCAGCGTTCGTTCGTTCAGCACAAACGTATTCACGCCCAGCCTCGCCGCCGCCTTTTCCGGTATGCCGATGGCGCGCACGACCACTCTCCCCGCCGCATCCGCTCCGGGGTAAAGCAAAAGTCCCCGCTTCATCATGGCGAGCGCCACCGTCACTGTCGCCCGGATGCAAGGATCGGCCACTTCCCCTGTGTCCGCATTCAAACCGCTGGGTATATCGGCCGCGACAATCGGCAAACCGCTCGCGTTCGCTTCCCGGATGAGCGAAGCATACGGTTCGCGGGGAGCGCCTGACGAGCCGGTCCCCAGGAGCGCATCCACGATCCCGTCATACGCTCGCCAATTGACGGCGCCCGGCACATACGTCACCGCTCGCAAGCCCAGTCGCGCGATGATTTCCCGTTGCACCGCCGCCTCTCCAACCAGCTTCTCGGGCGGGACGGCATATATGATTTCCGCGTCGTGACCGAGCTCGATCAGATGCCGGGCGCAGACCAGCCCATCTCCGCCGTTGTTGCCTTTGCCGACAAGGATGGCCCATTTTCCCCTGTTCCCCTCGAGCAAACCAGCCGCTTCCTCTGCAATCGTCCGTCCGGCGTTTTCCATCAAAACCAGCGACGGAATGCCGATTGTATCTATCGTATACCGGTCTACTGTCTGCATCTCCTGCGAAGTGACCAGATACATCCATAACCCCTCCCCAATGGCTCAAATGGCTCACGATTGGTTGCCTCTTCCAATCCCAATATACAACCATGACCCGCCTTCTCCGGCAGGGAACGGAACCGGCCGAAAAAACGCGAGGCCCATTCACAACCATAACACCGAACATGCCTTGCGCACATACATTGCCTATACGTGACAAATGTTGAGGAAATGAGGGAAAGAAAACGCATGACTGTAAATGTCGATTACACATCTCCCTTCACGCAATACGCTTTTGATATAAATTCCAGTCCCTTTGTTGTAAAGGATCGCAACAATTACATCAACATATTGGGAGCAAGTCAGTTAAACACACTGGACAACGTCTCGCTTTTGGACATTTTCCTGAGTGCCAACAATGTGATCGAACCGCATTACCACCAGAATGCTGCCGAGCTGATCTACTGCATTTCCGGTGCGGCAACGGTTTCCATGCTGAACCCCTATACCAAGCAAATTCAAAGTTACGCCATTACGCCCGGCCAAGTGGCGAACGTCCCGCAGGGCTGGTGGCATTATGAAGTCGCGACTGCGGACAATACGCATCTGCTGGCCATCTTTAATGCCTCAACGCCAGACGTGATTTTGGGTTCAGACATTTTGAAATTTACTCCCGCCAATATTATGGCACACACCTACTGTCTTGATGAAGAACAATGGAAGTCAGTCATTGAACCGGTCCAACCTTCACTCTTTATCGGCCCCTCCGTGAACTGCCAAACCGTTCAGCCATATGCAAGTCAACCCAATCAACAGCCTTCCTGGCAACAACCATACCCATACCCCCATCATCCGCAGATGCCCCAATATCAACAGAACTGGGGATATTACGGATATTACAGATAAACAAGAAAAATCCACCCCGCAAGGTGGATTTTTCCGATTTTCTTCTGCTTTTTCTCCCCGTTGTTTGTTTTACAACCCGTACCAGTTCAACCCCTGCTTGCCCAGGTCGACCCAGACGCTCTTGGTATGGGTGTACAGTTCCATCGCATGTATGCCCAGTTCGCGGCCAAATCCGCTTTGTTTGATGCCTCCAAACGGGGTCGTGCTGTCGAGCATGCTGTACGTATTGATGTAGACGGTTCCCGCCTGCAGGCCGCGGGCCATGCGGTGTGCCCGCTTCAGATCGTTGGTCCAGACGCCCGATGCCAGGCCGTATGTCGTGTCATTAGCCAGGCGGAGCGCCTCCTCCTCGTCCTTGAAGCGGATGACGGAGATGACAGGCCCGAAAATTTCCTCACGCGCAATGGTCATCGTATTGGTGACATCGGTAAAGATCGTGGGGGAGAAGAAATACCCGGTTCCGGCCTGGGGATTCCGCTTGCCGCCGAGAACGAGCCTGGCTCCTTCCTCCACTCCCTTCCGCACATAGTGCTCGATCCTTTCCAGCTGCCCCAGTGACACCTGCGGCCCCATTTGCGTTGCCGGATCCAGCGGATTTCCTACCCGAATGCTTTGCGCTTTCCTGCTGAAGGCATCCAGGAACTTGTCGTAGATGCTGTCCTGCACGAACAGACGGGAACCGGCAGCGCACACTTGTCCCTGGGCAAAGTAGATGCCGAAAAGCGCACCGTTTACGGCGTCTTCCAGTTCGGCGTCGGCAAAGACGATGTTCGGCGACTTGCCTCCCAACTCCAGCGAGACCGGTTTGAGATGCTTGCTCGCCGCCTGCATGATCAGCCTGCCGGTCGCGGTAGAGCCGGTAAACGCAATCTTGTCCACGTCCGGATGCGAAGCCAGCGCGTTTCCGGCGACGGCCCCGTATCCCGGCACGACGTTGATGACGCCGTCCGGTACGCCTGCCTCCTGAAAGAGCTTCGCCAGTTCCAGCACACTGATGGGGGTCAGCTCCGAAGGCTTGATGACGATGGTATTTCCTGCTGCCAGAGCGGGAGCCAGTTTCCACATCGTCAGCATCAGCGGAAAATTCCACGGCACGATGGCCCCGACCACCCCGACCGGTTCCCGCAGCGTGTAGTTGAAGCGGGTCCCGGGGGAAGCCAGCGTTTCCCCCTGTACCTTGTTCGCCAGTCCCGCGTAAAATTCCAGCACATCAATGGTGGCAGGCATGGCGATGTACTGCGTTTCGTTGATCGGCAAACCGTTGTCGCTCGACTCCACTTCCGCAAGATAGTCGAGCTTCTCCCACATCAATTGCGCGGCGCGATACAACAGCCTGCCGCGGTCGGAAGGGGACATCTCTGCCCACGGCCCCGATTGGAAAGCCTTGCGAGCGGCCTTGACCGCCAGATCGACGTCCTCTGCCCCCGCTTCCGCCACCACTCCGTTGACTTCACCGGTCGCTGGATTCAGCGATTCAAACGTCTTGCCCGACAATGCATTTACCCATTTTCCGCCTATGAACAACTGGTAATTCTTTGTCATCGCATTCTCCCCCGTTCCTTTATCTGTCCGCCGCCTGTCCAATCGTCCTTCCCATTGCCGCGGGATTACTTGTTTTCCGGCAAATCGAGGGTAGGCGTCTGGTCAAAGAAGTTCCACGGCTTCAGCAATGCGTGCACCCACTCCGTCGGCATGATCGGCCATTCCTCCGCACGCGCGACGTGGGTCGTGCCTGTCGTAATCCAGACGACGATATCGGTGTTGTCGATGGAATCGTTGTTGGCCGTGTACGCCTTCAACCCTGTGTCAGTCGCGGCCCGGTTCGGATATTTGCCCTCAGGGAAGCGTTCTTCCGGTACGTACTTGGTCACCCAGATCTGTTTGTCCATAAAGTTCACGCGGTTGTACAGGTACTCGTCTTCGCTGAACAGGGCTCCCTTCGCAATCGGATGCGTTCCCCCCGCGTATGGAATGATTTGATAGGAAACCGGATTGCCGACTTTGTTTTCCTTGTTCGGATTGGTAATCAGGCGAATGGTCGACGGATCGAAGTTCTGGATTGCCTCCTTCTCGGTCGTAACCGTCTTCTGCTCCGTCACCATGACGCTTCGGCGCGGTCCGCCCGCCGTATTTTTCTCTACCTTCGGATTGATCTCGGTCAGCACATTCTTCTCGCCGTCCACGTCCAGATCGAGGCGGAAGTTGTAAATGTGCTGGTGGGTCGTTCCGACAATGTGGTGGTCGATCAGCGTGCCGTAACGGGTATCTTCCTCAGCCGTGGGATCATGCATCGTCGCCGATCTGACCCCTTTTACGGCTTCAATGCCTGTGGCGCCGACATCAATGCGTATCGTTCCGTTGGGCGAGAAGACCCAGTCGAAAATGTAGTCGTAGTTGCCCACCGTGCTGATCCAGCGAATGACCAGCTCCCGGCGCTCCCGGCTTACATTGTCCTGGCCCATCTCCTGGTGCTTGAACTCTGGCCCTGCGTACTGCTCAAAGATCGCCATGGCGTTTGGAATCGTCGTCGGATTGCCGTCGTTGTCGGCAATGATCGCATCCAGCATCAGCGCGTTAACCGGCACGTCGGTTCCCTTTTCCAAGGGAGATGTCAGAACGCCCATCCCGTAGTCGCCCGAATCGAGGTACGCCTTGAAGTACCAACCCACATCCGGGTCTCCGTACGGGACGATCATGCCGCCAAGCGAACCTTCGTACATGATTTTCCGTTTGACCCCGTTGTCCTTGAACGTCATCGTGGAGAACACGGGCCCTACACGCGGGTCGAGACGCAGGTGGAATTCCCAGTTGCCCCAGTGGATGATGTTTCCTTGCACGGAGTAGTTTTTTCCCTCCGGTTCGGAGATGACCAGCGGCTTCACGTTCTGCTTCACCGCCCTGTTTCTTCCGTCATACGGGGTCGGTTTGAGCGGCACGGGAATGACGCCCTCATCCTCGATCTTGATCACTTTCTTTTGCTCCAGGTCGACAATCGCGACCAGGTTTTCGATCGGATGCGCCCAGTAGTTTCCGTCCCCCACATCCAGATACGAGACGACCTTCAGCAGCCGCAGATCCTGCTGCAAGCCGTCTTCCCCGTTGAAGTAGCCGACTGTCAGCGGCGTGGCCACCACCTTTGTCACGTCGTCAATTCCCCGTTTTTTCAGTGCCTCCGCATACTCCTTGCTTTCCTCAATCGCTGTCTGGACGGTCTGGAAGTCATCGAGAATAACCATGCCATGCACACCCTCGATTTTCTTCCAGGAGAGCAGCTTCTTCGCTGCCAGATCCACCTCTGCCTCGATTACCTGCTTTCCGTCCAACAAGACCACTTCCGCGATTCGCGCAAAGGTCTGTTTCTTCCCGAGCACATGCTCCCATACCTTTGCCTTGTCGGGGTTTTTCAGCGAAACCTGCGTGAAACGGATGTTGTCTTTGTAAGAGTCAGACCCCTTGATCACACTGACCGCTGTCTCGATTTCCTCTGCCGTCAGCGGATTGAGGGGATGGTCATAATCGTGCACCATAACGGTCTGAGCCAGCTGCGATTGAAAGACATCGTTGATGAAGTGGTGCTCGACGTAGAGCGTTCCGTTCCGAATGACCACCGGCGCCTCCAGCTTGACCTCTTTGCCGTCGACCAGCGCTACCGCCTGATTGGGTTTCAGCGTGACAACGGTATTGTCCCGCTTGATCTGCGCGGTCTGGGTGCTGCTGTCCCAAACAACCGTTCCGCCGAATTCCTCAATCAGCGGTCTCAGCGGATAATATTCCGGCTCTCCTCCGTGCGCACTCGCCTTCATGGCAAGCGGCACGGCCGGCGAAAAGGCGACCGACAGCGCCGTTCCCAATGCCAGCGTGGTCACGGCAAGCCTTTTGGGCCATGTTCCCTTGATTTGCATTCGCTGCATGAAAGTTCCCCTCGCTTTGACAGAATTTGTCACACTTTTGACACTATTTTAAGGGCCAACCCAGGGGATGTATTGTAAAATTCGGAACTATCAGTTTTTTTGCTTTTGTTCCATACTAGTAAGAAGAGAGTGTTGCCAAAGCAGAATGCGCTGCCTCCTTACGATGACATGGTAAAGGTGGTTATCGAAATGAACCGTATTGAAGTTGCCGCCAATCTCCCTCCCGTCCAATACGGCTTCCGGCTGGAAACCAGCAGCTATCAGGAAAGGCTCGTACCGTACCAGGGCCAGACCATTCTCTACTACCAGTATGTCATGAGCTCTGCCGTCGACGTGATCCGGGTCGTGCCGGACGGCTGCCTGGACGTGCTCATCTGTTGCGATCGGCACCGTCCCCACTCTCTGATTTGCGGCACGATTCTGCGCGGTCAACAGATTCCGTTTCATCCGGGGGCAACGTACTTCGGCGTTCGTCTCACTCCGCTGCAAAGCCTGCAGTTGGCTCCCGCTCCGTTTCGCGATTTGGTCGACAGGCAGCTTTTCCTGACCGACGTGGTGCGCGGTGTCAGCCACTTGTGCGATGACATTGCGGAAAAGACCTCTTTCGAGCAGAGAATTGCCCACTTTGAACGGTATTTTCTGCCCAAACTTTTGTCCCATCAGCAGCAGTCGGAAATGCTGGCATACTGTCTGCAGCAAATCTACCATACAAAGGGAAATCTCTCCATCGAGCAACTGGCAGCCGACATCGGGTTCTCCGCACGCTACATTCGCAAAAAATTTGTGGAGACGCTCGGCCTATCCCCCAAGCAATACAGCCGAATTACCCGCTTTCAGCATACGCTCACTGCCATGATGAACCAATCCGCTTACGCCGGATGCATTGCCAGCGAGCACGGTTACTACGATCAGTCGCACCTCATCAAGGACTTCAAGCAATTCAGCCTGTTCACTCCCATGCAGATCCTCACGCTGATGCAATCTCCATCCTTTTAATAGTCAACCCATGCGGTTGGCTTTTTGCTGTTTCAGGCGGATTTCTGAAACAGGCGCAAAGTGTTAAGATCAATAATTTTGGGCGGAGAAGCTCATGATATGAATGATATGAAAAGATAAGGAAAGCTTCAGTTCGAACAGACATGCAGCGGCAAAAGGAGATGCAGGAATGGGCAATCATTCGTCGAGTGCAACATGGGCCTTAACCTTGTTTTGTATCGGTGTCTTAATGGCAGCTTTGGACAACGGGATTATCAGTGCGGCGCTGACAACGATCAACAGCTCATTCGGCGTTTCGGCCAACTGGGGGGCCTGGGGGGTAACGATTTACACGCTGGGCTTGGCCATCAGCATCCCGATTATCGGGAAAGTTTCCGATCGATACGGCCGAAAAAGACTGTTTATCGTGGAAGTTGCGTTGTTTGGACTGGGTTCCCTGCTGGTCGCGCTCAGTCCGAATTTTGCCTTTTATTTGGCGGCCCGCTTCATCCAGGCCATGGGCGGCGGAGGCATCTTCATCATCGGCAGCTCCCATGTGTTGAGCACCTTCCCGGTTGAAAAGCAGGGGAAAGCGCTTGGCATGCTGGGGGCCATGAACGGAATTGGCGCTATTTTAGGTCCAAACCTCGGCAGCATGATTTTGGATGTAACCGGCAATTGGCACTTTTTATTCCTTATTAATGTGCCAATCGCCGCGATCTTGATTCTTTTCGGATTCATCAAAATCCAGGAAACCCGGGAAGCTGTTGCGGGAAAACCGGATCTATTCGGATCGGTGCTGCTGTCACTGGCCGTTCTCAGCATTATGTACGGACTGACAAACATTGAAGGCGTCTCTTTATGGGAAAGCCTTGTGACCGCCGATGTTTACGGCTTTTTACTGGCAGGAATCGTTCTGTTTGCAGGATTGATTGTCTATAACCGCTCGTTGGAAAATCGGAAAGGAGACCCGATCCTGCCCGTTCGTCTGCTCGTCCGCCCCGTGTACCTGCTGACCTTGCTCATTGGGGCGTTATCCGGCGCATTGCTTGCCGGAATGATTTATATTCCCTCTTTTACCGAGCAAGTGTTGGGAATTGCCGCGGAGTACTCGGGTTATTGGATGACGCCATTGGCGTTGGCATCCGGAATCGGCGCCACCCTTGGCGGTGCGCTGGTGGATAAAAAAGGGCCCATTCTCGCCGTGTTCTTATCCGGATTCATCACAGCGCTTGGCTTTGTGTTGTTTCCCGCGTGGATCGATGAAAAATGGCAATTTGTCATTGCTTCCTGTATCGCAGGGCTCGGGATGGGGATTCTTCTGGGGGCACCGTTAAACATCTTGGCAACGGAACGTCTTGAAAAGGACAAAGGATCAGCGCTGGCCGGGCTGTCCCTTGCCCGTCAAATCGGAATGACGATTGCCCCCACCATTTACGCTGGATTTATTGTGCGTGGATTTAATCAAATCCCTGATTTGTTTCAACGTGATTTCGGGAACATTTTGCAGGAGAAGATGGAAAGGGCGGATTTAAGCCCGGCGGCGATGCGGGAATTCCAGCAGATCGTCAGCGCCATGCCTTACCGCATCGGAAGAAGATTACGCCCGTTTGCTGGCGCAAATTCAAGACCCGGCGTTAAAGGATGTCATCCAATCAAGTATCGATCAAATTACCTTGATGGCTGCACAGGAAGGTTATGGAGGATTGTTCTATTCAACCGTCGTGATTGCCGTTCTGGTTGTTTTACTGGCTTTTGTTTTACAGCCTGTCCGAAAAAAATTCCTGCAAAGCGAATAATGGGAAGTAGCATACAAACTGGATCACCCGGGTTTGCCAACCGTTTTTTCGCACAACTCCAAACAGGAGATGCGCCTATTTCATCGCGATTCGTTCCTCACATCCCCTCCTTTTTCGTCCGTTACACATTTTAGTGAATCTGCCGTTTGACAAGGAAGCCCTCACCCGGCAGTCAGGTGAGGGCTTGATCCATATCGGCAACAGGCTGCTTGTGTCGGAGGGACAAGAAGAAGGCTGTCACGGCCTTCTTCCTGTTTTACTTCTTATACCCCGTTATTTGATTGGCATCCATCCATCTCTTTTTGTGATCCATCAATTCCTGAAGATCCGGATCCAGGCTGCCGTAAATTTTCTTCAGCAATCTTTGCGTTTCATACAGGTCATTATAGGTTAAAAACGGGTAATCAACATAACCCATTTTTCCATTCGGCAAATAGGCATACTCCAGATTGTGATTGGGCATGATCCATTTTGACTTGCTGTTCTTGATGCCGTACAACAATTTTTCCGCATAATCCCTGTAGGCCATGTCTTCTGTATGCAGATACATTTCCAGCAAGTAATTGATTTCCTGCAATTGATGATTTAATGAACTGTGGGTAGGCTTCGCGTTTGGATTGGAGGAAGAATAATCCTGCACAAGCCATCCATCCCTTTCCTTCCCTTTTATGACAAAATGATTTTTCTCAATATGCGAAAGCAGAAAGTCGGCATATTTTTTATTGCTGTCATAAAGCAATTCATCATTGTATTTTTGATAGCCTTTCAACAACAAATAGGCGATATCGGTATTAAACCGGGTGTCGTAAAATCCATGGGGGATGCGATATTCCTTCCAAAGCCATTCAGAGCGCGGAGAAGTTTCCCAAAAGCCAAAAGCGTTTTGGTTCGGAACGATCGTCCGCAACATCATCCACCCCAAATCTTCCGCTGCCCGGCTCCCCCCTGTGAGAATAAAGGAACGGGCCAAATAGTTATCCGGTATTCTCCAAAAAATGTTTTTGCCGCTTGGGGAATAGGTAGCCGGAGTGATGACATAAAACCCGTCCCAACTCCATCTTTGGCTCACATCCATATCCAGGGCAAGCCACACTTTTTCCAGGGTTTGATTGGACCAATCCATCAAGGGGTGGGAAGATTCCAAATACCAAATCTCGCCAAATCTGTCCTTGCGCAAAGGAAAGGAAATTTGAAGAAAATAGCCATCTTCCGTTTCCGCAATTCGGACCGGAACGGTTTGGCCCACGTCTTCCAAGGTGTGATAGGCGCCCTGTTTGTACACTCTTGGCGCACTGACAAGGTAATGTTTTAAATCGGTTTCCACGAAACCGGTTCCCTCGGGCAAGGTATGTTCGAGCGGAACCGTATCCCATTCCTTGACCGAATGATGTTTGATATAGCGAAAAGAACCTTGTTTCCCCAAAATTTCGATCATGATCTCTTTCGTCCGGAGAGTGCTGCTGTTTGAGTAAATACGTGTAATATTGTAGAGATCCCCATTCGGGAAATACATCTTCTTGCTTTCCATTCGAAACTCTCCCTCTAACGTGCGATCCACGGTTTCATATAATGTTGAATCCAATTGGGAATCTTCGGTTGAGAAGGCATGAGCAAAAGAATATTCATGTGCAAACATAAAAATGCAAAAAATAATCAAGAATATTCTGACCAATTTCATCAACAAATCCCTCCTCTCATCCAAATCCCCTGTTTACTCCCCAATCAGCGGGAGATTACAGTCGATAATAACATGACGGTTTTTCCAAATAAAGTTTATTTTTCCAGAAATAAAAAAGAACAGCCCTTGTCACGGATGGCGGTCTGTCACAAGGGCTGCCTTGCCGAAAATGCGTCTGCGCAAAACTTTAAAAGCTGTTGCCAAACGATAAATTTAAATCAATCAGTCAAAATCTATTTAATTTCTTAGAAAAAAGGCAAAATAGCCGCTCCATAGTATTATTTTATTTGGTAAAAAAGTCACACTGCTGCAGAATCATTACATTTGGCCATGAAAGCATGCCTTGACAGAGAGACGGAAATTGGCGGGAATATGGAGGGATTCCGTATTATGGGTCAAACATGCTTAGATAAAATATACAAAACTCAAACGCAGAATATACTTTGTTGTATTTCCGATCTTGATTGGAACGAATGCTTCCTATTGGCTGTTTTCATCTTATGTCGACCGCTTTTTGGATGTGACCCTTCCGTTCGTTTGCTTGTTCCTTGCACTCGCCTGGTGCCTCATCTTTGCCAAGCGTTTGATGCGCACCCGCGAGATTGTGGGGTTGGGCGTATTTGGCGTTTATCACCTGTTTCGCGTTTATGCCTTGACGACCGAACTTGAACATTCTGATTCTGAATGTTTATGTATTCTGGTCGACGATTTACTATTTTTATCCTGAATTTCGAAAGTATCGCTCTTTGAAAACGTGAAAAGGGCTCCAAATCTTTGGTAGAATGGTGTTTATCCAGAACAACATCACCCAAAGAGAGGAGCACCTTT
>Ga0207865_101463_pt1 | contig 17604 bp, 13 predicted proteins | sample HigsolmetaAR204D_FD_184836 | JGI IMG/M metagenome (GOLD analysis project Ga0207865, IMG submission 184836) | Ionic liquid and high solid enriched microbial communities from the Joint BioEnergy Institute, USA - AR20-4-D (SPAdes) (version 2) ...
GCAAGCCGTAAGGAGGGGTATCGGATGATTCTGATTCAGAGCACGCGGACAGGACGACCGGGCCCGAAGGCGGTGCTTAAGGACCGGTGAGCCGTTACTACAAGCCGCTTGTCTACATCGTCCCTCCGGAGGAGGACGGGCTGCTGCTGCGTACCGTGCTGCAGAAGCGGATGGGCATCTCCCGCAAGCTGCTGTCGCGGCTTAAGACGACGGAGCAAGGAATTACGGTCAACGGCGAGCGAAAATATATCGACGTCAAGCTGCGCGGCGGCGACCGGGTGGAAGCCCGGATGGAGCGGGAGACGTCGGATGACATCATGCCTCAGCCGATGCCGCTCGATATTTTGTACGAGGATGACGACCTGCTGGTTCTGAACAAACCGCCGGGCATCGTCGTCCATCCGACGCACGGGCACTACATGAACACGCTGGCTAACGGCGTCGTGCACCATTGGCTGGAGCGCGGCGAAAGCTTCCGCTTCCGGCCCGTTCACCGGCTCGATCAGGAGACGTCGGGGACGCTTGCGGTCGCCAAAAATCCGTATGTGCACCAGCAAATTTCGGAGGAGCTGCAGCGCCATGAAGTCAAAAAAGAATATTTGGCAATCGTTCACGGCTCCGTCTTTCCGGACGAAGGAACGATAGACGAGCCGATTGACCGCGACCCGCAGCAGCCGCATGTGCGGATCGTGACCGCGGCAGGCTATCCTGCCGTGACACATTACCGCGTCGAGCGGCGGTTCCCGGCGGCGACGCTGGTCCGGCTCAGGCTGGAAACCGGCCGAACCCACCAGATTCGCGTGCATATGCGCCATCTCGGACATCCGCTCATCGGCGACAAAATGTACGGCTGCACCGACTTGCCGGATGGCGAGACGGCTTCGCGCGATTTCGGCATGGAGCGGCAGGCGCTGCACGCATTCCGGCTCGGCTTGACGCATCCGATGACTCGGCAGCGGGTGGAGTTCGAGGCGCCGCTGCCCGAGGATATGGCTGCTTGCCTGGAGCGCCTGGCCCGTCTGTAAGTCCAGCAAGAGTTACGCGAGCCGGTGCCGGCGCCGGGCGGCAACCCCAATGATTTGCAGTTGTTCCGTATGAATCGGTATAATAAGCTTACTTGACGGTATCCGTTTTGACTGAAGAATGAGGATGGATGATGGGCATGGAAGGCAATCGCAAGCTGACAGTGTTTTATTACCCGCAATGCGGCACGTGCAGGAGCGCGTTGAAGTGGCTCAAGGAGCACGGACATGACATAGAGACGGTTCACATCGTGGAACAGCCTCCGACCGCGGAACAGCTGGCGAAGATGATTCCGCAAAGCGGTCTCGATATTCGCAAATGGTTCAACGTCTCCGGCGAAGTATACAAGCAGCTGCAGCTCAAAGACAAGCTGCCGGCGATGAGCCGCGAGGACATGGTCGCGCTGTTGGCGGGCAACGGCAAGCTGATCAAGCGGCCTGTCGTCACGGACGGGGAGAAGGTGTCGGTCGGGTTCAAGCCCGAGCAGTACGAGGAGATTTGGGGCTCGGCGAATTAAGAACGCTGCGAAGCGGGGCTTCAGCGAATGAGTCCCGCGCAGTGCGAAGTGTCAGGGCTTCAGCGAATGAGGCCCGCGCAGTGCGAGGTGTCAGGGCTTCAGCGAATGAGGCTCGCGCAGTGCGAAGCCAGGCTTTTAGCGAATGAAGTCTGTGCGGCATGAAGCAGGGGTTGCTACAATCAGTCGACAGCACGGTAGGGCTTGGCGAATGAAGCCCAGCGATTCCGGGCGGCAGGGAGGATGAGGGGTATTGGAGCCTAAGAAGAAGGGCAAGGGACAAAATCGTTTATGGTTTATCGGGGCCGCGGCGGCTTTTTTGCTGACGAAGGGGAAATCGATTCTGGCACTGCTGAAATTCGGCAAATTCGGCGGCGCTTTTATTTCCATGCTCGTGTCGATCTGGGCCTATGCGCTCATCTATCCATGGCAATTCGCATTCGGCTTCGTCGCCCTGCTTTTCGTCCATGAGCTGGGTCACGTGCTGGCGGCCAAACGCAAAGGGATGCCGGTTTCGGCTCCGCTGTTCATCCCGTTCCTGGGAGCGCTCATTACGATGAAGAGGCATCCGCGGGACGCGGTGACCGAAGCGTATGTCGCGTTCGGCGGACCGCTGCTCGGCACGGCCGGGGCGCTGGCTGTATTTGCCGCAGCTTATGTGACGAACAGTCAGCTGCTGTACTCGATCGCGTATGTCGGATTTTTTCTTAATTTGATTAATCTTCTCCCGATTCATCCGTTGGACGGGGGGCGCATCGCGACGGCGGTGACCCGCTGGCTGTGGCTTGTCGGCTTAATCGGCGGCTTGGTCGTCATTATTTACTTGCGTTCGATTTTATTTTTCATCATCTGGGCGATGTTCGCTTACGATCTGTACAAAAAGTACGTCAAGCACCGCAAACAAGGCGAGGAGCGGTATGTCGAAGCCAGCTTCCTGGTGCATGCCGAGCCTTTGATCGAGCAGGGGCATCTGATTCCCGGACCGATGCACCGCCGGGAGCTGAACTATGTCACCTATTCCGATCTGGGCGGGCAGCAATTCGTGCGCGTGCTTTGGGAAGGGCTGAACTTCGAAGGCTCCATCCCGCTGATGCATCAGGGGATTGTGCGCAGAGTGCATGTGACCCGGCTCGATCATATGCAAAAGGACAACGGCTTGAATCTGATGATTCACTGCCAGGTCGATTACAATTTGTTCGAGAATGACAAATATTACGACGTTCCTACCGCGTCCCGCTGGAAATTCGGCGTTGGTTACGGGGCGCTTGCGGTGCTGTTGATCGGCATGATGGCGTTGACGCACGAATTGACGGGATTATAAGCGCACAAGAAAAAATGCGATTCGCATAGGGAAGGAAGTCGAGTTTTTCGATATGAAAAAGCTGGAGTCGTCCAGGCTGAGCCGCATGGGTTCAGCTATTTTTTCTGAAGTGGCCGAATGGAAGCGGGAGGTGGCGGCTCGCGGGATGGATGTTATTGACCTGGGCATCGGCAGTCCGGACCGTCCGCCTTCGCCTGCCGTCATGCGGGCGCTGGAGGAAGCGGTGCGCGATCCTTCCATGTATGGATATCCGAGCTCGGAAGGCTCTCTCGCTTTCCGGGAGACGGTCGCCCGCTGGTACAAGCACCGGTTCGGCATCGGCCTCGATCCGGAGCAGGAGATCGTAACGCTGATGGGCTCGCAGGACGGGCTGGCGCATCTGGCCATGGCGATCACGGACCCGGGCGACGCGGCGCTCGTTCCCGATCCCGGCTATCCGATCTATGCCGCCAGCCTGGTGCTGGCCGGCGTCGAGCCTGTTCTTATGCCGCTTCGCTCCGAGAACGGTTTCCTTCCGGTATTGGCGGATATTCCGGAGGAGACGGCGCGCAGAGCGAAGTTTATGCTGCTCAATTATCCGAGCAATCCGCTGTCGGCGGTGGCGACGCCCGAATTTTTTCGCGCTGCTGTCGACTTTGCCCGCAAGCACGAGCTGCTTATTGTGCACGACTTGGCCTATTCCGAGATGGCTTTCGACGGATTCCGGCCCCCGAGCATTTTGGAGATTGAAGGCGCAAAGGAAGTGGCGGTGGAGTTTCACTCCTTGTCCAAAAGCTTTAATATGGCCGGCTGCCGAATCGCCTTCATGGTCGGGCGGCCTGACGTGGTCCGTTCGCTGCGCATCCTGAAGTCGAATATCGACTATGGAGTATTCAATGCCGTGCAGCGGGCAGGAATCGCGGCAATGGAGGAAGATATGGCTCCGGGCAGCGTCCCTGTGGCTGGATTGTACGAAAGAAGGCGAGACGTGCTGATCGAGGGGCTGCGGCGCGCCGGCTGGACGATTCCGAAGCCGAAAGCGACGATGTTCGTATGGGCCCGCATTCCCGCTGGCTGGACATCTCGACAAATTTCCCGGGAAATGTTGTTTTCGTCGGGCGTTGTCGTTATACCGGGCGACGCGTTCGGCAGCGAAGGGGAAGGATACGTGCGCATTGCGCTGGTGCAGGAGGAAGCCAGGCTGCAGGAAGCGGCCGAGCGCATAGGGGCTTTTCTGGCTGCGGCCAGGCAGCTGCGGTAAATGAATAGATGCCTTGAGCAGAGAGGCAGCGATCGGTCTATCGCTGCCTCTTTGCGCATATTATGGCCTGTTATATGCCGTGATATCGCGATACGCATTCCCGCATTCCCCTATATTTGCTCTCCTGTGCGGTCGGGATGCATCGAAAACACCGCTTGCCACTTGACCCTTCAGCTCCGCTGTCGGCCTCCTCTTGTTTCCGTCATCTTCCGGGGCAGTGAATGTCGTGATTTCTTACCCCGCGCTGTCGTTTTCTTGCAATATTCAGGTAAGCGTAATCATGTTATGATGATGCCAGGCAAGACGATTGAAGGAGGAAAAATACGGTGTCCAATCTGCTCAACATTGCGGTCGTCGGCTGCGGCGGGATCGCTAACGGGAAGCATTTGCCCAGCTTGTCCAGATTGAAGGAAGTTAAACTTGTCGCTTTTTGTGATATCGTCATTGAGAGAGCTCGCGCAGCGGCAGACAAGTACGGCGCTTCGGGGGCGCAGGTGTATGAGGACTACCGGGAGCTGCTTGCGGATGAGACGATCCAGGTCGTGCATGTCTGCACGCCGAACGATTCCCATGCCGAGATCGCGATCGCGGCGATGGAAGCGGGCAAGCATGTCATGTGCGAAAAGCCGATGGCGAAGACGGCGGCCGAGGCGCGCCGCATGGTTGAAGCCGCGAAGCGGACCGGTCGCAAGCTGACGATCGGCTACAACAACCGCTTCCGTCCGGACAGCCTGCATCTGAAGCAATTATGCGAAGCCGGCGAGCTCGGCGACATTTATTACGCCAAGGCTCATGCGATTCGCCGCCGCGCCGTGCCGACATGGGGCGTTTTCCTGGACGGCGAGAAGCAGGGGGGCGGCCCGCTGATCGATATCGGAACGCACGCGCTTGACCTGACGCTGTGGCTGATGAACAATTACGAGCCGCGGGCGGTGCTCGGTCAGGCGTTCCATAAGCTGTCTTCGCGGGAAAATGCAGCCAATGCCTGGGGGCCTTGGGACCCGGCCAAGTTCACGGTGGAGGATTCGGCCTTCGGGATGATCGTCATGAAGAACGGAGCGACGATTATGCTGGAGTCGAGCTGGGCGCTCAATACGCTCGATGTGAAGGAAGCGAAGTGCATGCTGTGCGGTACGGAAGGCGGAGCGGACATGGAGGACGGCTTGCGGCTGAACGGCGAGAAGCTGAGCCGCCTGTACAAGCATCAGGTCCAGCTCGATGCCGGCGGCGTCGATTTCTACGACGGCAAGAAGGAAAGCATGCAGGATACGGAGATGCGGCTGTGGATCGACGCCTTGCTGAACGACAAGGAGCCGGTCGTCACGCCGGAGCAAGCCTGCGTCGTATCGGAAATTCTCGAAGCGATCTACGAATCGGCCCGGACGGGCAAGGCGGTCTATTTCGACTAATCTAATCGATGAGATAGGGAGGCGAGCCTATGATCAGAGTAGCCATGCTGAGCTATTGGCATGTTCATGCAAGAGATTACGCCAGGCAGGCGGATGAGCACCCGGAGACGGAGATCGTTGCCGTCTGGGACGAACTGCCGGAGCGCGGGCGCAAGGAGGCGGAGGCGCGCGGCATTCCGTTCTACGCCGATGTGAACGAGCTGCTCGCTCGCGCCGACATCGATGCGGTCATCGTCGATACGCCGACGTCGATGCACCGGGATGTCATGGTCGCCGCCGCCAAAGCGGGAAAGCATATTTTTACGGAAAAAGTGGTAGCGACGACGCTGCGCGAGTGCAACGAGATTGTCGAAGCGGTTTGGCAGGCCGGCGTCAAGCTGACGGTTTCGCTGCCGCGTCTCAACCACGCCTACACGCTGGCGGTGCAGGAAGTTCTCGGCGAAGGGCTGCTCGGGGAGCTGACGCTGGTGCGCACGCGCCTGTCGCATAACGGGGCGGTGCCGTCGGAACGCTCTAAGAACGGCTGGCTTCCGCCGCATTTCTACAATCTCGCGCAGTGCGGCGGCGGTGCGATGATCGATCTCGGCTGCCACCCGATGTATTTGGCCAGGCTATTTCTGGGCATGCCGTCCAGCGTGACCGCTTCTTACGGCTATGTCACCGGCCGCGAGGTCGAGGACAATGCGGTCGCGGTGCTGCGCTACGATAGCGGAGCGCTGGCCGTTGTCGAAGCCGGCTTCGTCAACCGCTTCTCGCCTTTCGCGATCGAGGTGCACGGCACAGAAGGCAGCCTGCTGTATTCCACCCATGACGACAAGCTGCTCGTGCGCAGCTCGAAGCTCGGCGAGGAAGAGGCCAAGGAGTGGCAGGTCCGCGAGAGCTGGCCGGAGGAGCGCGCCTCTGCCTTCCAGCAATGGGTCTCGCATATTCTCGGCGGAACGACAGCGGATGACAATATTCGTATCGCGGTCGATCTGACCCGGCTGATGGAGGCGGCAAACTTGTCGGCAAGAAGCGGAGCCGCCTACCGGATCTCTGATTTGCGGCCATGAACGGACCAACGCGCAGCAGCGCCAAGCCATATCCGTTCGAGCCGATGCTGTCCAATCCGGGGGCGCTGGACCGTCTCGACATCCGTTTTCGCTGGGGCGGCTACGGCATTCGGATGATCAAGTTCCATCATACGACGTTTCCTCCGGGAAGATGCGTCCAATTCCATAAGCATTCGGACTTTGAGTTTCATTTTATCCCGCGCGGCAAAGGGAGGGTGATTCTCGAGAACGAATCGTATCCGCTCCACGAAGGGCTGATGTATTTGACCGGTCCGGGGGTGATGCATTACCAGGAGGCGGATGCCCAGGAAGCGATGGATGAGCTGTGTCTGCATATCGACATCCAGCCTCTGCCCGAGGAGGAGCGGGAGCCGGAGGACGCATGGGGCGGCAGGTGGGAAGCGGCGGAAGCCGAGGCATGCGTGCGGCGACTGGAGGCGCTGCCGAAGCGCCCGGCGCCGGATCAGTTCCGGGCGATGGACTGCTTTCTGGACGCCTACCGGGCCTGGCGCGACAACGTGCCGGGGCTGTACACGATCATCAAGCAGTCGATCATTCAAATTTTGCTGCGCATGACGCAGTCGTACGCCTCGGCTCCGGCGATGGATTTGCCGTCGCGGGACATGAAGCATTACCGGTATCAGCTTGCCGTGCAGTTCATCAAGGACAATTACATGAATCCGCTGACGCTGGAGCTGGTAGCCGAGCGCGTGCAGATCAGCCCGAGGCAGCTGCAGCGCATTTTTCGCGAGCAGACAGGGGGCACCTTCAGCGAGTACATCGAGCATATTCGCCTGCAGCATATTTGTGCGGAGCTGACGGAGAGCGAGCGGACGATCGACCAGATCGCCTGCGCAAGCGGCTTTTCCAGCGCGAACTACCTGCATTACGTGTTTAAGAAAAAGCTCGGCACCACGCCGATGCAGTATCGGCTTAAACACCGCGTTACCGGCGCGGAGGCGAAAGCGTCTGGCGATGCGGCGGAGTAAAGCGAAAGAAGCCAAGCCGCTTCCTTATGTATGGATAAGCGCCTGTGAATCAGGCTGGCGCCGGTATTGGAGCGGCGTCGGCTTATTTTTTTATTTATAAATTCCTCTGCAAACGATCGTCGCCGACATTCGTGAATGTTGCATTTTGTACAACAAAAACGGGGAAACAGGCCGCATTTGCGGCTCAATGTTGCAGAAAGTGCAGCATTTCGGGCGATCTTCCTTGATTTGAAGCCATTTTCGTCTAAAATGTTGCACAAAGTGCAACATTCCCCTGACTCTAGCGCGAAAGATACGGAAAATGTTGCATTTTTTGCAGGATTCGCCGCCACATGCGCCCGGATGTGCCCGGGAAGGGGCGGCTAGTGCACATGGTCGACCGGGCGCCGACTTGCAGCGATCGAGCGATCGTTTGAAACTCGCACTGGATCTCATCGCCGCCACGGACTCTAACGCTGGCGACAAGCGCTATTAGGCCAAACCCCCAATGCAGAACGCCCCAATGCTCCAATAAGGTTACTGGCAAGTCAAGCGCTGCATTCCTAAACCTGTCATTCCGGGCCGAAGAAGCGTTGGGGCAAGCGTTAGCGGCACGGCCTAGCAGGCGGACTCCCCGTCTCCTTTCCGCACTTCCTTCACGGACGATTTTTCCTTCAGCCGCTCCTTTGTCAGCTTGAGCTGCGCCACAATCACGATGCTGATGATGACGAGCAGAAACCACGAGCTGAGCTTCCCGAGGTGCACCCATCGCCAGGAGTGAAGCTGATCGGGATATTTCCATGCTCCCAGAAACGTCGAAATATTTTCCGCGATCCAGATAAAAAAGGCGATGAGCAAAAACGACAGCAGCAAGGGCATCCGGTACCGCACGCCGTCCACCGTAAACGAAACGCTCGTGCGCCGGAAGACGACCAGCAGAGCGAGGGTCAGCCACCAGCGGACGTCGTACCAATAATGGTGCGTGAAGAAGTTAAGGTAAATAGCGGCGGCGAGCGAGGCGGCGGCAAGCATGCCGGGCCAATGGGCTATGCCGAGGTCGAACCGCCGCCATGCCTGGCATATGTAGCTGGCTACGCTGGCGTACATGAAGCCGCTGTACAGCGGAACGCCGCCGACCTTCGTCCACGCTGCCTCGGGGTAGCTCCAGGAGCCCATGCGCACTTTGAACAGCTCCAGGGCCAGGCCGATCACGTGAAACAGCGCGATGACCTTCATCTCGTCCTTCGTCTCGAGGCCGGACAAGTACATCGCGAGCTGTACGAGCAGGCAAATCGCCAGCAGCAGATCGTACCGGTGCAGTCCGGGAACGTGAACGATTTTGGTCAGCGCCAGCGCGGCGAAGATGCAGACGGGGAATAGGCAGCACGCCGCCTGGTTAACCCCGAAATAAACGAGCTTCCGCAAAGAACGAAAGCCTCTTTCTGTCCAGGAAATAGCCGGATTCAAAGCGATCCCTCCTTCTCTTACCCAGTGTATCTCGCTAAAGAGGAAGGAAAGCCGAAAAATCGCGCCGCCCAATTTCTCATTTTTAGCGGTCTGCTTCCCGGTTAAGTGCAAGCTGAGGGCTGGAATGCCGGCGCTCCGGCAGGAAGCCCGGCCGTTCTGCGAGATCGAGCAGCTGAGCGGAGCCATCGGCTGCCAAGCGCGGGGACTGGCATAAAGCCAGGGTAAAAGAACAGATCGGCCGAAACACCATGCCTGAGCACTGCCCAAGCAAATCGGGGCGAAAAACGGACGTTCATCTTTTTTTTTCGCGATTGTATTTTTGCAACCGTATTCAACCTGCGCAAACAATGTTAAAATCGAGAGAAAGACCGCCTATGACGAACAAAATTCATGTTATCGGCTGTCGCCTGCGGTATTGAAATTTTGTCGGCGTATACCGCCAAATTTTCAAGATAGGAGGTTAGACGGGCATGAGAATGAACTGGTATTACCGGATGATGCTATCCTATACGCCGATTTTTTTCGTGGTCATCTCCTCGCTTATTGTTGTTTTTTTCGCCGCTTTGAACCACGCATCGAAGAACCGTTACATCGAGACGAACACCGCCATCGTCGAACAGATGATGAAGAATACGGAAGCGAACCTGAAGCTCGTCGAGCGGAACGCGGTCAGCGCGCTTATTACCGATCGGACGATGCAGGATTTTTTTTCCGACCGGCCCATGACCCTCTACGATTATTTCGTCATCCAGAAGAAGCTGATCGAGCTGAAATCGTCGTTTCCTTTCGCCAGCTCCATTTATTTGTACGATGAAGAGAAAGGGCGCATTCTGTCCGATTCCAACCTGTACGAGCTGGATGCCTTTGCCGACCGGGAGTTTCTGATGGAGGTATATCACCGCGAAGAACGGTCCGCTTGGACGGAGCCGCGCGACTATTCGCTGTCGGCCATCGACCGGAACAAGCAGAAGGTCGTATCGATCGTCAAAAACTACTCCTATCCGGCCCTGCGCAAAGGAGCGATTGTCATTAATATCTACGTGAGCTCGCTCATGGAATTTCTGAATCAGTACAGTCAGGAGGATCGCGGAACGGTTCATATTCTCGATACCGGCGGCCAGCAGTTCCAGGAGAGTGCGGCGGAACGTTCGGATTCGACCCGTTTCCAGGCAGTGTCGGACTATACGGGCTGGACGTACTATGCGGTCAGCGTCAATGCGGCAGGCTATTCTGCGCTGTCTCTGCTCTCCAACGTATGGATCATCGCCGTGCTGGTCATCATTGTGCTGGCGCTCGTCTGGTTTACGCTGATTACGCATATCCACTATAAGCCGATTCAAAATCTGGTGGAGAAGATCAATACGTTTACGGGGAGAAAAGGCGGAGTCCGGAGCATGAAAGCGCCGCTCAACGAGTTCAAGCTGATCGAATCCGCCATCGATAATTTGCTGAAAACCGCGACCGATTACAACACGCTGCAGGAGGCGGAGGCGCTGCACCGCAAGCGGATTTTGATTCAGGAGCTGCTTGACGGCCATCGGACGATGAGCGATGCGCAGTGGCAAGAGGAGGCCGTACCGCTCGGGCTGCCGGCCGACTGGGGCAAGCTCTGCGTCGTCTGCGTCGAGATCGACCGCTACAGCGCATTTACCGAATCCTACAAGCCTGGGGACCAGCATCTGCTGAAATATATTCTGGAGAGCGCCTTGCGCGAGATGGCCCATGAGCGCGGCATGCTGCAGTGCAGCGTGTGGACGGAGCCGCAGCAGGTAGCGTTTATATTGTTTCTTGCGAAGCGCCACCATCCTTATGCGGAGACGGTGTATGCGATGTGCGACGAATACCGGCGCTGGATTCATGCCAATCTTCAGCTGACGGTGTCTGTCGGCATCGGCGTGGTCACGGACGGGATCGGGAGCATCGCGCAGTCGTACCGGAATGCGGGCAGCAACGTATCCTACAAGGCCGTATTCGGGACGAACGCCGTGATCGACAACCGGATTGCGGAGGCCAAGTCGGATCAAGGCTCTTATGTCCTGTTCGGCTCGATGCAGGAAATGGTACATCTCTTTCGCAAGGGCGACGATCAATGGCGCGGCAAACTGTCGCAGATTATGGACGAGCTGAAAAGCCGGAGACTGGGCAGAGCGGAGGTTGCCTCCTTCGCCGCGAATCTTGCCCAGCATATGGATAAGGAAATGAAGGCGACGTCGCCTGAATTGTCGCAATCCTGGGACGAGCGCTATCGCGATCGCTTCGTCGCGCTGGCGAAGACGACGGAAACGCTGGGAGAGCTGCAGCGGGAGCTGGAGGCGGTCATGAACGATTTGGCGGATGACGTCGAGCGGCTGCGGGAGACGTCCAGCAGCAAGTCGATTGCCATGCGGATGAAAGCCTACATTGACTCCAACTACGCCGACCCCGGGCTGTCGCTAGCGGGAGTCAGCGAGAGATTCGACCTGCCCGCCAGCCATGCCAGCACGCTCTTCAAGAAGGAGATCGGCGAGAAGTTTGTTGATTACGTATTAAAAATACGCCTCGAGCATGCGCGCGGCATGCTGCTGGAAAGCGACGATACGATTCAGTCCATTGCGGAAAAAGTCGGGTATACGCATGTGCTTTCTTTTCATCGGGCTTTCAAAAAAGCGTTCGGCTACCCGCCGGGCGAATACCGGGCGATTTATCGGACGCAGCGCTAAGACCCGGAGGCTGGCTATACATAAGACAAGCGGCGACGAAAGAAGGCGGAACCTGTGGCTGAGAAAATGCGGTTGCCCGGAAACGCCGCTTCGGCATCGCTTGGGCCGGCCGCTGACAAGCCATTCAGGCCGGTCTTTTTTTTGGCAATCTGCATGAACCCCATATAGATACGGCATGTTCCCCCGCCGCCGCTCGCATGTCCTTATTCCCCGAAAAAGAACCTTTCCCGCTCGCACGATCTTTTTGCCGGCAGCCCTTCTTTCGGTATGCTGCTATCGCTGCACCGACTCTCTTTCCCCGTGCGCACTTGAGATTTGACGGCTGTTCTGAAATGAAGTTAAGTCTCCAAAAAAGGTAAGGCGGCCCTGTCCGCCATGCCGAAAAACAAAAGTTAAGCCGTGAATTATTGTATATATTCAGCAGCGCCGTCCGGATGCTACAGTATGACCTGTGAGACCTGCCTAACCATGCATGGGCGACAGGGATTTTTTTGAAGGAGGGAAGATCCATGGAGGCGACAACACGGCCGAGGGCGCGGGAAGCACCGCGCTGGCAGATCAAGGCTCTCGTCCGCGACTGGCAGCTCTACAGCTTGCTCGTGCTTCCGATGCTGTATTTTTTCACTTTTAAATATGTTCCGATGCTTGGCGCTGTCATTGCCTTCAAGGATTACAATATCTTTGAGGGAATATGGGCGAGTCCCTGGGTAGGCTTCGAGACGTTCCGGGAAATCTTTCAGATGCAGGGGTTCTATCTCGCCTTGCGGAATACGTTTATGCTGAACCTGCTGGATCTAATCGTCAGCTTTCCGATCCCGATCGTGCTGGCCATTCTTCTGAACGAGCTGCGCATTCATTGGTTCAAGAAGGGGGCGCAGATGGTTCTTTACTTGCCGCACTTTATTTCCTGGGTCATTATCGGCGGCATGGCGATTCAGTTGCTGGCAACGAATACCGGCATCGTGAACAGCGTCCTGAAATCGATGAACATGGCGCCCATTCCGTTCCTGACCGAGCCTTTGTACTGGGTATTTACTTATTTGGGAATCGGCATCTGGCAAAGTGCCGGCTGGGGAACGATCATCTACCTGGCTGCGCTGACGGGCATCAATAAGGAGCTGTACGAAGCTGCGGACGTGGACGGGGCCAGCCGGCTGCGCAAAATTTGGCATATCACGTTGCCCGGCATCAAGCCGACGATCATCATTCTGCTTATTATCAACATCGGCCATATGGCGAGCATCGGCTTCGATCGGCCGTTCGTGCTCAGCAATCCGCTCGTGACGGATGTCTCCGAGGTGATCAGCACTTACGTATACAAGATCGGCATCCAGTCCGCTCGCTACACGATCGCCACGGCGATCGGACTGTTCCAGGCGGTGGTCGGCCTGATCTTCCTGCTGTCCGCCGATTATATATCCCGCAAGGTTAACGACCAGGGGATCTGGTAAGGAGGAGAACGACCTATGACTAGCGAGGCTCATAACGCCCGCGTATCAAGCCGAAGCGCCAAAATATTGGACGGCGTGATTATTGCCCTTGTCGCGATCGCCAGCGTGCTCTGCCTGGTGCCTATGCTGCACATCTTCGCCCTGTCGCTGAGCGGCAACAGCGCCATTATGGCCGGCAAGGTTACGATCATCCCGCTGGATATCGATCTGACGGCGTACAGGTCGGTTTTTGGCAACGCGCAAATGATTCGTTCCCTGGTGTTCACGATTGTGCTCGTGGCGCTGTTTACGGTCATTTCCATGGCGATGACCATTATGGCTGCCTATCCGCTTACGAAGAAGCATCTGAAAGGGCGCGATTTCTTCCTGTTCGTCATTGTCGTCACGATGTTTTTCAGCGGCGGCATGATTCCCGAATATTTGCTCGTCAAAAACTTGAATTTGCTGGATTCTATCTGGGCGCTGATTTTGCCTGGGGCGATCAACGCTTTTTATCTGCTGATCATCAAGACGTTCTTCTCGTCGATCCCGGTCGAGCTTGAGGAATCCGCGCGCATGGACGGCGCAAGCTCATTCCGCATTTTGATCGGCGTCGTGCTGCCGCTGTCGCTGCCCGTGCTGGCGACGCTCAGCCTGTTCTATGCGGTAGGACGTTGGAACGGGTTTATGGACGCGCTGCTCTACATCACAGACCAGAACCTGTATCCGCTGCAGCTGCGGTTGTACGAGATGGTCATGAACAGTCAGGTCAACAGCATGCTGGAGGGCCTCGGCACTTCGCCTCCGGTTCCCGAAAGTCTGAAAGCGGCATCCATCATGTTCGCCACGATTCCGATCCTGCTGGTCTATCCGTGGCTGCAGCGTTATTTTGTATCTGGCATGATGATCGGAGCGGTCAAGGGTTAAAAGGCGTTTCTTAATTAAAAAAATACGATGAGACAAAGGAGCGGGTCCAATGAAAAGCGTGACAATCAGATGGGTTGCCGGCCTGTTGGCGGCGGTTTCTGCAACGGCCATTGCGGCAGGCTGCAGCGACAAGGAAGCGGGCGGCGGGGAGAAGCCGGCGCAAGCTACGACTTTGCGCATCGAGCTGTTCGACCGGAACAACACGCCGACCGGCGCGCCGCCCATTACGAACAATTTCATGACGAAGTATATCCAGGAGCATTTCGGCGATCCGAATAACATCAAGGTGGAGTTCGTCACCGTTCCGCGCACCCAGGAAGTCGAGAAGCTGAACGTGCTTATGGCGGCGGGCCAGGCGCCCGATCTCGTGTACACCTACGATAAGCCGACGGTGCAAAAATATGTGAAGGACGGGGGACTGACCGATCTCGGGCCGCTGATCGAGCAGTACGGGCAAAACTTGAAAAAGGTGCTGGGCGAAGACGTGCTTAGCTACGGTGTGTTTGAAGGGAAGCAGTATGCGATCCCGGCGCGCCGGGTGCTGCTGCCGCAGAGCACGACCTTCATCCGGCAGGACTGGCTGGATGAGCTGGGGCTGCCGGTTCCGCAGACGACGGAGCAATTTTACAATACGTTGAAAGCGTTTAAAGAGAAGAAGCCCGGCAAATCCGGCGATAAGGTCATTCCGTACAGCAATATCGATCCTTTTCATATGAAGCCGCTGCAATATTCGTTCTGGGAGTGGGACAAAATCACCGATCAGGACCTGTTCGCGACGCCGGAATGGCTGCTTCCGGGCAGCAAAGAGGCGCATCGCTTCTTGAACAAGCTGTACAACGAGGGGCTCATTGACCCGGATTTCCCGCTGTCGATGAACAAGGACCCGCAAAAATTTCAAAAGGATCTGATCAACGGTCTGGTCGGCGCCGGTACGGCCAATACGAACGAGCCGGTCTATCAGGGCTACTTGGCGGAGGTGTACAAGGCCGACCCCAAGGCGAAGCTGGTGCCGATCGATCCGTTCACGACGCCGGACGGCAAGCGTCCGAAGCCATTGTACTCGCCGAACGGAATGTACATGTTTGTGCCCAAATCGAGCAAAAATGCGGAGGCGGTGGTCAAATATTTGGACTGGATGGCGCAAATGGACAATGTGATCGCGCTCCAGAACGGCATCGAGGGCAAAACCTATGAGATGAAGGACGGCATTCCGCAGACGCTGGACAACGAGGAAGCGAGGCAGACGCTGTATAACTATCCGGATTACTCGATTATTTTGAACGGCAAGCTGGTCAGCACGACAGACGAGGAGCTGAATGTGGCGGCCAACGCGTCCGATCCCAAATATAAAGATTTTACGATTTCCAGCATCAAGCTGGGCAGCACGGACGGGGTTATCATCCCTCACGTGACTACGCCGATTCAATCGGAGATCAAGTACGCGACGACATTGAAGGAAAAGCATGACGAAATTTTCGTCAAGGTCATTACGGCAAAGCCTGCCGACTTCGACAAGGTGTATGACAGCGAAGTGAACGATTATATGAAAATCGGCGGCCAAGAGGTCATGGAAGAGAAGCGCAAAGCTTTTGAAGCCGAGAAGAAGTAGCCTGGCGAAAATGGCGACAGCCGCCGGAAGCTTGCCCTCCGCTTGCAGCCGCCGGAAGCTTGCCCTCCGCTTAGCGGCGACGAAGGCGGCTTACGGAAGGAGCGTCAGCAGCAGCGCCAGTAGGAGCGCCAAGTAGGAGCGCCAGCAGCAGGGCCAGTAGGAGCGCCAGTAGCAGCGTCGGCAGCAGCGCCATACCTTCTCCCCTCTCGAAGCGAGCGGCCCGCAAACTTGTAAGCGATTGGCCATACCATCCTGAGCGGTTTACGGACCGCACTTGAGGCAGCGCCGGCTTACTTGGCATGGCGGGAGCGGCCGGGCGTTGGGGTGATCCCGTTCAGGCGGAGGACATTTGTGCTATAATAGATGCAATCTTGCTTTATGGGAGCGATGTCCTGTTGAAGACTGACAACCAACCGACCGTTCTGCTCGTCGATGGGATGGCGCTGCTGTTCCGGGCATTCTATGCGACCTCGTACGGCGGCTATATCATGAGAACCTCCGGCGGCCTGCCGACCAACGCGGTGTACGGCTTTGTCAAATATTTCATGGATGCGGTCAAGCGGTTTCGTCCGACGCACGTCGTCTGCTGCTGGGATTTGAGCGGCGGCAGCTTCCGCAACGAGCAGTTCGCCGAGTACAAGGCCAATCGGGTCGACTGTCCGGAGGAGCTGATTCCGCAGTTCGATCTGGTCAAGGACGTCACCGCCAGCTTCGGCGTGCCGAATATCGGCATCGAGGGCTACGAGGCGGACGACTGTATCGGGACGCTGTCCCGACTGTACGGCGAGGAAGCGGACGTATACATATTGACGGGAGACCATGACATGCTGCAGCTCGTCAGCGACCGGGTGAAGGTAGTCATCATGAAGAAGGGCCAGGGCAACTACACGGTGTATACGCCGGAAGCGCTTCTGGAGGAGAAGGGGTTGACCCCTGCGCAGATCGTCGATCTGAAGGGATTGATGGGCGATACGGCGGACAATTACCCGGGGGTCAAAGGCATCGGCGAGAAGACGGCGCTGAAGCTGCTTGCGGAGTACGGCTCGGTCGACGGCATCCTTGAGCACCTGCCGCAGCTGCCGAGGGGCGTCCGCGCGAAGATCGAGGCGGAGCTGGACATGCTGCACCTGTCCCGGGAGCTCGCCCGCATCCGCTGCGACGCCCCTGTTGCCTGCCCGCTGGACGGCTGCGCGTGGGCGGTGGACCGGCATGCGGTCATAGCCAAGTTCGAGGAGCTGGAGTTCAAGGGGCTGCAACAGCTGATCGGGTAATCGGAGTTCCAGGGCTCGCGCCAACGGGGCGGGGGACCGCAAGACGCCAGTCTGACTGCGGACTGACAAGGCGGCCAGTCTGGCCGTGGAATCGCAAGGCAGCCAATCTGATCGGGGAGCCACTGAGCTGTCAATTTGATCGGGGAGTCACTGATGCTGCCAATCTGATCAGGAGCCACTGAGCTGCCAATCTGATCGGGGAATCACTGGGCTGCCAATCTGATCGAGCAATCGCAAGGCAGCCAGCCCGACCGGGAGAACGCCCAAAGCGTCTCCCGTTTTTTTTTCAACATATCCCAGCTCGTGCTCGCTTCGCTTGTCTTGCTTCTGCTAACGCTTGCTACAGAGCTTATTCCTCTCGAAACGATCGAATTGGCACTGTAACGCTTGTGCGCAGTGTGAGGGCCTTATTCCGCATGTTTGGCCCGCTTTCATCAAGAGAGACGCCAATGCCGAGCAGTTTCTTGCGTCATCGGACGTCGCCTGCAGTGTTGAAATTTTGGCCCGTGGATAAAAATTTGGCCCGTGGATAACGCCAAATTTTCGGGGAGAGCCAGCAAATGTTGTATTTTGTACAACGCGCGCCTAGCCAAGCTAGGCATAACTAACCGGTGCAAGTCCGGTCGGGGTAAAGGCCAAGCTGCCCCGTAGCTAGCAGGCAGGCGTCGGAGAAA
>Ga0207865_101471_pt1 | contig 17446 bp, 15 predicted proteins | sample HigsolmetaAR204D_FD_184836 | JGI IMG/M metagenome (GOLD analysis project Ga0207865, IMG submission 184836) | Ionic liquid and high solid enriched microbial communities from the Joint BioEnergy Institute, USA - AR20-4-D (SPAdes) (version 2) ...
TAAGCTGAAGCATAACCGCAGGCTCGCTACACGGTTCGATAAATTGACGTGTACCTTTGTCGCGTTTTTAAAGCTGGCTTCTTCCATGATTTGGTTAGCCTGAGGTTTGAAAACACGCCCTAGATAAGATTAATCAATTGCGCAAAGAAACCCATTAATACATGCGGCCGTTCACAGAGCGGTCTTTTTTATTGGCAATTACTTTCTATCCAAAATCAATATATCTTTCTCATAGCTGTGGTGATGAACTCAACTTCCTAAAAAGCTAGTTCTCCCATTTCCACTTTCCCATATTCCAACTTTTGATGGATCAATTGGTTCTTGTGTTTATCCAAATTCATCAACCTCTCCATAGTAACTTTTGCAAATATCTAATCTTATACCCTAGTATGTTCGAATATGGCTTTGAGCTTAACTTAATGACATTGGCCCCAGGCCCCGTTTTGTTGTACTAAATACAACAATGAGCTGCGACACAGCGCAGATTTCGTCTGCACCAATCGAGCCGTGGAATCCGATAAGCCGTGCCCGAGCGAAAGCAAGTGAAATCAAGCAAAGGAAAGCGAAATCTGGCAGAAAACAGGGCGACTTCGCGGAGCTGAATTCAGGCATCGAAAAAAACTGCGATTCGCTATGAGAGTGAGAGAGTTCCGGTTCCCCATACTGCTCCCGGCACGCGGTGGTCCGCTGCATGACGGCGTCGGTCGCGGAGGCAATAGCACCTAAGGGGAACAGCGGTTGACGAATGCAAAAAAGTAAGATATAATCATTTAGTAAATTAGTAATTTAGTAAATGGAGAACGGAGATATCGACGATGAAAATTCCTACAACATTAAAGCATAAACCCGTTATCATATCGGAAAATTACGAGCAGGTCGACGGCCGTTACGCAGGAAATACGGATGCGAAGGGGCTGTCCTTGGGGCTGGCCCAGTGGAACGACCGGGGCAAGGTCGATATTTCGGCTAAAGTATGGCGGTATACAGGAGAGAAGTGGTCCCGGCAATCGGAGGAGCTGCCACTGCACCGCGTACTGGATCTGTCTATTCTCATCTGCCGGGCGATGGCCCATTTTCGCGAAGCGTACCGGTACGAACATCTGTATGATCCAAAGTCGCCGGTGATCGACCGGGTCGGCCTGCAGGGGGACGCGATGACCGTCGCCGTTTGCACGGACAACGACAAAATCAACGAGGACATCAAGCTGTTCAGCCAGTCGCTGAGCGATAATGACGAGCTGATCGGAGAGAGGTTGCGCACGCTGGCGCGCATTTTAAAGGATATGGGATATTAATTCGATCCGGCTACCCTGGCAGGCGGTAAAGCACGATTATGCCCGACTGTTTGTTCGCTCTGCCAAGGATGAACCCGCTCAAGCCACTGACACCTGGCACGGGGATAACAGGAGTGAAAAGATACAATGGACAAGGCCAAGCGCAAGGAGCTGCTGGAGCAGTACAAGCAGATCAAGACATATATGGGCGTCATTCAGGTAAAGAATAAGACGAACGGCAAAATCTACATTGACAGCTATCCGAACCTGAAAAACAAATGGTTTACGATTCGCACTCAGCTGGAGATGGGCAGGTTTGTCAACAGCGAGCTGCAGAAAGACTGGAACGAGCTGGGGCCGGGGGCATTCGACTACGAAGTATTGGAGCAGAAGGAAGCAGATAAGGTCGCCGATATGCGATGGGAGCTGAAGCAGATGTTGAAGTCGTGGCTTGCCAGGCTGCAGCCTTACGGCGATAAAGGCTATAACAGGCCGCCGCGCGATTGACAGACCGCTAAAGCGCTCCGACCACAAATCTCCTCTTGAATGAGGGGATTTTTTTGCTGCTGGAAAATTCATCTATGACAATAGCTGTCGCTATTAGCCGATATAATGAAACTGGACCTGAGGATAATAAACCCGAGGAAATGAAACCATAGGAGATGGTAACGATGAGTTTGCAGCTTACCCCTTTTATCTTGCTGGATGGAACCGCCGCCGAAGCGATTGCTTTCTACGAGCAGGCGCTAAGTGCAGTCGTCGTCTTCAAGCAGACGTTCGGCGAGGCGCCGGAAGATCACGCATTTTCGTTCCCGGATGAAGCCAGGGATCGGATCGCCCATTCCGTATTGAAAATAGGCGATGCCGAACTGTTCGTAGCCGATAGCGAACCTGGCCAGCCTCTTCAGCAGGGCAATCTGATCAGCATCTGCATTTCGGTAGAGAACGTCGAGCAGGCGAAACGGCTGTTCGATGCTTTGAAGGAAGGCGGTCAAGTCAACATGCCGCTGCAGGAGGTTTACTTCAGCCCCGGCTACGGCGTAGTAACGGACAAGTTCGGCGCCGTGTTCCAAATTTTCACCAAGCGGGGATAAAACCTAAGGTATGCTCGCAAAGCGGGATAATTCCTCGGATGCAGGGTTATCCTGCTTTTCTTTTTGCGCTGCATTGGTCGGTAAAAATGTTCTCCAAAACTTGATTGACATGATGAGCCGCCTGAACTAATATCAGGGATAATACGATATTCAGTTTGAACAGGTACCTGCATCGCGAAGCGATCAGGTTTAATAGGGAAGTCCGGTGCAAAACCGGCGCGGTCCCGCCACTGTAACGGAGAATACCGCATGGAGAGCCACTGGCCGGCAGGCTGGGAAGGGAATGCGGCTGCTCGACTCCGGAGCCAGGAGACCTGCCTGTTCATGAACAACCATGGCCTACGGGGAGATAGGGAGGTGTTCGATACAGCCGTTTGTTCGCATTATGCGTATAAATCCGGATTACTGTTCGTGCGTCTTCTGTGTCCCTTCAAGGGGAGAGGAGGCGCTTTTTATGTTGTTAAAAAAGGAAGGATAAGCAAGTTTTCGCGAAAATACGAATGGCTTATCGGCAATCGCTCGTAGACTTGACAACTGCTTGTGATTATAATAGTAATTATTACGAACAAGAATAGGCAGGAGGACTACATAAGTATGCTGTTGAACGGATGGAAAAAAGGCTGGATCGCCATGCTGCTCGCGATCTGTATTACGGCGGCGGGCTGCCAGCCGGCCAAGGAAGCCGGCCCGGCCGCGCTGCCCGAAGCGAATCAGGCGGAGCAGCCGCAGGAAATTGTGCTTGCCGCGCCGCGCGATTTGGCCCCGGGACCGAAGGACGCTTATTACACGAGCTTGATCCTTTATGTATGGGAGCCGCTGATCGCCGGAGGCGAGGACGGGGAGCCGGCGCCGAAGCTGGCCGAATCGTGGGAGATGTCGGAGGACGGACGGGAGTGGACGTTCAAGCTGCGCGATAACGTCCGTTTTCACGACGGGGAGAAGCTGACGGCGGATGCGGTCATCGCCAATTTTGCACGGTATAGGAAGGTGAGTCCGAAGAGCTCTCCGTTTTATACGCTGAATATCGATACAAGCTACCCCGGCCTGCAAAATATCGCCAAGGTGGACGAGCTGACGTTACGGCTCAGCTTCAAGGACCCGCAGCCGACGCTCCCTTATGCGATGGCCAATTTCGCAAGCCCGATCTACAGCCCGAACAGCTTCGACGAGAACGGAGATTTCAAGGGGCTGCCTCAAGGAACGGGGCCGTTCAAGCTGATCGAGCATCAGAAGGATGCTTTCGCGTTGCTTGAGGCGAACCCGGATTATTACGGTCCGAAGGCGAAGACAGGCAAAATCCGCGTGCGGGTCATCCCCGACCCGGATACGCGGCTCGCCGCGCTCAAGGCCGGGGAAATCGCCGGCGTCATGGACCTGGGGGCGCTGCCGCCGGAACAGGCCCGGGAGCTGTTGAAGGATGAGCGGTTCGGCGTATCGCATACCGCTTCGACGATCTCGCATTACCTGCATCCAAACGGCAAGGAGGGGCCGCTCCGCGATGTCAGGCTGCGCCGGGCCGTCAGTCTGGCTATCGACCGGGAGATGATCGTGCGCGAGCTGTACCGGGGCTATCCGACGGCAACGGTCAATATTCTGAATGCCACCTCTCCTTTCCATAAGGAGCTGAAAGTCAGCTACGACCCGGCCGAAGCGAAGCGGCTTGCAGGGGAAGTGCTGGGGGACAAGCGGCAGCCTGTCCGGTTGATCGTGCCATCCTACGGAATCGATCGTTATCCTTACAAGGCGCAGGCGGAGCTGATTCAGCATCAGCTGAAGGACATCGGCCTGGACGTGGAAATCCGCATTTTGGACGGAGCGGCATTCAAGGAAGCGCAGGCGAAGGGCGACTACGATCTGGCGCTGGCGACACAGGGCTTGCCGAATGCCGAGCCTTTTACGATTCTGAACCAGTATATGGCAAGCAGCGGCTCGGCAAACAAAAACTACAGCCTCGGCTACAGCAGCGAGCGAGTTGACAGTCTGCTCAAGGAGGCGGCAGGCTTGCTGGACGTCGAGGAGCGCCGGCGCATTTATGACGAGCTGCAGGATATCGCTGCCGCCGAGCTGCCGACGATCCCGCTGTTCAACGACGCCAGCCTGATCGCTTACGACAAGCGGATCCAAGGCTACAAGGCGCTGCTGTACGGCACGAGCTTGCCTGAGCTGGAATGGGCTCCTTAACCCGCTATTTATGCCGACGCTTGCTGGCGGCTGTTCCGCTGCTGGTCGGGGCGACGCTGATCGCCTTTCTGCTGGGCGTGGCCGCGCCCGGCGACCCGGCGCGGGAAGCGCTCGGCATGAGCGGCGTTCGCGAGCCGACGGAGCAGGAGCTGCAGGCGATGCGGGAGCAGCTCGGGCTGCACCGTCCGCTGGCCGTCCAATACGGACTGTGGCTCATCAAGGCCGCGCAGGGCGATCTTGGCGTCTCCTATATCACGAAGGAGCCGGTCGCGAAGGAGCTGCTGCGCCGGCTGCCCCATACGCTTGCGCTTGCCATCGGCGCCGTGCTGATCGCCGCCATGACCGGCATTCCGCTCGGCATCTGGATGGCGGCGCGGCGCAACCGGTGGGAGGATCATCTGGGGAGGACGGTTGCGCTGCTGCTCGTCTCGGTTCCCGGCTTTTGGCTGGCCATTCTGTTCATTCTGCTGTTCTCCGAAACATGGGGGCTGCTGCCGACGAGCGGCTTCGGCGGCTGGCGGGAGCTGCTGATGCCGTCGGCTGTGCTCGCTTCCGGAACCGGGGCTGTGCTGATGCGGCTGTCGCGCGCCGCCATGCTTGAGGTGATGAACCAAAACTACATGCTCACCGCCAAAGCGAAAGGGCTGGGGGAGCTGGGCGTGCTGATCGGGCACGGGCTTAAAAATATGCTGATCCCGGTCGTTACCGTCCTCGGCTCCTCGTTCGGGGGCATTGTCGGAGGAGCGGTGATCGTGGAAGTGATTTTCGCCATACCGGGGATCGGGCGCTATGCGGTTGAAGCGATATACCGCCGGGATTATCCCGTCATTCAAGGCTATGTTCTGTTTACTTCCATTGTCTATGTGCTGTTCAATCTGCTGGTCGATCTTGTGTATACATGGGTGCAGCCGCAAATTCGCCTGGGGGGTGCGGTGCGATGAACCGAACATCGCTGCTTGATGCCTTCCGTTCCCCCATGGCTGCAGCCGCCTTGTCGTTTCTGGCGGTCGTTGCGGCGATCAGCGCTTTCGCGCCGCTGCTTGCCCCCTGCGATCCGGAGGCGGTCGATATGGGCAACCGGCTGGCGCCTTTCAGCTTAAGCCATCCGCTCGGCACCGACCATCTGGGCCGGGACGTGCTCAGCCGCTTGCTGCACGGCGGCCGGCATACGCTGCTGCTGGCGCTGGCGGCTTCCGCTGCGACGATGGCGATCGGTCTTGCGCTCGGCATCGTTTCCGGGTATTTCGGCGGCTTCGCGGATGATGCGATTCAGTGGTTCGTGCAGCTGTTTCAAGGCTTGCCCGGGCTCAGCTTTATGCTGGCGATCGCGGGAACGCTCGGGCCCGGAGCCGCCAGCTTGTTTATCGCGGTCGTCATCACCTCCTGGGCGGACTTCTCCCGCATCGTCCGCGGCGAGACGCTCAAGCTGCGCGAGGAGCATTACGTTGAAGCGGTGCGCGCGATGGGCTCCGGCCATGGACGGATCATGCTCCGGCACCTCATGCCCAATCTGCTCGGGCCGATCGTCGTCCTCTTCACCGTGCGGATCGGCAGGACGATGCTGGCGATCGCCTCGCTTAGCTTCCTCGGCCTGGGGCTGCAGCCGCCGCTGCCCGATTGGGGCGTGATGGTGAGCGACGCCAGGACGTATTTTCGCAGCTATCCTCATCTGATGATCCTGCCGGGAATGTGCATTGCCGCGGTCTCCCTCGCGATCAATCTGCTCGGCGATGCGCTGCGCGACGGCTGGGATGCTAGAACGGAACGAAACGGGGAGGAATGGCGATGAGCGGAACAAAGCCTTTGCTGGAAATCCGCAATCTGCATATCAGGTTTCGCCAGCGGGCCGGCGGCGAGCCGTTGACTGTGGTCGACGGCGTCAGCTTGAGCGTATCGGGGCGCGAGACGTTCGGATTGATCGGGGAGAGCGGCAGCGGCAAGTCTGTGCTTGGCATGAGCATCCTGCGGCTGCTGCCGGGCAGCGCCGTCGTCGAAGGGACGATCCTGTATGACGGCGACGATCTGATGCAGCTGCCCAAGAAGCGGCTGCGCCGCCTGCGGGGCGGAAGCATCGGACTCGTGCCGCAAAATCCGGCGACGTCGCTCAATCCCGTCCTGCGGATCGGCCGCCAGGTGATCGAGCCGCTTCGACTGCATCGGCGCCTGTCCCGCCAGCAAGCGGCGGCGCAGCTGCTGGAGCTGCTGGAGCGGCTCGGCCTGCCCGAGCCTGAGCGGACGAGCCGGCAGTATCCCTGGCAGCTGAGTGGCGGCATGAAGCAGCGCGTGCTCACCGCCATCGGGATCGCCGGCAGGCCCCGGCTGCTGATCGCCGACGAGCCGACGAAAGGGCTGGACGCGATTGTGCGCAAGCAGGTCGTCGATCTGCTGGCGAATGCGGCGCGGGAGAGCGGCGCAGCCATGCTCGTCATTACCCACGATCTGCAGGTGGCGGCGAAGCTGTGCGACAGGGTCGGCGTCATTTATGCCGGGCAGCTGGTCGAGGCGGGCCCGGCCGCGGAGCTCTTCGCCCGCCCGCTGCATCCGTATACGGCCGCCCTGCTGGCGGCGGCCCCGAACAAGGAGCTGAAGCCGATTCCCGGCCTCAGCCCCGCTCCCGGCCTCCGGCCGCAAGGCTGCGCGTTCCATCCGCGCTGTCCCCACGCCATGGACCGTTGCCGCCGCGAGCGCCCGGTCTCGGCTGCGGGCGAACAGGCGCCGGGCCGCGAAGTGAGGTGCTGGCTGTATGAATGAAGGCGTTAACCGCCCGACGGCGGAAGTGGTCCGGGTCACGAGCCGCTATGCCGCTGCGCGAAGGAATCGCCCGGCAGAGCCGGTGCTGAAGCAAGTATCGTTGGCGGTTCATCCGCTGCGCACCGTCGGCCTGGTCGGCGAGAGCGGCTGCGGGAAATCGACGCTGGGCCGCGTTATGCTGAAGCTGCTTCCGGTGGAAGCGGGGCAGGTCCGCTTCGAGGGCCGGGACATCACCGGATTATCGCTGCGGGAAATGCGGCCGCTTCGCAGGCGGATGCAGATCGTGTTCCAGCATCCCGATTCCTCCTTCAACCCTAGAGCGGTGCTGCTCGACAGCCTCGTTGAGCCGACGGCGATTCACCGGTCGATGTCCCGCTCGGACGCCGCCGACCGGGCCCGGCAGCTGCTGGACGTCGTCGGGCTGCATCCCGAGCTTCTGAGCCGCTACCCGCACCAGGTCAGCGGAGGGCAGCTGCAGCGGATGGCGCTCGTGCGCATCTTGATGCTTGAGCCCAAATTCATCGTGTTGGATGAGCCGACCTCGATGCTGGACGTTTCGGTGCAGGCGCAGCTGGTGGAATGTCTGCGGCGCGTGCAGCAGGAGTTCGGCATCGCGTACCTGTTCATTTCTCATGATCTTGATCTGATTCGGAGAGTGAGCGACGACATTGCGGTGATGCAGGGCGGGCGCATTGTGGAGCAGGGGACGCCCGAACAAATCTGGGAAGCGCCCCGCGAAGCGTATACTCGCGCGCTGGTGGAGGCGTTCCGATTTTAGAAGACCAAGAAGGGGACATAACGATATGAAAAGCGCCGTAATCAAGATCAAAGCGCCGGGCTTGCGCCCATCCGAGCTGTGGGAGGCGGCATGGGAATACGCCTCGCGCACGAACCCGAGGACAGCCGACGATGGGGAAGAGGAACGGTTTTGGCAGGAATATGCCCCTCATTACGACGAACGGAGCCCGCTGGCTGCGCTGGCAGGGGAGCTGATGGAGGACGTCTGTTCGCTGCTGGATAAGAAGGACCGGCTGCTGGAGGTCGGCGCCGGCACCGGCGCGTTTACGAAGCGTCTGGCGCCGCGTGTCGGACATGTGACGATCGTGGAGCCGTCGCGCTCGATGTACGCCCAATTGTTAGCGTCCTGGCCGCAGGCGATGCCGCTGCCGGAGGCGATCCTTGCCAAGTGGGAGGACGCGCCGGTCCATCCCGGGCAGGCGGACGTCCTGTTCAGCGCCAACGCCGTATACCGGATTCGCGATATGAAGCGGTGCCTGCAGCGGATGGACATGGCGGCGGCGCGCCGCGTCATTCTGGTGCAATCGGTCGGCAGGCCGTACGCCAATCCGCTGGCGCTGGATGCGGACGGACAATCCATGGAAAAGGAGAGGGCGGATGCCATATCCGACATTTTGCACGAGCTTGGCATCCCCCACGTATACAAAGCGTTTCCGGTGAAGCGCAAGGAGGGCGTCGTCCACGACGTTGCCTTGATTCACTGGCGCACCCGGCGGTGACAGCCGGTCGGGAAGCGGCCCGGCAGCCTATTGCTTCAAGGCCTCAAGCTCGGCATAGAGCTGGCGGGTCTTCTCCGGGTCTTTATCATTATAGTAGATGACGACGTCATCCAGCTTGAGCCGGATATAGGGCGGATTGTCTCTGAACACATACAATCTCGCTTTGCCTTCTCCCTCCAGGCGAAAATGGCCGCGGGCGAACTTGCCCGTCGCCTCGCCGCTCGTCTTGACGCCGGCAGGGACGGTGTCCGCCAGCGTCAGCTCGCGAATCTCGTCGCTCCGGAAGCTGAAGGAATACATCGGGTAGTCGATGTGAACGTGACGGTCGGACGTTATGGCCATGCTCGGTGATGTCAGCTCGGAGCGAATCAGCAGGAACGACACGCCAATGATCACGACAGCCATCAGCCCGATCTTGCCTCCGAAGAGCAGCTTGCCGGCCAGCGTTCCCGTATTGATCGTTTCCCCCACGCCCACCCGCTTGGGGACGAAGAGGCTGGTGTCCTGAGGGTTGTGGTACGTGAAGCCGTTGGCCCAATATTCGTCGTCGTCGGTATAAATTTTTCGCCCATCGTTCGCCACGATTTCCCTTTCCCGCGCCTGAAGGCTTCGATAGACGTATACCACGAGCGCTGCCGGAAAAGCCGCAAAGAGAAGGATAACGGTCATCCAAATGCCGTTTAAGTCATAGCGCTCGCTCGACAGATGGAGGAAAATAAGCAGGAAATGCACATTTTCAATGATGGCGACCGCCAGCCACAAATACGAAAGCGCCCTGCGCCTTGCCTGATTCAAGACTAGGTTGATCTCCGAATTTTCGCTGAATACAATCGCTTTGCTTCTGCGCATCAGGATCGAGGTCAATAGCAGCGCCGCGGTAACGGCTATCCCTCCGACGAAGATGCCGTAAAACGGCGAATCCTTCAGCCAAGCCCAGATCGCAAGCCCTCCGGCTACAGCAAACGGAACGGCAAACAGCCACAGCGATGCCGCGCGCTTGTTCTTCAGCATGGATACGCGCAGATCGCCGATAATGACCCGCTTCGCTCCCACGAACCATTCCTTCTCGCGCTTCAACTCCAATGTATCGCGGAAGGCGCGCCGGAACGGCAACACCGTCACGACTGTCAGAAGCAGCAGCCAGAGGAACAAATATAGCAGTTGAAAAGCGGACCACTGCCGGAGCAGCACAAAAGGGACGAAAGCGGCCGCCATGCCGACGGCCGTCCGCAGCATCCTGCGGTTAAAGGCGCTGCGGATCGACTGTATATCCGGATGGTCCGCGGCATGCTCGGGCAAAGTCACGGCAAACAGCATGCCGTTTTTAAATTTGGTTTGCGCCTTGTACGTTGCGAACATGGCAATGTAGCAAATCAGCGCTACAATGGATAATACGGCGGTTATCAAATACGCTCAACTCCTGTGTGTAGACTTAAGAATGCCGATAACTCATTTTGGAAAAAATACGCGAGCACACCTCCTGGAACCGGGACGAATCGACGCCATGGATGACCGCTTCCGCAATGATCAGCTCGAGCCGCTCCTCGATCTGCCACATGGAAGCCGGATCGCCGGGGAGAGCCGGGCTGACTTTGGCTCCGTGCCGCCGGTCGATCGCGATGTAGCCTTCCTGCTTCAGGAGCGCGTACGCCTTGTTGACGGTCATCGTATTGATGCCGAGATCTTCGGCCAGCTGGCGGACGGTGGGAAGCTTTTCCTGCGGCGCCAGTGCGCCGGTAGCGATGCCGATCACAATCTGATTGCGCAGCTGCTCGTAAAGCGGGACATCGCTGTCCAACTGAAGCGAGATGAGCAAATGACAGGCCTCCTTTCATTTTCATTAAGTATTACTCATAATAATACAAATAATACTTAGTGTCAATGGGCCAATGTTCGCGGGAGCGCAAAAGGGGATGAGGAGTCTATGACGAAGACACGAGCACGGGCGATTCCTTTGCGCCGGCCGGCCGCCTGCGGTACTGAATCTTCGTCGGCGGACTTCGCCGAATGATCCAGATGTGCCTATGACAATTGCCCCGGCTCGTGCCTCAGGAAGCGTCCTGTGTCCGCTGGTGCCCTAAGCCCGTGTCGCAAACAGGGGGCATTTGGGGTTTGAGCTTACGTGCTCCAATATGAGCCGGGCCCACGTGCTCCCATCGGTGGATCGAACAGGCGCCGAATGCATTCCGCTGGGCGTAAGGCTGGTTCGGGTCCCATAGGGAAAGACGCTTTTTGCAATCGCTTCCATTTATTATCGGTCGCCACCTTCGGTGCTGAACACTCGCCGAAGACCTTCGTCGAATGTTCAGGATAGACACCTGTGACGAACAATCCACCCTCATCGCACGTCGCCAGCGGCCCGGAAGCCGCCATGTGCGCGCTCAAGCAGCGGGGCGAGGGGATCATTGCTCGTTTAAGACGTCATATATTCGGATCGTGTCGCTATTTTGCGCGATAAATCATTTTTATAACGACATAGTTCATTTATATATTGCGCATCAAACAATCATTACGTATAATTATGACATAATAAATATAAATAGTATGTCACATTAAATGAGAGGGGCGTTAGGTGTTGCGGGTTGCTCTAAGCGGTACAGGGAGGATCGGCAGGCTATGCCTGCGCAAAGCCTTGTCGGAGGAATGCGGCGATTTGGAGATCAGCGTCGTCAATTCGACCTGCTCTGCGCGCGTGCTGGCCCATTTGCTCCAATACGATACGGTACACGGCAAATGGGATGCGGTAATCGAGGTTGAAGACCGGGCGTTGACGATTAACGGCCGGCGGATCACGCTCATTTCCGGGCGGCATTCCCCCGATGCGCTGCCTTGGCGCGAATTTGGCGTGGAGCTGGCCATTGATGCGACAGGGAAGTTTACCGATCGATCGGGCATGGAAAAGCACTTGGCGGCCGGAGCCGAAAAAGTGCTTATCACCTCGCCGGGGAAGGATGTCGATTTGACCGTCGTCATGGGCGTTAACGAACGGCGGTATGATGCGAGGCGGCATCGCCTCCTGTCTGCGGCCTCGTGCACGACGAATTGTTTGGCGCCGGTTCTGTATATCCTGGACGAAGCTTTTGGCGTGAAGCGAGGGTGGATGACGACCGTCCATGCGTATACGAACGATCAGAAGCATCTGGATAATCCGCATCAAGACCTTCGCCGCGCCCGATCGTGCACGAGCTCCATCATTCCGACATCGACGGGGGCGGGCAAAGCTTTGGCCGACGTGCTTCCGCATCTTGCTCCGCATATTCGCGGCGTCTCCCTGCGCGTGCCGACGCAGGACGTTTCGCTGCTGGATGTGCAGCTGCAGCTTCATGGAGCGGTGAAGACACAGGACGTCAAAACGGCTTTTGAGCAGGCGATCGCCGGCAGCTTAGGGGCTTATGTCGATTATAACGAGCTGCCGCTGGTGTCTTCGGATTATATAGGAAACGCGAAATCGGCGGTCATCGATGGACTTAGCATCATGACGGATGGAGATCAAGTCAAGCTGCTGGCGTGGTACGACAATGAATGGGCGTACGCCTGCCGGGTCATCGATTTTGCCCGTTATATCGCCCAAGAATCGCAAATGCACAAGGAGGAGAGCGGTTATGACAAGCTTCAACAATCCTCATGCTGAGGTCAGCTTACACAGCGACATTCATGATCAGGTTGAACAGCAGTGCGAGTTGGGCATTCTCATTTGCAAAATATGCGGTCAAGTGATCGATACGCTGCCAACGAATGGTGTGAAAAAAATATACGGCGTGTGCAGCGGGACCGATTGCAGGAATATAAACAGGGGAGAGAAACAAACACAATGAGATGGGTTTATGCATTTACGGAAGGCAATGCGCAGATGAGAGCTTTATTGGGCGGCAAAGGCGCGAACCTGGCGGAGATGACGCAGGCGGGCCTGCCCGTTCCGCCGGGATTTACGATTACGACCGAGGCGTGCCGCGCCTTCTTTCAAGCTGGCCGCCGGATTTCGGACGAAGTGCGGCAGCAGATCGCGGCCGCTTTGAAGCAGCTCGAACGCGACAAGGAACAAGTGTTCGGTTCCGCGCAACAGCCGCTGCTCGTGTCGGTAAGATCGGGTTCGGTGACGTCGATGCCCGGCATGATGGACACGATTCTCAACATCGGTCTCAACGACGATACGGTCGAAGGCTTGGCGGCGCTCACGAACAATCCCCGTTTCGCTTACGACTGCTACCGCCGATTGATCCAAATGTTCGGCAATGTCGTGATGGGCATTGAGCCCATCCATTTCGAACGGCTGCTGCAGCGATTGAAACAGCAGCTCGGCGTACAGGAGGACCGGGAAGTGCCGGCCGACGGATGGAAACGATTGATCGTCGATTACAAAGAATGCATTCAAGCCAAGGCCGGCCGGGATTTCCCGCAGCAGGTGCACGAACAGCTGCTGCTCGCCGTGGAGGCGGTATTTGCGTCGTGGCATAACCCGAGGGCTGAGGTGTACCGCCGCCTGAACGGCATTCCCGACGATCAGGGAACTGCCGTCAACGTGCAAAGCATGGTTTTCGGCAATCGGGGGGACGACTGCGGCACCGGCGTCGTCTTCACCCGCAACCCCTCAACGGGAGAAAACCGTTTGTTCGGCGAGTATCTGATCAATGCGCAGGGCGAAGATGTGGTGTCCGGCGCAAGAACGCCGCTGGCTATTGCCGCGCTTCGGGATCAGTGGCCGGATATTTACCGTCAGCTGGAACAAGTATGCAGACAGCTGGAGGCCCATTACAAGGATATGCAGGATATCGAGTTTACGGTGGAGAACGGCAAGCTGTACGTGCTGCAGACGAGAAGCGGCAAGCGCAACGCCCAGGCGGCCTTAACCATCGCGGTCGACCTCGTTCGGGAGGGGACGCTTGACAAACAGGAGGCGCTGCTTCGCATCGAAGCGCTGCATTTGGACCAGCTGCTTCACACGAGGCTCGACGAAGACGCCGCAACCGATGTGCTGGCCGTCGGATTGCCCGCTTCGCCGGGTGCGGCCGCAGGCATCGCGGCATTGGATGCGGATACGGCCGCCGCATGGAGCAAGGAAGGCAAACGGGTCATTCTTGTGCGGCCGGAGACGACGCCGGAAGATATTCATGGCGTGCTCGAATCGGAAGGCGTGCTGACTAGCCGCGGCGGCATGACGAGCCACGCCGCCGTAGTGGCAAGGGGGATGGGGAAGCCGTGCGTCTGCGGCTGCGAAGAGCTGCATATCGATCTGGAGCAAAGATGCATCGCTGTCGGGAATCGAACGATTGCCGAGGGAGAATGGATCACGCTGGACGGAGCGAGCGGCCGGGTTATTGCCGGCGAGGTGCCGCTGAAAGAAGCGGCGATGACCGATGAGCTGCGGCAAATGCTGCAGTGGGCTGACGAAGTCCGCACCTTGCAAGTATTCGCCAACGCCGACAATCCCGAAGACGCGCAGATCGCCCGGCGCTTCGGCGCGCAAGGCATCGGGCTGTGCCGGACGGAGCATATGTTCTTCGCGCCTGAGCGGCTGGCTGTCATGCAGCGGATGATTATGGCCGATACGCCCGGGGAGCGGGCAGAGGCGCTTAAGCGGCTGCTGCCGATGCAGCAGGCGGATTTTGCAGGCATGTTCGCGGCGATGGAGGGGCTTCCCGTGGCGATCCGGCTGCTCGATCCGCCATTGCACGAGTTTTTGCCGAAGGTCGGCGAGCTTCAGCAAAAGCTGCAGCAGGCGATTGGCGACACGGACAAGGAAGCGCTGCGGCGCATGATCCGCAAGGTGCATGAGCTGCACGAAGCGAATCCGATGCTCGGCCAAAGAGGCTGCCGCCTGGGCATTGTGTTCCCGGAAATATACGAAATGCAGATCGAGGCGATTTTCTGCGCAGCCTCCGATTGCATGGACAAGGGCATTCGGGTCCTGCCGGAAATTATGATTCCGCTCGTCGGCCACGTCAGCGAGCTGAAGGCGCTGCGCGAGCTTGTCGATCAGACGGCGGAGCGCGTGCTGGGAGCGGAGCGGAAGAGGGCGTGTCCGTACAAGGTAGGCACGATGATCGAGGTGCCCCGCGCGGCCTTGACGGCCGGACAAATCGCCGAATATGCCGATTTTTTCTCCTTCGGCACCAACGATTTGACGCAGCTGACATTCGGATACAGCAGGGACGACGCCGAGGGCAAGTTTTTGACGCGTTATATCGATGGCAAGCTGCTGCCGCACAATCCGTTTCAGGTGCTCGATACGGAAGGGGTAGGGCAGTTGATCGAGCTTGCGGCAGGCTCGGGGCGCAGCGTGCGGCCTTCCTTGAAGACCGGCGTCTGCGGCGAGCATGGCGGAGACAAGGAATCGATCGCCTTTTGCCATCGCGCGGGGCTCGACTATGTCAGCTGCTCGCCGTACCGCATTCCGATGGCCATCATCGCCGCCGCCCAAGCGGCTATCCAGCATCAAGCCGAGCGATTGGTCACGGCCGCCCATAAAGACGCGAGCTGAAAATAACGAAAAACTGCCGTCCGAACGGATAAGGATCGGACGGCTGTTTCGTCGTACGCCCAGCATGGGCGTCATCTCCAGGGTGAAAGTCCCGAACGGGGGCTGGCGAGCGCCTGCCGTTAGCTGAGGGCAAGGGTGTCTGCCGCGAGGCGGAATCTGAAGGAAGCCGGAGGCAAACGCACGGGCCAAGGTACACGAACTGGATTTGAGGCAGGGCTAGTCGGATGAGTTGCCCAAACACAACGAAATCCAAAGCCGTCAAAGGCTAGACCTGTATACTCCCGGCTAAACCGTTATCTGATGGGATGACTGGGCTACTTCGACTGGTCTCCGCGAAGAAGCACTGCGAAATGTTCGACCAGTGCATTCGCAGAAGAACCGCCGAATGCGGACTCGCATGTACGGTGGTGTGAGAGGACGGGGGCTAGCCGCCCCCATACTCGATTGCCGCGCTTACGAGCTTGGCCTGCGGCGCGCCACGCCGCTTGCGATTGCCGCCTGGATGACCGCTTCCCGCACTTTATCGGCGACGCTCTGATTGAACACGCTCGGAATGATGTAAGATTCGTTCAATTCGTCGTCGCTGATGACGGAAGCGATTGCGCGGGCGGCGGCCAGCTTCATCTCCTCCGTAATGCGCGACGCCCGGCAGTCGAGCACGCCGCGGAACAGGCCGGGGAAGCAGAGCACGTTGTTGATCTGGTTCGGGTAGTCCGACCGTCCGGTCGCCATCACGCGCACGATTCCTTCCGCTTCCTCGGGAGCGATCTCCGGCGTCGGGTTGGCCATCGCGAACACGATCGGGTCGTGGGCCATCTTCCGCACGTCGGCCGGCTTCAGCACGCCGGGGCCCGACACGCCGATAAAAATGTCCGCGCCGGCGATCACGTCGCTCAGCGTTCCTTGCTCGAGGCCCGGATTCGTATGCTCCGCGTACCAGTTCCATGCCTCATGCGTATACGTCGTGCCGCGTACGAGAGCGCCTTCACGATCGACGCCGACAATGTTGGTCGCACCGGCTGCCAGCAATATTTTGGTGCAGGCGATGCCGGCGGCGCCGACGCCGCAGAGCACGATTTTGCAATCCTCGAGCCGCTTGCCGACCAGCTTGAGGGCGTTGAAAATGCCCGCCAGCAGCACGACGGCGGTGCCGTGCTGATCGTCATGGAACACGGGAATGTCCAGCTCCTCGATCAGCCTGCGCTCGATCTCAAAGCAGCGCGGCGAGGAAATATCCTCCAGGTTAATGCCTCCGAAAGCGGGGGCGATCAGCTTGATCGTGCGGATGATTTCTTCCGTGTCCTGCGTATCCAGGCAGATCGGGAACGCATCGACTCCGGCCAGCTGCTTGAACAGCATCGCTTTGCCTTCCATCACGGGCATCGCCGCTTCCGGTCCGATGTTGCCGAGTCCGAGCACGGCGCTGCCGTCGGAGATGACCGCGACGGTGTTGCGCTTGATCGTCAAGGAATAGGCGCGGCTCGGCTCTTCGTGGATCGCCATGCACACGCTGGCCACGCCGGGCGTGTACACGCGCGACAAGTCGTCCCGCGTCTTGATCGCCAGCTTCGGCGTCACTTCGATTTTCCCGCCGAGGTGGGCCAGGAACGTCTGGTCCGACACCTGCAGCACCTTCACGCCGTCCAGGTTTTGCAATACGGTTACAATTTTCTCTTTGCTCAAGGTGTCCAGGATGTTGACCGTAATGTCGCGAACGGCGGTCGTTTTGCCCGTGCGGTTCAGGTCGACCGCGACGATGTCTCCGCCGGCGTCGCCGATGGCGGTGGCGATTTGTCCGAAGGTCATCTTTGCTTTATCGATTTCGAGGCGAAGCACGATGTTCGTGCTGGCTGCCGCTGGCATCGCCATGTTGTCCACGCTCCCCATGTCGCAATATTTGCTGATTTTAGCGCATAGCTAACTTGAAAATTCGACGAAGCTTATCGGCGAATTTTCAACACCGAAGGTGACGACCGATGACGAAAGGAATCGCTCGTCTTAGGCGTCTAACTTGAAAATTTGGCGGTATCCGCCGACAAATTTTGCAGCGGGCCGCAGGAGACGACCGATGACGAAAGGGTTCGTCATGTCATAGGCGTCCTCCTTGAAAAATCAGCGATATCCAAGCGCCGATTTTTCAACACCGCAGGA
>Ga0207865_101478_pt1 | contig 17395 bp, 11 predicted proteins | sample HigsolmetaAR204D_FD_184836 | JGI IMG/M metagenome (GOLD analysis project Ga0207865, IMG submission 184836) | Ionic liquid and high solid enriched microbial communities from the Joint BioEnergy Institute, USA - AR20-4-D (SPAdes) (version 2) ...
CCCGCTCTCAGGAAAATCGGTGAAATCGAAATTATTCAGTGTTCCGGACTGCCAAGCAATCGTAAAAAAAGCGATTGTGGAACGGTTAAAAACAGCCTATAAGAAAACCGGATTATTGGACGAATCGGGGGCGACTTTCAAAATTGAAGTATCAATCTTGAAAGATATGGCAACACTTACAATTGATACAAGTGGTGCCGGACTCCACAAAAGAGGCTATCGGGTAGGCCAGGGGGATGCCCCTTTAAAAGAAACGTTGGCTGCCGCTTTGGTAAAAATCTCAAAATGGTCCCCTCATCGTCCTTTTGCCGATCTTTTCTGCGGCTCCGGCACGATTCCGATCGAGGCGGCGTTGATTGGCCAAAATATTGCACCAGGGTATAATCGGGATTTCATTTCGGAAGAATGGCCCTGGATGGATATGAAAATCTGGGATGACGCCCGGATAGAAGCGGAGGATTTGGCAAACTATGATCAACCTCTTGAAATATTGGGGACGGACATTGATCATAGAATGGTAAAAATCGCAAAAGAGAATGCGCTGGAAGCCGGTTTGAGCGATTTAATCACTTTCAAACAAATGCAGGCGACCGATTTCACGACGACCCTTACAGACGGTGTCATTGTCTCCAATCCTCCTTATGGGGAGAGAATCGGGGAAAGGGAAGAGATTGAAAGAGTAATCCGCGAACTTGGGAAAATAATGAGAAATTATCCGACGTGGTCGGTCTATATGCTGTCATCCATGGACAATTTTGAGGAACTGTACGGCAAGAAAGCGACGAAAAAACGGAAATTGTTTAACGGATTCATCCGCACCGATTTTTATCAATTTTGGGGCCAAAAATCAAACAAACAATCATTGATTTAAGGAAGATCGAATGTTGTTATTTTATGTCGAATTTCTTATAATAAAATTATTGTAATCAAGGTAATTTCTGAACTTTTTAGGCAGTGTCTTGAATTTTTTCGAGACACTTTTTCTTCATGTCTAACAAGTAGACATTGATAAAGGAGAATAGAATATGAAATCATCGATACCTTTTGAATTATCGAAAGAAAAAAGCTTTTTTGATTCGTTGGGGGATTGGATCGGCGACATTTTTTATGACATTTTGCCCGAAAAAGGATTTGAATGTCGCGATGAACAAATTTACATGAGCTATCAAATCGAAAAAGCTTTAAAAGAAAAAAACGTTTTGTTTGCGGAAGCGGGTGTTGGAACGGGAAAAACCCTCGCTTATTTATTGCCCGCAATCGCGTATGCGCGCTATAAAGGGAAACCGGCATTGATTGCTTGTGCAGATGAAACATTGATTGACCAGCTGGTTAAAGAAGAAGGGGACATCGCCAAAATCGAAAAACATTTGGGGATCAAAGTGGACGTACGCCTTGCAAAATCACGGGACCAATATTTATGTTTAAAGCGCTTTGAAGAAGCGGAATTATATGAAGATGAAGAATGGATTGATGAGATCGCCTTCACCATTCCGGAAGAGGTGTTTTCAGAAAGTTCGGCGGTAAAAATTCCTTTGTATGGCGCAAGAAGCGATTTTCCCCAAATAAGCGACGAAAATTGGAATAAAGTGAATTACAATTCCATCATGCAATGCAGCATTTGCGAAAAACGCAACCGATGCGGACAAACTTTGCATCGGGCCTATTATCGGAAAGCGGTGGATTTGATCGTCTGCTCCCAGGATTTTTTAATGGAACATTTGGCAACGAAAGAATCCCGCAAACGGGAAGGGCAATTGACTCTCTTGCCGGAAGTGTCAATGATTGTCCTGGATGAAGGGCATCTGTTGGAATATGCTGCCCAAAAGGCGATGACTTATAAAGTGCAGAATTATACGATCGTAAAATTGCTGGATCACTTGATGGCGGACGGAATCCGTGAAAGCACTTTATATGCAATGGAAAAACTGCAAGATGACCATGAATTGTTTTTTGACCAGCTCCGGGATGATGTAATCCCGTCAGAAGAGGACAGAAAAAGTATCCGGAAATCAGAAAAGTTGATTGCATTGGGAAAACAATTGATCGCTGACGTGGAACAATTGCTGGAAGAGTTTGTATTCGAATCGGAAATGTATGTGATTCCGGAATATGAATTGAATATTGTTGAAGAATTTTTGGAAGATTATCAGGAAGCATTAAAGATATTTATCTCAAAAAGCGATGCCATTGACTGGCTGGAGGATACGGATGGAGAAGAAACATTGGTCATCATGCCAAGATTGATTACAGAAGTATTGGAAGAGAAATTATTCTCTAATAACATACCAATCATTTTTTCATCGGCAACGTTATCGGTAAATAATGATTTTTCCTATATTGCATCCAGCTTAGGTGTAAAAAAATATCAACATTTCAGCGTGCCTTCTCCTTTTGATTATGATGAAGTGATGAAAATCTATTTGCATGAGCTGGACGAAGATCAAAAGATGAAAAAAGTGGAAGAGCTGCTCAAGCAAAACAAGAAAACGTTGGTGCTCTTCAAATCAAGACAATCGATGCTGAAATTCAAAGAGAATTTGCCATTGATGTCCCGGTTGACGGTCGGTTTTGAAGGGGATCGTGAACTCACATCCATCATCAAAGATTTCCAAAACGGTACAATCAAAACCCTTTGCTCTTATCATTTATGGGAAGGGGTAGACTTGCCTGAAGAATCTTTGACGCAGATCATCATTTATGAATTGCCTTTCCCGCCGAAAGATCCGCTTTTTGAAGCAAAAAGAAAATTTGCTGGAAATCCATTTGAAGAAGTGGATATGCCATTTATGTTATTGCGGTTGCAGCAGGGGATCGGCCGGCTTATTCGGACGGCCAATGATTATGGAGATATCCATATTTTATTAAATGAAGAAGACCGTAAAATGCGGTCCCGCTTCCTTGAAGTATTGCCGGTGGAACCACAATAAGAATATGAAACTGCCACAGATATATGCAAAAAGTCTATATGGATTTTTTGCATATTTTTTTATTTTTTGGAATATAATTTTATAAAATTTGTTGAATTTGGTCGGGGCGACGGCGTATTATGTCAATGATTGTCTGTTTTTTTGAAATTCTATGAAAAAGGAGAATCGTATGAGACTAAAAGGGAAGGTTGCGATTATTACCGGAGGAGCAAACGGGATTGGCAAGGCTGCTACAAAAAGATTTTTGGAAGAAGGGGCAAAAGTGGTTGTCGCGGATATACAAAAGGAAGCGGGGGAGCAATTGGCGAAACAATTCCGGGATCAGGGACATGAAGTAATGTTCTATCCAGTGAACGTTGCATCCAAAGATGAAGTGGAAACAATGGTCGAGAAAGTGAAAGAAATCTTCGGAAAAATCGATATTTTAATTAACAATGCGGGGATTACAAGGGATGCTATGCTTGTCAAAATGACGGAAGAGCAATTCAATGACGTGATCGATGTGAATTTAAAAGGCGTATTTCATTGTACGCAAGCGGTTGCAAAAGTCATGATTGAACAAGGAAATGGGAAAATTATCAATACATCCTCTGTCAGCGGCATCTATGGAAACATCGGGCAAACAAATTATGCTGCTGCAAAGGCGGCCATTGTCGGGATGACGAAGACATGGGCGAAGGAGCTGGGCAAAAAGGGAATCAATGTGAATGCGGTGGCTCCGGGATTTACGAAAACCACAATGGTGGAGAAAATGCCTGAAAAAATATTAAATTATATGGAATCGATTACAAGCTTGAAAAGGCTTGGAGAACCGGATGATATTGCAAACGCTTACCTGTTTTTGGCTTCCGATGAATCCAATTATATTACCGGTCACGTATTGCATGTGGATGGCGGAATTATGATGTAAAATGAAAAGTACTAGTTGAAAAAATGTTCACACTATTTTAATATTTAATTTGTGTGTAATAGAAAAAACCCTCCCCATTTGAGGGGAGGGAATTGTGCTGTCATTTTACCAGAGTTTGAAACCTTTTGAACCAACTGGAGAGTTATTGATGATATCAATGATTGGGATTGTGTAAGCGAAGATGATCACCGCAATCATGATAATTCCCCAAAGTTTGAAGTTTTCAAGGGCTGCAGGTACTTTTTCTGCACCTGGTGCAACTTCCGCAACAGGGAATTCTTCTTCTCCTTTCGGTGCGAAGAATCCAAGGTAAATGATTAATCCAGTAATTACTAAGATGGCGATGAATAGGATTGAACCACCAACTGCTTGCGCTACTTGGTAAGAAATCCATTCAGCTGCTTGTTCTGAACCGCCATATTCGGAGTAAGCGGAACGACGTGGCGCACCGAGTAAACCTGCAATGTGCATGGCACTTGACATGATTGTCATACCGATAGCCCATAAAATACCTGCGCAGTTAGCCATGCTGTTTGCGCGTTTTGTTAATTTTCTGCCATTTAGGTGTGGTATTAACCAGAAGGCTGTTCCGAAGAATGTTAACGCAACAGCAGTTGCTACAGTCAAGTGGAAGTGACCTGTTACCCAAATTGTGTTGTGTACAAGTTCGTTCATTTGGTAAGATGCGTTAACGATACCGCCGGCACCACCAGGAATGAAGGCAACCATACCAATGAATGGCAATAAGAATCTTGAATCGCTCCAAGGCAATTTTTTGAACCAACCGAATACGCCTTTAGCGCCAAGTTCGCGACCACGCATTTCAAATGTTGCGAACAGGGAGAAGGCAGTCATTAAAGATGGAACAACAACGAAGAACGTTAAGACTGTTTGAATAAATTTCCATAATGGATCGATACCTGGTTCAGTGAATTGGTGGTGTAGACCAACCGGCACTGAAAGGATCAAGAACAACATGAAAGCCAATTTTGCCAAAGATTCAGAGAAGATTTTTCCGCCAATGACTTTTGGAATGACAACATACCAAACCATGTAAGCAGGCAATAACCAGAAATAAACCAATGCGTGACCGAAGTACCAGAATAGAGTACGGGATAATAATACATCCACACGTTCAACCAAGCCCATGGACCAAGGAATCAATTGGAATAATACTTCTATTGCTACACCCAATGTAGCGATGAACCATAAGAGGTTGTTAACTACAGCCATAAAGGATAATAATGGTGTGCTTTGACCTTTATGTTCTTTTCTCCATTGAACAAAACGCATCGCTTGTGCTAAACCTGTAATCCATGAACCTACAACCACTAATGCCAAGCCAAGGTAGAATACCCAGTGAGCTTTCAATGGCGCATAGAATGTATAAAGGACAGAAGCTTGATTTGTTAAGACCATTGCCGCTGCTGCAACTAATCCGATTGTTGCAAGCCAGAAACCTACCCAGCCGATTGTGCGTTGTTTATTTGTGAATGTACCGCTAGTTCGGCTGACAGCAGCTGTTTGGAATCCCATAATGAAGAAAGTAGTCAATACAAGTCCGAGTAATACGCCGTGCACTGTCAATACTTGATAGTAGTTTAGGAAACTTGGAAGTTCAAATTTACCTGAACGAACTAAAACTTGTAATAGTCCGGCTGTACCACCTAAAAATACTGCTATGAATGCGACATAAATGTAAGCTAATGCCAATTTTCCATCTTTTTTATCAACAAATTCAAGCTGTTTTTTCAAGCCTGAAGATGCAGTGCTTTTTACAGTTTCCTTAGTTGCTGTTGTCATTAGTGTCCACCACCTTTAATGTAGAGTACATCAATGCGTGACCTGTACCGCAGTACTCGTTACATACGATTGTATACGTTCCGGCTTTATCTAAAGTTGTAATTTTTTCAGATACATAACCAGGTTCAAGCATCATGTTGATGTTTGTTCCTGCAACCTCGAGTCCGTGAATAACGTCTTTTGTAGTAGCGATGAAACGAACTTTAGATCCTACCGGGATTTCAATTTCAGTTGGATTGTAAGCGAAAGCCTGTGCAACGAGCACTACTTCATAATCCCAATCTTTGCCTTCCACTTTATGCAATCCTGGATTGTCAAACGGAGCATATTCATCAACCTTTTCATAGTCAATTGTCCATTTAGAGTTATTTGGATGCGTTCCGCTATGGAATGCGCTTACACCGAGGATGATAAGGAACACGATCAGCGTACCTGTTCCGAAAATCATCCACCATTTCTCATACTTGTGTATTTCCATTGTTTTCCCTCCTACTCAAGTTGTTAGAAGCGAGCTTGATCGTTTAGAAACGACCAGTGTACAGATCGAATGCAAGTACCCAGAAAATGATGATGACCAGCCCCACTCCGAAGGTCGCTAATAGGGTACCTTTTAAATTTTCTTCTGACGAAGGCTTTTTGTGATTTGACATGTCTCTCCCTCCTATGAACTTCAAATGTGTTACTTCACGATTCATCATAATAAAAATAAAACTGCTAAGATGTGATAAAAATCACAGTTCTATAATGGAAATGTGAAATTACTGTGAAAGCTAATACCATCCTCCCCCCTTTTATGGCGCTTAATCTGTGAGGGTTTTCATAAAAAACTTAATAGAAGTATTGAAAATACAGCTTTTTATGAGGAAAAATAGATTAGGTGTTTGTACATTCAATACCTTTTTTCGACAAAAGAAAAACCAGCCAAATAAAAAATTTTCTATTTTATAATGTTGAAATTTTTTATATAATAATTGATAAAGATTCTCATTATTAGGAAGGGAAAGACGAATGGTTTACCTGTTCATTGCTTCGACAATTGCCATCTATTGCTGGATTGGTACATACATTTTCGATAACGTGACAAAATAGTGCCAACACTTTTTAAAGTGGGGCACTATTTTTTATCCGAAAAAAACTCCATTTTCCTTTGAATCTTTTTGATTTACTAGCGATTTTGCTTTAAAACCATGTTAATATTATAATTGTGACAAAATGAAGGCAAAGGGGTATTTATTGCATGAGTACTTTTGACGAAAAAATGGAGCAACTGTTAGAACAAGCAGCGGTTCAATACATAGTCTTCAAACGGAATGAAGATGAAGAGCGGATGGAAAAACTCCATCTGTTTGCGAAAAAAATTCTGCAAAAAGAGTATGTCATTGGATTTGCGGGGCATTTTTCTGCTGGAAAATCCAGTATGATCAACGCTTTATCCGGAGAAGATATTTTAGCATCCAGTCCGATTCCGACAAGCGCAAATATCGTAAAAGTGCATAAATCGGATGAGGATTTTGCCATTTGTTACATGAAAAATGATAAGCCGGTGAAATTTGAAGCCGGTTACGATATAAAAACGGTCAAAGAATTGAGCAAAAACGGAGAGCTTGTGACTCAAATCGAAATCGGGCATAAAGATTCGAAATTGCCTGTTGGTGTAACTGTAATGGATACACCGGGAGTGGATTCCACAGACGATGCTCACCGAATGAGCACAGAATCCGCATTGCATATCGCAGACATCGTTTTTTATACGATGGACTACAACCATGTGCAATCCGAATTGAACTTCCAATTTACGAAACAATTAATGAAATACAATCCAAACGTCTATTTGATTGTGAACCAAATCGACAAGCATAATGAGAATGAACTTTCTTTTGATGAATATAAAGAATCGGTCCACAACTCCTTCAAAGCTTGGGGAGTGGAGCCAAAAGGCATCTTTTTCACATCGTTGAAGCAATTGGATCATCCGCACAATGATTTTGAAAAAGTGAAGAACATTGTCATGGATTCCATGAATCATTGGCAGGAACGATTGATTGAAACGGCCGAAAACACTTTGAAAAAAATGCAAAGTGAACATTTGGCCTTCTTGGAAGAAGAGAAAAATGCCCGTTTTGAGGAGTTCTCGGAAGTTTTATCCGCCGATGATTGGGCAAACCGTGAAGATATTCTCGAACAATATGAAAAATTGAAATTGCAAACGGAACTTTTCTCTATTGAAAAATGGGAAGATAGCTTTAAAGAAAAGCGCAATGACTTGCTGGAAAATGCGGCCATCATCCCTGCGGATTTCCGGGAAAAATTGCGGCTTTATCTGGAAAGCCAGCAGGAAGGTTTCAAAGTGGGCGGCTTATTCGGTTGGAAGAAGAAAACACAGGAAGAGATCGATCGCCGGAAAAAAGACGTTTACGATCAATATCAATCCATTTTGCAATCCCAGATCATCGGGCACATGAAGTCTTTAATGAAACAGTTGTTGAAAGATGTTGGCGCATTGACCGATGAAAGAGCGGGCGAAATCGATGCCATTTCCTTTGATGTGCCGTTCAGCCTCATCGAAGAATGCGTGCAAAAAAACGCCATCGTGACTGGCGATGCGGTGCTCAACTTTGCCAACCGGGTAAGAGAGGCGACACGCCGTTATTTCATCCGGGAAACGGACGCATGGAAAGAAAGTCAAATTCCGCTTTTGAAAGAAATCAGTGAAACGGCTCAAGCGCCGGCTCGGCAAAAATTGAAAAACCTGGAGAAAAAAGCGAAGGCGATTCAAAGCATTGCCCAAATGGACGAGAGAAAAGAATTTTTGGAAAGACAGCTCGTTCATGCATCGAAAGATACAAGGGATGGAGCAAGAAAACAGAAGGCGCTATGGGAAAACCGATTTGAACAAGAATTGAAAGAAATTCGGTTATTTGATCCATCCATGTTGAAAAAAGAAGAAAAAGAAGAGGTCATTGTCGAAGGGCATGAGGAGCATAACCGCCTATCCGTCCAAGGGGAAGAAGTCGTTGAAAACGCAGTGCGTACGGCAAAACTTGTCCGACAAGTCGAAGGTTTTGAAGAAGTGTCAGACTTCTTATTGAAAAAAGTGGAGAGACTTGAACATAAAGACTTTACAATTGCCTTATTCGGCGCTTTCAGTGCAGGGAAATCCAGCTTCTCCAATGCATTGATGGGCGAAAAAGTATTGCCGGTTTCTCCAAACCCGACAACAGCGGCCATCAATAAAATCCGTCCAGTCGATGAAGAACATCTTCACGAAACGGCGGATGTGCAATTAAAAACAAAGGATCAGTTATTGGAAGATATCCAATTTGCCTACGAAGCGATCGGCATGACGGTGCAATCGCTGGAAGAGGCTTATAATCGGGCGGATGAAGCTTTGCAGGTTGAACTGAAAGACGAGCGTTTGAATGTGCATAAATCCTTTATCCGCGCTTATAAAGAAGGATACCCAACGTACAGCGAAAAACTCGGTGAAGTTCTTCGGGTCAACAGGGAAGAATTTGAGCGCTTTGTTGCGGAAGAACGCCGCTCCTGCTTTGTGGATAACATCAACTTCTATTATGATTGCCCGCTTACGCGCATGGGGGTAACCCTTGTAGACACACCGGGGGCGGATTCCATCAACGCACGCCACACAGGTGTCGCCTTTGAATATATCCGCAATGCCGACGCGATTTTGTTCGTCACATACTACAACCATGCCTTTGCAAAGGCGGACCGGGAATTCCTGATCCAGTTGGGCCGCGTAAAAGATGCCTTTGAATTGGATAAAATGTTCTTTATTGTGAATGCCATCGACTTGGCAAAAAATGAAGAGGAAGCGGAAGAAGTGAAGGCATACGTCCGCAATGAATTGCAGCGCTTTGGCATCCGATTCCCTAAATTGTTTGGTGTGTCCAGTTTGCTTGCGTTGCGTGAAAAGCGGGAAAAAGCGGAATATGCTTCCGGCATGCAGCCATTTGAAGAAGCCTTTTACCGTTTCTTGAACGAAGACCTTGCATCCATCGCAATCCAAGCGCTTCATGAGGAAGTGGAAAAAACACATCAACGCTTGTCCGATTTAATCACGCAAACAGAGGAAAACTTAAAACGGAAAGATGAGCGCCTGGAAGAACTCGCCCAATTAGAAAATTATGTGGAAAAGCATTACAGCAGTGCGTCTACCAGCATGATTGAAAGCGATACGAAACAAGAGCTCGATGAATTATTATATTACGTGCTGCAACGGGTATATTACCGTTATCCTGACTTTTTCAGAGAAAGTTATAATCCATCGACTTTTGCGGCATTATCGCCTCAGGAAGCTTTAAGCAAAGCATTGAAAGAAACATTGAGTTCATTGAAATTCGACTTTGCCCAGGAGCTTCGGGTGACGAATTTCCGCATCGCCCAATTCATTCAAAAACAAATCAAAGAACGTTTCAAAGAAGAAAGCCGTTCTTTGAAAGAAATGAATCCGAGCTTCTCATTTATCGCTTATGAATTCGAAGATGCGGAATTATTGGATTTTGAAGGTCCATTTGAAGACTTCAATAAATATGCATCCGTGAAATCCTACTTCAAGAACACGAAATCCTTCTTTGAAAAGAATGAGAAGGAACAGTTGAAACAAGCGTTGGAAGATATGACAAAACCGGATGCGGAGCGTTATTTGGAAGAAGAAAAGCAGCGGATGATGGACTGGGCGAAAGAGCAAATTGCGAAGGAAGCGGAAGGATTGCGCAAGCATATTTACCACCAAGCGATGAATCAAATCCACACAGAGCGTCTGTTATTGCAGGAAGAAAGCCGTTTAGCGACTTGGAAAGAAATATATCAACAATTGCAGAAGGTGGAGTTGAAATAAGGAAGAGGGGGAGATATTCCCCCTTTTTTATTTTGAAAAACAACCGGAAAAAGAAAATTTTGGGGAACTTTGTAACCTTTTCCGCTTCCATTCGACTAATTGAACGAAAACAAAAAAGAAAGGAGAGAAAGCATGAAAAAAACCTTGTCAACTCTTTGTGCATTGGCATTGCTCGGCAGCTTTGCAGTGCTCCCGGACGCGCGCGTACAAGCGCAAGAAAACGCTCCCAACGAGACTGTGGAAAAAAAGGCGGAGGTTCAATTCAACTATTTTCAGGTGAGCGGAACAATCAGTAAAATCTCGAAACAAGAGAACGGCCAATTCTTTGCCACAATTGATTCGGAACAAAATCCTTTTGGTTTTTACTTCGATGATGAAACTTTGGTATTTGATAATGCCGGAAATGCGGTTGAATTGAAAGAGGGCATGAAGATAACCGCCTTTGTCGATGGTACAAAGCCGATGATCATGATTTATCCGCCTCAATATTCGCCGGATGTGGTCATTGTTAATACGGACAATCCGGGCACGGTTCAGTTGGACAAATTCGACCAAAAGTTTTTAAATGCGGCCAAAGATTTGTACATTCACTTTGATGAAAAAACGGAAATTATCAATTTATCCGGCAAAAAATTAAAGAAAGACTCGGTGATCGATAAGGAAGTACTGATTTTCTATGAAGTTGTGCTTGAATCCTATCCGGCACAAACAGGCCCGTCAAAGGTCATCGTGTTGGAACGGGATGAGAATGGGCAACAAGCATCAAATATAGAGAAAGCATATAAAATTGCGGAACAGGATCACTATTATATCAACAATGTGAAAATGGTGCCGTTAAGATTGATAGCCGAACAGCTTGGATACAGGGTGGATTCCACTGGGAATGGAGCGGTTGTATCCAAGGGCTGCGTTTTCTATATCATTACGAGAGGCAAAACAAGCTACATCCAAAACCAAACAACGAAGCAGTTCGCCAAGGCGCCTGCACTGTTGGAGCCACGTAAAACATACGTTCCATACGACTTTATCGAGGAACTTGCAGGGAATTAATTAGATACATCGGGTTACCAATCATGAATGGGACACTTCAAATCATTTGGGGTGTCTCTTATTTTTTTGTTGAAATTATGAAAATTTTGTGACAACTTCATTTTTTTATTAATTGAAGTATGTGAAAACTATCATATTTGACCAAGTAAAATAGTGTGTTTTCCTTTTCACAATAAAAAGCTTGTGAAATCAAGGTTTCTATTGTGAAAAGTGAGTTATTTATTATATCAATATAATAAAAAATCCCGGTTTTTATAGAGAGTGAAGCCGTTTAAAAATCATGAAAGCGCTTTAAAAACCTTTGAATATCAATATTTTTTCGATGATTTACAAAAAATGTTATTGACTTCAATTGGGTAAAGTAATATTATACAAAAAACAATATTTTAAAAAGTGGTTGAGGGGATGAATAAGAATGGATTTAATGAAACAATCTTTGGAAATGCATCAGCGATTTAAGGGGAAAATGGAGATTATTTCAAAAGTGCCCGTAAATGATGCGCGGGATTTAAGTTTGGCCTATTCTCCTGGAGTTGCTGCACCTTGTCAGGAAATCGAAAAAAATCCAATGCGAGTATATGATTATACAATGAAAGGAAATTTGGTGGCGGTTGTATCTGATGGAACTGCCGTGTTAGGGTTGGGGGATATTGGTCCGGAAGCGGCACTTCCCGTAATGGAAGGTAAGGCGTTATTGTTGAAGCGGTTTGCAAATGTGGATGCGGTGCCAATCACATTAAATACAAAAGATGTGGATGAGATCGTCAGAACAGTGAAAGCAATGGAGCCTACATTTGGCGCGATCAATTTGGAAGATATTGCAGCTCCCCGCTGTTTTGAAATAGAAGAACGCCTTAAAGCGGAATGCAATATTCCGGTTTTCCACGACGATCAACACGGAACGGCAATTGTAGTTGCAGCAGGATTGGAAAATGCTTTAAAAATTGTTGGAAAACGGAAAAGAGAGGTAAAAATCGTCATTAACGGTGCAGGTGCGGCTGGGATCGCCACATTGAAACTGTTGAAGAATTTCGGCTATGAAAATATTGTCGTTTGTGATTCAAAAGGAATCCTTTATGAAGGCCGCGCTTCCATGAATCCGGTGAAGGAAGAAATCGCAAGGATTTCAAATCCGGAAAAATTGAAAGGGACATTGGATGATGCCATTGTCGGTGCGGATATATTCATCGGCGTTTCCGTTGCCAACATTTTGACGAAAGCCCATATCGATTCCATGAAACGGGATCCGATTGTTTTTGCATTGGCAAATCCACATCCGGAAATCACATATGAGAATGCGCAGCGTTGGGGAGTGCGAATCATCGGTACAGGACGTTCAGACTATCCGAACCAGGTTAATAACGTGCTTGCGTTCCCTGGTATATTCAGAGGAGCATTGGATGTGTTGGCTTCGGAGATTAACGAAGAAATGAAAATGGCTGCTGCCCGTGCCGTTGCATCCCTTGTTGAGGAAAGTGAATTAAGGGAAGATTATGTGATTCCGAAACCATTGGATGAAAGGGTCGTACCGGCTGTTGCCAAGGCCGTGGCAAATGCGGCAATCGAATCCGGTGTATCGAAGCTCTACAGCAATCAACAAGCAAATGTCATTTAATGATTTGCGAAGGGATGATTATATTTAATCCTTTCGAAATATTCTGAACATTTTGGAATTAATATAAATACGGCTTGGAATTGAAAAGGAAATGCTTCCGTATCTTTTCAACTCCAAGCCTTTTGTCAATGATCAGAAAAAGTATGCGATTCCTAAGAACATGATGATTACACCGATAATGAGTCCGATGATGACGAATATGATTGTTAAAATAATAATGAATATCAATGCAGTGAAGAAAGATTTCCAATTGGAAAACTGATGCGCTTCAGCGATTGCCGCAATCATGATGACAATCGACCAGATGCTGACGGCAACGGTGAACAGTAAACCAATGATCGAGAAGGCTCCAAATTGATCGCTCATATTGAATAAACTTTCCGGATCGATGATCATCCAAAGCAGATAAATCGGAATCAACACGATGAATGGCCATGCGGTAAGGGAAGACGCTTTAAATATTTGTTCATAAGTACCTTGGCCTGAAAACAGTTTTCCGATGAGCCATACTCCTAATGCGGAAAAAGCATTGCTGATTATGCCAACGATCGGGGAAAGAATGATGGTGAGTAAAACGATTGCCCAAAGGGGGAAATCCGGATACAATCCCATGTCAATATATCCTGAAAAAAGGCTTCCAATATAACCGATGGATAAGAGTGAAATCACGAATGGGAATTTTTTATACTCTAATACATAACGTGCTGTCCGTTTCGGATGCAACCAAATGGTCAATAACGGATTGATTTTTTCTTGTTCTTGTTCTTGCTGGTAAGATTCGTTTTCGTTCATTAAAAAACCTCCTTAATATTCTCCCAATTTAAAGTAAAACATATTCCATATTTATGTATCAATAGGCAAAAAAAGCTAATTGCTGTGATAAAAATCACAACAATTGGCTCGAAAAATGTTATATATTTTAACCCCTTTTTTAAATAAATTCCCCTATTTTTTGAAGCGATTAATATACCCCTTCAGCAACCATACCGTTTGCGACTTTAATGAATCCCGCGATATTTGCACCAACCATTAAATTGCCTGGAGAACCGTATTTTTCAGCGCATTCTTTGCTTGTTCTGTAGATTTCTTTCATAATATCATGGAGTTTTGCATCCACTTTATCAAAAGACCAGTAAGTGCGGCTGGAGTTTTGCGCCATTTCTAAAGCGGAAGTTGCAACACCGCCCGCGTTGGCAGCTTTTGCAGGTCCGAATAATACACCATTTGCCAAATATTCATTGATGGCTTCCGGAGTTGAAGGCATGTTTGCCCCTTCTGCAACCACTTTTACGCCATTAGCGATCAAAGTTTTTGCAGATTCGCCGTCGATTTCATTTTGAGTTGCACAAGGCAATGCGATATCGCAAGGAATTGTCCAAATGCCTTTGCAGCCTTCTGTATAAGTTGCGTTTGGACGATATTCAAGATATTTTTTAATACGTTCGCCTTTTACTTCTTTAATTTCTTTGACTGCATTCAAATCGATGCCTTCTGGATCGTAAATGTAACCGTTGGAATCAGAACATGCAACAACTTTTGCTCCGAAATGTTGGGCTTTTTCGATAGCGTAGATTGCAACGTTACCAGAACCGGAAACAACAACTGTTTTGTCTAAGAATGATTCGTTTTGGTCGCGCAACATTTCTTCCACGAAGTATACTAAACCGTAGCCAGTCGCCTCTTTACGAGCTAAAGAACCGCCGTAACCAGGTTGTTTACCAGTTAACACACCTGCTTCGTGCATTGCTTTGATGCGTTTGTATTGGCCCCATAAATAACCGATTTCGCGTGCACCTACACCGATATCTCCGGCAGGAACATCGACATCAGGACCGATATGACGGTATAATTCAGTCATAAATGCTTGGCAGAAACGCATAATTTCCGCATCGGATTTTCCTTTAGGGTCAAAGTCGGAACCGCCTTTTGCACCACCGATTGGCTGTCCTGTCAATGCGTTTTTGAAAATTTGTTCAAAGGCTAAGAATTTCATGATGGATTCGTTTACGGATGGATGGAAACGGAGTCCGCCTTTGTATGGTCCAATTACATTATTGAATTGAACACGATAACCTTTGTTTACATGAACACGGTTTTGATCATCTTGCCAAGTTACGCGGAAGCTGATAATGCGATCCGGTTCAACGATTCTTGAAAGGATGTTGTGTTCGATGTATTCAGGATGTTGTTCAAATACCGGAACCAATGTGGAGAATACTTCTTCTACTGCTTGTAAAAACTCTGGTTGATAATCATATTTATTTTTGAGTTGGTTATAAACAGAATCGATGTACTCTTTTGCATTCGCTTTATTTTTTACAGTTGTTGTCATTGTTTGTTTTCCCCCTTAGAAATCTTATGAGAAAATGTTATTACGATTTTTCAAACAATTCAATCACCATTTTTTGTACTAAGGAAAATAAAATGTTAAATTATGTAAAATAAAATTATATTTAAATAATATTTATTTCCAAATATTAGTAAAGGGGATGGTGTGTATAATTTCCGTTCTAATTGATGCCGATGCCTGCCCAGTCCTTGATATTGCTGTGTTTGTTTCATCTCAATATGAGATAAAACCATTCTTGTTTTGCGATACTTCCCATCAAATAGAAATGGAGAATGCAATAACAATTCAAGTATCGGAAGGGCGGGATTCCGTTGATTTTGCGATAGTGAATGCGGTTTCAAAATACGATATTGTGATCACACAAGATTACGGTTTGGCTGCCATGTGTTTGGCAAAAGGTGCCTTTGTTTTAAACCAAAATGGAAAAGAATTTACAGATGAAAACATTGATCAAATGCTCTTTTTTAGGCATGAAAATGCAAAATTTCGTCGTTCGGGCGGAAAAACGAAGGGACCTAAAAAACGAACAGAGAAAAATAATTTGGACTTTGAAATAAAATTTCGACAAATTTGTGAACGGACGCTTTTGGCGAAAAAGGAGGATGAAAATGCCTGACTTACCACGCAATCTTTCGGAAAATGAACAGTTGATGTTGGACAAAATGAAAAAATCTCAACCTGTATTATGGATAAACCCGAACAAAACGGATCAATTGCCACAAAATCATTCCTTTACTTTTCAGCATGTTCTTGAAGCGGAAAAACGCCTGAAAAGATTCAGCCGATATATACAGGTAGTGTTTCCCGAAACTCAAAAATTACAAGGGATCATTGAATCAAAAATAATTGAAATACCGAATATGAAGCCATTTATTGAGAAGAATGCAAATAAGAAGCTTTCGGGCAAGCTTCTATTAAAATGCGATCATGAATTGGCGGTTTCCGGTTCAATCAAAGCGCGCGGGGGCATTTATGAAGTATTGAAATATGCGGAACAATGCGCCATCCAACACGGATTCATAAAAGAAACGGATGATTACTCCCAATTTGCCGGCGAAGAGTTTCAGAAGCTTTTCAGCCGATATAAAATTGCGGTCGGATCAACGGGCAATTTAGGGTTAAGCATTGGAATCATGGCCGCAAAATTGGGTTTTCAAGTGACTGTGCATATGTCCAAGGACGCAAAAGAATGGAAAAAGAATTTGCTTCGGGAAAAGGGTGTCCAAGTGATTGAATATGAGTCCGATTATAGTTTGGCCGTGGAAGAAGGAAGAAAGCAGGCCGAAAAAGATCCGATGTGCCATTTTGTGGATGATGAAAACTCCATCGATTTGTTCAGCGGATATGCTGTGGCCGCCCTTCGATTGAAAAAACAGCTGGAGGATTTAAAAATCCCGGTAGATCAAGAGCATCCTTTATTTGTCTATTTGCCTTGCGGAGTCGGCGGCGGACCTGGGGGAGTGGCATATGGATTAAAAGCTTTGTATAAAGGACATGTCCATATTTTCTTTGGGGAACCGACCGAGTCTCCGTGCATGCTGTTAGGGATGATGACAGGGTTGCATGACCAAATATCCGTTGATGACATCGGATTAACGAACCGTACGGAAGCGGACGGGTTGGCGGTTGGCCGTCCGTCGAAGTTTGTCGGGAAATTGATGGAACCGATTTTAAGCGGATGTTATACAGTGGAAGATGCATTTTTATTTGAAAGTTTGAAGGAAATGGTCCGGAGAGAGGGGATTTTTATGGAACTTTCGAGCCATGCAAGTGTATTCGGACCTATTCAATTGTTGAAGGAAGGCAAAGACTATTTGAAGGAACAGGGATTGATCGAGCGTTTCGATCAAGCCACCCACATTTTGTGGGGGACAGGCGGCAA
>Ga0207865_101479_pt1 | contig 17385 bp, 29 predicted proteins | sample HigsolmetaAR204D_FD_184836 | JGI IMG/M metagenome (GOLD analysis project Ga0207865, IMG submission 184836) | Ionic liquid and high solid enriched microbial communities from the Joint BioEnergy Institute, USA - AR20-4-D (SPAdes) (version 2) ...
CTGAAATCTGGAAATTAAACAGAAATTACATCGATAATTTTTTGATTTGGTACTTGAATCACCGGCTGAAACGTGTTATAAATAATATTCGTTGAGGGTTTTGCTGATGTAGCTCAGCTGGTAGAGCGTGTAGCATAAAAGAGGTACGACAAAGAGGATAATGAGCTGGTGTAGCTCAGGGGTAGAGCAACGCACTCGTAATGCGTAGGTCGGGGGTTCAATTCCCTTCACCAGCATAGGTAAAAACCTGTCTCTCTTAGAGGGACAGGTTTTTAATTATACTCAAATGCAAGCTCTATACGAGGTTTGCCGTCTGTACCTTCGCTTACGCTGTGGAGAGTAAGCGACTTAAATGCTTCCTGGCACAAGACCTTACGTTCTTCGCCGGACAGTGAGGTGTAGACTTCATAAAAGTTTTCTAGGATCGCTTGAACATTAGTTTCATCCGGTTCTTCTTCCACAGTGAGTTCTGAGATCAGTGACAGGATGTGTTTTTCTTCTGCGTCCAGTTCCGCTTTACGCTTACGATAGTCCTCCCTGGAGATCTCTTCATCAACGTACATCAACTGAAATTTACGTTTCCTGGTCTCGATTCTTTCCAGCTGCCGGTGCAAATCCTGGATCATTATATCAGTATCTCGAGTGATCTGATCATCAGCAATCTCATTCGGTGCGATGTCCGCTTCATGCTCCGCTATCGCTCGTCTCAGGTGCTCCAGCAAGACTTCTTCCAACACATCCTCGCGGATATATGGCATGTCGCACCTAAAGTTTTTCTGGCGATTAACACAGGCGTAATACTTTGTTCGTACCGACTTGTACTTCCGGCTTGTCCCGCTCATCGAATATCCGCACTTGCCGCAGCGCAGGATCCCTGAAAAAATAAAGTCCGAGGTGGCGGAAACCGGAGCTACCGTTTTTCGTTTATCCAGGATCTTCTGGACCCGGTAAAATTGAGTCTCGCTGATGATCGGTTCGTGTTGTCCATCCACGACGAATTCTGCGCCCGTTTTTCCTCTACCGCGTTTTCTCAGATTCCAGCGTATCTTACCGATGTAGAAGGGGTTCCTAAGGATATAATTGATCGTCGTTGTTGACCAGTGCTTCTTTGGCGGCGGGATTTTATGCTCGTCCAGATAGATCTGAATTGGTCTGATACCATGATTCTTCTCATACATATCATAAATTAGTCGAATAACCTTTGCCTGAGCCTCGTCTACGATGTATTCGCCATTCTCGACACGGTAACCGTAATTGACGGTACCGCCTGGGCGCTTACCTTGCTGCGCCATCTCCTCCATGCCGAAGTAGACTCTCTCGGCAAGGTTCTCACGCTCCCATTGTGCCAGGGCTGCGACCAGGGTAATAAACAGCCGTCCGGTGGCTGTTGTAGTGTCATAAACTTCTGTCACTGATTTAAATTTGATCTCATGCCTGTCCAACTCGGCCAAGATCTGATAGAGGTCAAGTACACTCCTGGTTAATCGATCGAGTTTATAAACGACGATGACATCAAACCTCTGTAAGCGAGCATCCGTCAACAATCTTTGTAGCTCCGGACGTTCCATGTCTTTTGCGGATAGTCCTTCATCAATATAAAAATCGAATATCTCCCATCCTTGGGATTCGCAAAAGGCAACGTTCCGGTTCTTCTGTGCGGGCACGGAGAAGCCCTCCTGGGCTTGTTCTTGCGTTGACACCCGTATATAGATTCCCGCTTTCATCACAATGCCCCCTCTACTGGACGGAAATGACCATAATAGACTCCACAAACAATAACTTCAGAAGGAAAAACCTCGATAGGCTTGTATTCATCATTCTCTGGTGCGAGCTTAATCTTTGGAGACTCAGAGCTCCAGTACATCCTCTTCAGCGTTCCCTCTTCTCCATTGACAACTACTGCGACAATCTGACCATTGTACTCAGCCCACTTCGCAGACTTAAAGAATACAATGTCTCCGTCGTTAATCTGTGCACCGATCATGCTATCTCCACGCACCCTAAGCGCGAAATCCGGGTAAGTTTTAGACCGAAGTGGATATGACACGTAATCCTCGATATTTTCCTCTGCGACGATCCCGTCGCCGGCGCAGATCGTGCCGACTAAAGGGACGCCAGAAGCATACACGCTCGAAACTTCTCTTATGACGTGATTTACTTTTCTGGCTGCGTCGTAGATCATTGATTCGTCTAAATAGCCCGCCCGTTCAAGCAGATCCGCATAATCCAAGTCATAGGCTTCCGCTAATCTCTTCAACACATCAACAGAGGCTTTAACTTCCTTGCCAGTCTTGCGGCTCTTTCCGATTTCAATGTCTCTAATATATGAATATGATATGCCACTTTTCTCAGCCGCCTCTCTGAGTGACATCTTCTTCTGCATTCGTACTCGCTCCAAATACTTCCCTACTGATAGATACCGCTCTATTAATTCCACTACTATCATCCCCTCCAACCGATTTACCACTTTACTATTGTATAGTATAACAAACAAAATGTAAAGTATACAACACAAAAATATCGACAATTAATCTTTAAATGTGTTGTTGACAACTCAAATAGTCTGATATATTATCAAATTGAAGGATACACCGCACATTGACAATTGAAAATGAAAGGAGTGATAGGATGCTCAATAATCAAGTCAAGAGCTTACGCCGAGCAAATGACATAACGCAAGAAGCGTTGGCGAAGGAACTTGGCGTCTCTCGCAGCACAGTTGCTCACATGGAGCGGGGAGGCGAGATCAGCGGCTCTTTGCTCTTAAAGGTAGCAAACTACTTCGACAAAGATCCAAGAGATATTTTTTTTGTCGATGGTGTGCGGAAAACAACACAAGGAGGACGTCAGCATGAGTAAGAGCCAGCAGCTGGCTGAGGTAGGCAATCAACTAAAAGATTTGTGCAGGATCTTATACGGCGATTGCTCACCGATCAGCCGAGTGACTGAATTGTCAATCAGGACGGGGATTAAGCCTGCAGTGGTCCGAGCAGCCATACTCGCCTCCGAGGGGTGAGATCATGAACGGACATAAGGTGATAAGGCTCAACGATCCGTCAAGGGAGTGCGCCGTTAATCTAGCGAGACTACTACATAAGTTCAGCAAGAAGCAAGATGAGCGGCGCAAGGCCGTAAGTAATCAATGACCAGGAGGTGAGCCAATCATGCTCATGAAAATCTGGCGCCTATCGCCTGCGCAGCTCGCGGCCTACAAGCCAGGTGCCGATCTTGGCGAGCCGCACGAGATCCGTGATGTGCCGGTTGTGGTCTGGCCGTCCGAGCTGGAGATGGCCGCAGTCCGGGAGCGCACCATGCGCGGCCACCATACACGCACAGCCGGCCGTGATCTGATCAGCGCCGAGCTCTACAACGAGCGGCGGGCTGCCGGTTACAGCGATCAGGAGATCGCCGAGCTGTACGGCATCAGGCCATCAACGCTGAGGGGCTACAAGTCGCGATGGAGGAGGGAGGCAGAGCTATGCACGATGACTATGACGGTGTAGGGGTGTTTAAGGGTTGGCTGGTATCGCTCCTGATCTACGCGATCGTGGGGGCCGTGATAGGACTTATTTATCTGATTGTGAGGTGATAGACGTTGAGTAAGGAGTACCAATCCGCCCTGCAAGCCTGGCAGGTAGCCCAGCAGCAGTTTGAGCAGGCGGATCCCGATCATATCGACATCGCGATCCATCAGTTGTGCGCGGCGGAGAAGCGGGTAGAGGCAGAGTTGCGGAGGGAGAAGGCTCATCATGGCTAATATCGATACCCTCATCGCTTGGATTCGCGAGGAAGAGCAGCGCAGGTCCATGTGGGCGTTTATGGAGCAACATGGCGGAGGAAGAGGATACCACACAGGTTATATGCACGCACTTTATGACGTTCTGGAAGTGTCGGAAGGAGGTGGGCAGGATGAACGAAGCAAAAGCAGCCCTGGTTACGCATATCTGCAAGGAATGCCAGAAGCAAGGTCTCACGATGGCGGAACTAGATAAGATCATCGCTGCAGTCAAAGAATTCTACCATCAAAATGCAAGGCCGTGATAAGAGGAGCAAACGCCCCTCTCATCCATGATGGCAAGGATTGCAGCAGTAATAACAACCGTCGAAATTTGATTTACCAGTTGTGAGTTTTGCCTTACGGATGGCTTGGTGGCAATCAGATTCGTAGCCAATATAGGCTCGATTGGATATAGCTGGTAGATAGGAACACGAGCCGGTATGGACTTCATGATTACCGCGAGCGTCGAGATTCAGATTGTAATAGTAATGCTGGTACATTCTTTTTCCTCCTTCCTGTTTGATATGGATAAGTGTGGACAACTACCATAATTCGACAGGAAACGAGAATTTCCTTCTGGGGGTGACCACGTTGAGCAAGCACGATCAAAAGCGTAAGGAGAAGGCGATCAAAACGCTCGAAAAGGCGCTAGAGCAGCTCAAAACAGCGATCGTTTACTTGACAGTCCAGGAGCCGATGCCTGTCGATGAGATCTACAAGCTTGAAGACGCTCATGAGCATGTATGTATAGCGCTAGAGCACTTGGGTGTATCCGTGGAAGGAGGTGACGAATAACCATGAGCGTAACAGGACGGGTCTGGATGGCTCTGACGCAGATCGAGAGACTAGCGATGCTGGAGTTTGCCAGCGAGCAGAACAAGAGGAGATGGAGGCGGTGATCATGTCAGAAGTATTTTGGATCGGCGAGGTCTGTGACGCGGATCGGCGCGCCAAGCTCATCACGAAAGAAGCGCGAGAGTGGTTTGCGACGCGGACGATCGAGCAGGCGATTATCTCGCATCAGGAAAAAACCACCGCGGCAACGGTGGCTGAAGAATGACATATTATTAGCCCTATCTTACCACATAGGGCAAGGGAGGTAAAGAATGACCAAGAAAGCAACCGGCATTGTGCGCAAGGTAGACGAGCTTGGTAGGATAGTCCTGCCGAAAGAGCTGCGTCGTGTATACGGCATCAACCCTAACGACTCGGTCGAGATCTTTGTCACAGGCGAGGAGATCATCCTGCGTAAGTATGTGCCGTCTACGGGATGTACGTTTTGCGGTACGGTCGCGGATCACTATGCAGATATGGGCGAGCGTCGGATCTGTCCGGAGTGTGCGAGATTGATCAAGGAGAGGTTGGGCGGGGTGGCCGATGATCCATTCTGACCCAAACCGTGCCGCCTGGCCTACCGAATGCAACATCATCATGCTGCTTCCGGATTGCGAAGTGTGTGGACGGCGAATGGATAAACGGTTTCTGCGGCGGTGGAACGAACGGCGGGTGTGTCGAACTTGCATCGAGGAGTTGACAGCTGATGAGTAGTGTCGAACTCCTCCCGCACCAAGTCCAACTGCTTGAACAGACCAAAGACAAATCCCGCGTGGCTTATTACGCATCGATGGGCTTAGGAAAGACTTTCCTCGCCGCCGAAAAACATCGACAGCTCGGTTATCCGATCGCCCTGGTCATTTGTCAAAAATCCAAGATTGACGATTGGGCCAAGCACTTCGAAACCTACTACGACTACCCGGTCATCGTGTTTGACTCACAGAAGGTCGATCAACTACCTGATAAATGCGTCCTAATCATCAATTACGACAAAGTTTGGCGCCGGCCAGAGCTGCTCAAGCTCATGAACTACACCCTGATTCTGGACGAATCAAGCTATATTACCAACGAATCGGCGAAACGAACCAAGTTCATCATGAAGCTCAAAACGACCAACATCATTCTGTTATCTGGCACACCGACCGGAGGTAAGTATGAGCAGCTCTGGACGCAAGCGAACCTGCTCGGCTGGCGGATCAGTAAAGACCTTTTTTGGAAGCACTATATTGAAACTGAATGGATTGAGGACCCTGGAGGACACAAGACACAGGTCATCACCGGTTACAAAAATGTTGATCGCCTCAAGTCCAAACTGCGGGAATATGGTGCAGTGTTCATGACCGATGAAGACGCGGGAATCGAGCTTCCGGAGAAAGTGGATACCGTGGTCAGCGTTCGAAACACAAAAGAATACAGTCGATTCAAGCGCGACCGAATCATTGAAATTGACGGCAAGACGCTTATTGGAGACACAGCTCTTACCAAAATGCTTTATCTCCGCCAGCTGGCCGGTTTGTACAATCCGGGGAAATATGAAGCGCTGCAGGATTTGCTCGAATCGACCAGCGACAGAGTGCTCATCTTTTATAATTTTCGTGCGGAGTACGACCGGATCCGCAAGATTTGCGAAGAGCTTGGAAAACCGATCAGTACAGTCAACGGAGACGAAAAAGACTTGACTGCTTTTCAGGAGCAGGAGGAATCGGTCACGCTCTTACAATATCAATCCGGAGCTCTCGGGCTCAATCTGCAGCTGGCTAACAAGATCATCTATTTTTCCCCGCCGCTGGAAAGCATTTTGTTCGAACAGTCGCAACGGCGGACACGCCGAATCGGTCAGTCCAGGACGTGTTTTTACTGGTACATGGTCACCAAGGGAAGCATCGAAGAGCAAATTTACGAAACGCTGAAGCAACGCAAAGACTTCACGGACAAATTGTTTGAGGAGGTATACGATGACTGAACAACAGTTACAGCTGGTTGACCGAAAGGCGCAAGCGGTGATCAAGAAATTGCACGGCTTGGAAGTTCGCTTCCAAAAGCTGAGCGAACAGCGCGAATTGCTGAAAGAACAGCTGCGCGAAGTGATGGCCCGCAACGACATCAAGAAGATCGACACCGACGATTTTACCATCACATACGTGGATGAAACGGTGACACACCGGTTTGACAGCGCGAGATTCAAAAAGGATCACCCGGAAACGTATGAGCTCTATCAGAGCCCGTCCGTCGTGAAAGCGCACGTCAGGTTCAAGCTGAAATGAGAGAATCGCAATTCCAATCTCGAGTCCTGAAATTCTTAGCTGACGAGGACATCTACTTCATCAAGTATTGGGGCGGCGGCCATTTCACCCGCGCCGGCGTCCCGGACATCATCGCTTGCGTGAACGGTATTTTCATAGCGATCGAGCTTAAAACCGAAACCGGTCGAGTGGCGAAACTGCAGGAATACAACCTGGACAAGATCCGGGAGTCCGGAGGAATAGCTCTGGTACTCCGGCCGGCTGATTTTCCTACATTCCAAAAATTCATACGGGAGGTGAAAGCTTGCAATATTCGTATTCCCGAGTATCCACCTTCAAGCAATGCCGGAGACGGTTTAAATTCCAGTACATTGACAAGCTCAAGACGGTCCCGGACCAAACCGCCGACAGCGCACTGATCGTCGGGAACGCATTACATCTCGGCATTGAGAAGGACGCTAAGGCGATGTTGACGCACTATTACGGCCAGTTCTACATCATTACGGACGACCATATCAACGAAGCGATGAAGCTCGAAATATTGCTTGAAAAAGTCAAAGAAGTGCTGGCTGACGTCAATATCCTGCATCATGAATACCTGATAGACACGCCGGTTTTCAAGGGAATTGTTGACTTAACCATCGATAACGGTGACGGAACGGTAGATGTACTGGACTTCAAATATTCGAACAACATCGATCGATATTTGGAATCCCCACAACTCCATATTTACAAGTGGTTTCTGGAGAAAGCCGGATTCAAGGTAAAGCGTCTCGGATTTGTATTCATTCCGAAAACCCAAATCAAGCAACGGAAAGACGAGAGTTTGACTCAGTTCCGGCGACGACTGCAAAGCGCGGTCCGGAATTCGGAAATCCAGTTATGCGAAGTGAAATACGATGAATCGAAGGTACAGGAGTTTTTCGAAGACATCAAAAACATCGAAGCCGCACAGCAATACCCGAAGAATGTCACAAAACTGTGTGACTGGTGCGATTATCAAAAATTTTGTTTGGAGGGAATAGACTATATGATTTTACCTGAAAACAAGAGACGTGAAATAACAATCAACACGACCCCGGATATGTGGTTGTACGGTGATTCATACAGCGGAAAGACGGTCTTTATGGACTCTTTCGATGATGTGCTCATGATCAACACGGACGGAAACATCGATCATATCAGCTCGCCGGTTGTCCGGATCATGGACACAGTGAAGGTGGAAGGCAGGCTGACAACACGAATTTTCGCCTGGAAAAACTTCCTCGACGTGATCACGGAGCTGGAGAAAAAGCAAAATGACTTCAAAACGGTCGTTGTCGACCTGGTTGAAGATCTTTGGGAGCACTGCCGGCTGTACATGTACGACAAACTCGGCATCGAGCACGAACATGATGCCGGCTACGGTAAAGGCTACGACATGGTTCGGACGGAGTTTCTTTCCAACATGAAGCGGCTGAAAAACTGCGGCTACCAGCTGGTGTATATCAGCAAGCTCGCCGTGTCAGAGATCACGCAGAAAAACGGCGCCAAGATCACCACGTTCAAACCCAACATCAATGACAAAGTGGCCAATGTCCTCGCCGGCACCGTCGACTTGACGGCCCTGGTTGTAGCCGACGGCGATGAACGGTACTTGAGCTTCAAAACCTCACCGTACATTTTCGGTGGCAGCCGATACAACTTCGGAGTCGACCGGATCCCGTTGAATCGGGATGAATTTATCCGGACTTTAACGGCCGCACAGAAAGGAAAGGCTGCGCCGAAGGTTGAAACAACGGCGTCCGATAAGACCGAAACGGAAACATCGGCCGATGATGCCGCTCAGGTCGCAGAAACGTCGTCTGAAGGGGAAGCCGAAGAGCAATCTTCCCGTCCGCGTCGTCGTCGGGCCTAATCAATAAAATATTCAAAAGGAGAACTGATCAACCATGACTCAATCTATCTGGGAAAAATTCGACCAAGCGATCGACACGAAGGCATTGAAAGAAGATGTCAAATCCGCTGCGGAAAACGGCGGCGGTGAGTACCGGGAAGTTCCGGTCGGAAAATATGAAGTGAAAATCACGAAGCTGGAACTCGCTGAAACCAAAGATGGAAAACCGAAGATGAGTTGCTGGATGCAGATCCTGGATGGCGAGTACAAAGGCTCGTACATCTTCTACAACCAAGTGCTGCACACCGGCTTCGGGATCCACAATGCGAACGAATTTTTGCGCAGCCTGGACAGCGGCATTGATGTCCAGTTCGAAAGCTTCAAACAATACCACGAGCTGCTTTTGGACATCCACGAAGCGATCGACGGAAAACTGGAATACGCGCTCGAGTACGGAGAAAACAACAAAGGGTTTAAAACCTACAAGATCGTCGAAGTGTTCGACGCGCAGTAAGAAGGCAGGAGGGGATTCAGAAATGGGTCCCCTCTTTCAAAAAGTGGGGGAAGCGGATGATCTTTTTTGACGCGGAAGTCTTTCGTCTCGACTGGATGTTCGTGTTTATGGACACCGACACCAAAACCACAACCGAGATTGTGAACGATCCGGACCGGCTCAAAGCTTTCTACGAATCCCATAAAAACGACATCTGGGTAGGGTACAACAGCCGGCATTATGATGCTTATATCCTGAAAGCCGTTCTCTGTGGTTTCGATCCTTGGGATGTTTCGGACTATATCATCAACCAAAAACAACAAGGCTGGACCTACAGCAATATGTTCCAAAAGATTCAGCTTTATAACTTCGATGTGATGACAGACAAAAGCAAAGGTTTGAAGCAGCTCGAAGGCTTCATGGGGTCCAACATCCGAGAAACATCGGTGCCGTTTGATATTGACCGAAAACTTACCGACCAGGAAATCGCCGAAGTTCTCGCGTATTGCCGTCACGATGTAGAGCAAACCATGCATGTCTTCATTGAGCGGATCGAGGAATTCGAAAGCCACATGGCGCTCATCAAGATGTTCAAACTGCCACTGTCCTATCTGTCCAAAACCAAAGCGCAGCTGGCTGCGGTCATCCTCAATGCCCGCAAGCAAGAGCGTCATGACGAGTTCGACATCCGGCTGCCGGACACGCTGCGGATCGAAAAGTATCGGCATATCGTGGATTGGTATTTGACTCCTGAGAACCGGAACTATGAAAAAATACTCAACGTGGAAGTCGCCGGCGTGCCGCATACGTTCGCCTGGGGCGGTTTGCATGGTTCCCGGGACAATTATCAGGGCGAGGGTGTATTTCTTTCAGTCGACGTGGCCAGTTATTACCCAGCCCTGATGATTGAATACGGCTTCCTCAGCCGGAACGTGGCCGACCCGGAAAAATTTCGGCAGATTCGGGATGAACGACTCCGGTACAAAGCTGAAAAAAACCCGCTCGCCAATCCGCTCAAAATCGTGATCAATAGCGTCTATGGCACCATGAAAGATAAGTACAACCCGCTCTATGATCCGCTTCAGGCCAACAATGTGTGCGTCGGCGGCCAGTTATTATTGTTAGACCTCATCGAGCAATTGGAGCCGGTTGTAGAGCTCGTCCAGTCCAACACAGACGGTCTGATCGTCCGGATCCCGAAACGTGAGAACGTCGAAATTGTGCATGAGCTCTGCGCAGAATGGCAGGCCCGCACGCGGATGGTGTTGGAATTTGAAGTATTCTCGCGTATCTATCAGAAGGACGTGAACCATTACATCATCGTGAAGAAGGACGGCAGCTACAAATCAAAGGGCGCATACGTGAAGAAGCTGGACCGACTCGACTATGACCTGCCGATCGTGAACAAAGCGGTTGTGGCGTATTTTGTTCACGGTACAGATCCTGCGGAGACGATCCAAAACTGCAATCGCCTGATCGAGTTCCAAAAAGTCGTTAAAGTCAGCGAGAAATACGGTTACGCGCTACACGGTGATAAACGACTTTCTGAGAAAGTCCTGCGGGTATTCGCGTCTCGGTCGCACGCGGATCCGGGCGTCTACAAAGTGAAATCCGGCAAAGACCGGCCGGAGAAAATCGCCGGTACACCGGAGCGGTGTTTCATCGAAAACGGTGACATTCGGGAGGCAAGGATCCCGCGGAAACTGGACAAAAATTGGTACATCGAGACAGCGAAAAAACGGATCGCGGATTTCTTGGGTGAGTCAGACGATGCAGAACAATTCGAATTTCCGTTTTAGAAGGGAGGATCGATCCACATGCCTGGAAAGAAACCCGGAACAAAGAACTGGACGAAAGAGGAAATTGATTATCTGCAGGAGAGCTGGGGAAAAGTCAGCATCAAAACAATTTCCAAGAATCTTGGGCGGTCGACAAATGCCGTAAAACTACGAGCCCAACGATGCGGCCTTGGCGATGCTCGGTTTTCTTATGAAGGAATAACCGTCAGTCAGTTGATGAAGGCGCTTGATAAAACCTATTCGGCTGTGAACGCATGGATCCGGAAATATGGAATGCCGGTCAAAAGAAAGGTTTTCGCGAAGTCTGCCCGCGTGAAAGTGATAACCTATGATGATTTTTGGGAGTGGGCTGAGCAGCATAAGGAACTACTCAACTTCTCCAAGATGGAGCCGGGCACGCTTGGTCCCGAGCCAGAATGGATGGTTGAAAAGCGGAGAGCCGACATGCTGCGTTCGCAAAAGACGAAACGTGCTGTTCCCTGGACGCCATCCGAAGATCAACAACTGAAGCAGATGGTGCGAATGTCTGGTATGACCTATCCCAAATTAGCCGCCCATTTCAACCGATCGGAAGGTGCAATCAAACGTCGACTATACGATTTGGGAATCAAATTCCGTCCAGAACGCCTGGAAAACCACATCAAATACACGCCGGAAGAAGTTCGCAAACTGGCGATAATGGCCCAGCAAGGATACGCCTGTGAGACCATCGCTCGGGAGCTCGGAAAAAGCGCCCTGGGCGTCCGTGGGAAGCTCGAGCGGATGGGATTCGACTTTAAACGGCGTGAATTTCGTGATGTCGGTGTGCTGTGGGAGCAAACAAGGAAGATTGGTTTATAGTTTAACGCTTTAATGCGGGAAAATCGGACGTTTTTTCTGCAATTTTTCCCGCAGTTGCTGCGGAACGTGAAACTGAAAACCCTTGATATTACGGCATTTTCAAAATCGTTTTCCGCAGACATTGCGGGAAATCCCGCAGAAAAATCAACGAAATTTCCCGCAATTGGGGTGAGATTATGAACGGTGAATTAACAGCACCTTATGAATTTTTATACAAAGGTTTCATCCGGTTAAAGAATAAAAAAGCTGTAACAAAATACAAAGAAGGTGAAGGAATAGTCAGCCTTCGATCGACGGAGCGATATGAGGAATACGCTGGTATCCTGGCACCAGGAATCGTCCTGATAGACATCGACAACAAAGATGATTCAGACAAAGTCCTGCAAATCATCGACGATCTCAACATTCAATGCTGCGTCGTCGAAACCGGCCGCGGGAAACACTTCCTATTTCGGGATCCGGACCTGCCCAGCAACAAAACCAAGACGAACACCGCGATCGGAATTACCGTCGACATTAAGCTCGGAACACGCAATTCCTATCAAGTGCTCAAGCATAACGGCGTGAAACGGCCCTGGATTCGGAGATCTGAACAAGTTGATACGCTGCCGAAGTGGCTCCTGCCGGTCAAACACGACGTCGATTTCACAGCACTTAGCGAAGGCGACGGCCGGAATCAGGCACTCTTTAATTACATCTTAACTTTACAGTCCGCCGGTTTCACGAAAGACGAAATCAAGGAAACTGTCAATCTGATCAACAAATACGTGTTGAAGAAGCCGTTGGAGCAGCGGGAAGTTGACACTATTTTACGAGATGAAGCGTTTAAGAAACAGTCGTTTTTCAAGGGCTCGACGTTTTTGCATGATCGATTTGCACATTACATCATGCGGGAGAATCACATCATCAAGGTCGACAATGTACTGCATGTCTACCGGGACGGTGTGTATTCTGATCGCCCGCAGGACATTGAAGCGGTTATGATTAAACATCTTCCGATGCTCAACCAGGCGAAGCGTCGTGAGACTCTCGCCTATCTCGATATCATCGCGGAAAATCAAGATCCGGCGCCGGCGAATTTAATTGCTTTACAGAACGGCGTTTATGACTTGGATTCCAATACAATCATCGACTTTAGCCCGGACATCATCATCAAAAACCGGATCCCGGTTACATTTGATCCGGATGCTTACGACAAAACGACCGATCAAACGCTGAATAAAATCAGCTGCGGTGACAAAGAGGTCAGAGCATTGCTGGAAGAGATGATCGGGTATCTCTTGTTCAGGCGCAACGAGCTGCGCAAAGCGTTTATCCTGACGGGATCCGGACAAAACGGGAAGTCGACGCTACTCGATATGATCAAGCATTTTCTCGGTCAGGACAATTACAGTTCGCTTGCGCTCGAAGAACTGGGACACCGGTTCAAGACGGCGGAGCTATTCGGGAAATTAGCGAATCTGGGGGATGATATCGACAGCGAATACATTCAGTCGAATGCCGTTTTCAAAAAACTGGTCACCGGGGAAACCGTGAACGTGGAGCGCAAAGGTAAGGATCCGTTCGAGTTCAACAATTACGGAAAGCTGATTTTCAGCGCGAATGAAATGCCGCGGATTAATGATCGAACGGATGGACTCATCAGCCGACTAATCATCATACCGTTCAACGCGAAATTCACGGCACAGGATCCGGATTACGATCCGTTCATCAAAGACAAGCTGCTCACGGATCGCGCGATGTCGTATCTATTGAATCTCGGTCTGGACGGCTTGAAGCGCGTCTTATCAAACAAACAATTTACGATGCCAGAAATTGTCCGACAAGAAATGCAGCTCTATGAATCGATCAATAATCCCGTACTCGCATTCATTGAAGACGGCGGGAAGATCGAGAACGAGGCTACAAAAGATGTTTACCTGAAATACAGCGCCTGGTGTCATCAAAACGGACTCCGGCCGCTCAGTCAAATACAATTCAGCAGGGAGGTGTGTCGGAAGCTGGGAATGGAAACAAAAGTGATCAGGGTAGATGGAAAACTGAATCGTATATTTATACAAAATTAATGTATATTTATACATTTATGGGCTGTTACAGATGTTACGGATCGTTACAGGTAATTTTTGAACATCTGTAACAGCTAGACACATTGATGCACAAGGGATTTTAAGGATTTGTTACAGATGTTACAGATGTTTTCAACTTCTTATATAGGAATCTATCAGGCGTACACACGCGCACAAATAATATAAATATATATTTATTATTTATCTGTAACATCTGTAACGCGGAAATATTTTACAGGTGATGATTATGAACGAAATCCAAAAACGCAAAGCGTTTCAAAAAATCAAATCCATGACCAACGAACAATTTTGGAATTTTCAAAATTGGCTTCACAGCCAGGCCTACGCAAAGGCCGTTGAGCACTATACCGACGCGGCAGAGATCGTGCTACCGCCTCGGCTGCAGAAGGCGCTGCATGATAAGGCCACGCAGATCAGGGAGCAGTGGGACGGCATGGCGACGATCACGCTGGACGACACAACAGGCACGGAGTTTGATCGGGTAATGGGACGGATTAACAAGGATGGTGATCGGAAGTGAGCGCAGTGTGTACGAGATGCGGAGTCATCTTACACGGACTGGATAAAGACGGTGTAGTGTGCGAGGATTGTCGCAAAGCAGAAGCTATCGATCGCCCGGCACATTACACTGCCGGCAAAGTCGAATGTATCGACGCGATCGAGGCGGCCACGGTGGGACTCGAGGGCATACAGGCAGTGTGTACAGGTAACGTGATCAAGTATGTCTGGCGCTGGAAGAGGAAGAACGGCGTCGATGACTTGTGCAAAGCCAGATGGTATTTAGACAAGCTGATCGAGGAGGTCGAGCGAAATGACAATCTGCAAACATGATAAACTGGCCCGATCCTGCGAGACATGCCTGCTTGAACAAGAGGTCGGCATATTACAAGAACGCCTGGATCGCGTTTCCGCCATTGTAGACGTGATCGAGGAACACGGCGATCTGGACGCGACGACGCTGACGCAGCTGAGGCAAGCGCTGAACTGGGTGCCGGATGATCTATCGGATGAGTCGCGGGTATACGGCAACGACTGCCGGGATGGGCGTTGTGGGATGTGAAAGGAGCGAATCCAAATGAGTGAATACCTGAGCAAGAAAGCGGTGTTGGAGTGGTTTGATCTTATGCATCTGGAATACAGCCACAATGCGGCGGTTTCGGAATTCATTGAATCAGGGATTGAGATTTTTGAATCCGGCGCATTAGATGCGGATGATAGCGAAATCCAGCGTCTGCGGACGGCTGCAATAAAATTACATGAAACCCTGAATACCTACTGGCAGGGCGATTGCGACAAAGCGGATGTGGTTGCGGCGCAGTCGAAACTGTGTGATGTTCTCTCCACCACAACCGTACCAACAGGGGCGGAACGGGCAAAAGCGGAAATTGCGGACAGATACAAAAATGCCCTGCATGGATGGCATAATCCTGTAGATCGTGCGGCAGGCAGTTATTACAACGGTTATCTAAACGGAGTCAGTGATACGCTCCGACTACTCGGCATCACCATCCCCGGCATCAACGCACCGGAAGGAGAAGGGAACGATGCGTGAGATAAAGTTTCGGGCGTGGGATACAGTAGGAAATCAATGGTTATGGATTACCGGTTTTGAAACGGCTGAAACCTCAAAAAGCGACGGGTATACGTTAGATGGGATTTTCCATAATGGGGATTACGTTGGCAAAGAAGGCATCGTCCTCATGCAATACACCGGCCTCAAAGACCGCCATGGGCAGGAAATCTATGAAGGAGACATCCTTCGCGACGATGAAATGGGCCTGAATGTGGTGCGGTGGGAAGATGGTTCATTTTGGCTTGAAATGTTTTATGAAGGTGGTCAATCTTTGATGGAACATCTTTCCGACTATAACGAGGTGTGCGAAGTCATCGGCAACATATACGAACATCCCCATCTGCTGAAAGGAGAGGAAACGGCATGATTCGGTTGACTCTGAAAAACAGCAATGAAGCATGGTACGTGAATCCTGACCACATTGTTTCGATTGGAAAGCATGTTAACCAAGAAGGTAATACGTATGTTGAAACAACGGTTTATGACGGTGATTGTATAGTCACCGAATCCCCCGAAGAAGTCGCCAGCAAGGTGCTGGAATGGCGGTTGGCGATGGAACGATATAAAGCGGCATATGGCATGGATATTATCACACCGAATGAAACACCGAAATCATACAAAGTCGAAGGTTATTTGAGAAGATTGGCTGGATTGGAGGAGCAAGCATGACACGGGATGAGATTTTGTCGATGAAGCCGGGGCGTGAGTTGGATGCACTCGTGGCGGAGAAGGTGATGGGGTGGAAAACGAACTGGTTAAAGACCGATTTGTGGGAAGAAATCAATCCTAATACTCATCGCCATAAGGGATTGGTAAAGGATTTTAAACCTTCCACCGACATAGCCGCAGCGTTTGAAGCCGAAGAGAGGGCAATTGATAAAGATCCTTCGATGTATATTCATGCTTTGGCATCTGTTGTATTCGGATATAGTCAAGTTCAGGACATATCGGACATTCGAAAAATGTGCATGTTGATCCATGCCACACCGGAACAACGTTGCAAAGCCGCCCTTCTGGCGGTGATGGGGGAATGACCATGGACAAGGAACAGAAGATCTTGGAACGCAAGCGAGCGGCGATAGAACAGCTTGAAGCGGAATTGGGAGGTGTAAACCATGAGTGAAACTCGATTTTGTTTGGAGTGCGATCGAAAAACAGAGTCAGGGGAATCGTACGGGAAAGCGTATTGCAGAGAATGCGGCGGTTTTTATGAGCCTGAATTACTTGCAAAGCGAAAAGAAGTGATCGCAGAGATACGGAAATGGCACGATGGGGAAATAGAAAAATTCCCGCCAATCACGGTATTTGAGGCTATTGGGTTTATGCTGGACGAGTTGGCCGAAGAATGCGGCGCACATAACGCGCATGTGACGGAGTTGTGCGAGCTGGAGCAGGAAACCCGGAAGTTGCGGGAGCGATTGAAAGAGGAAATAGTCTGGCAGGACGAGTGTTTGAAACTGGAAGAACAACTCCAATCCGCACAGCAGGAGATCGAGCGGTTGCAACAGGAACGTGACAAGCTGATCGAGGTGTTGCGGTGGTATGCGGACGAAGACACGCACGAGATTAAGCGCCGCGTGCTGGGCGACTTTGCGCCGATAACGCTTGATAAAGGCCAACGCGCCCGCGACATCCTCAAAGAAATCGGGGTGACGGTGGAATGAAAAAATACGATCGAACGAAAGGTCACCGTTACCGGCCTGTCGTGACGATTCTGAAAACGAAAAAAGAAGTGCCGACCATAATCCGCGTCTCCGGGCGGGAGTATGTGCTGCGGATGCCGGATCAGTTTAACCAGCGGAAGAAGGGAGCGGTGAAATAATGGCTGAAACAACAACCACAATCAAGATTAGCCGAGGAGC
>Ga0207865_101482_pt1 | contig 17351 bp, 19 predicted proteins | sample HigsolmetaAR204D_FD_184836 | JGI IMG/M metagenome (GOLD analysis project Ga0207865, IMG submission 184836) | Ionic liquid and high solid enriched microbial communities from the Joint BioEnergy Institute, USA - AR20-4-D (SPAdes) (version 2) ...
TTCCGACAAATCTTATCAGGAAATAGGGGAAATAATAGTTGACTATGGATGTCAGTACAATCCGTCCGGAAATTCCTACTTGTGCGTTTACGGTTGGACAAGATATCCGCTGGTTGAATATTACATTGTAGATAGCTGGGGCAGCTGGCGTCCACCCGGAGCAACACCCAAAGGAACAATCACAGTGGATGGCGGTACCTATGATGTCTATGAAACTACCCGTGTAAATCAGCCTTCTATCGACGGAACTACTACATTCCAACAATATTGGAGTGTTCGTACATCCAAGAGAACAAGCGGTACAATATCTGTAACTGAACATTTTAGACAATGGGAAAGAATGGGCATGCAAATGGGTAAGATGTATGAAGTTGCTCTTACCGTTGAAGGCTATCAGAGTAGCGGAAGCGCTAATGTATACAAGAATGATATCAGAATAGGCGCAACTCCTACTCCTACTCCGTCACCAAGCCCAAGCACAAGAAGTGCATTCACAACTATTGAAGCAGAAGAATATAACAGCACGAATTCCTCTACTTTACAAATAATCGGAACAGGAAACAATGGTAGCGGAATCGGTTATATTGAAAATGGTAATACCGTAACTTACAGCAATATTGATTTTGGCAATGGTGCAACAAGGTTTTCAGCAACTGTCGCAACTGAGGTTAATACCTCGATCCAAATCCGTTCTGACAGTGCTACCGGAACTTTGCTTGGTACATTATATGTAGATTCTACCGGAAGCTGGAATACATATCAAACCGTATCTACAAACATCAGTAAGATTACAGGTATTCATGATCTTGTATTAGTCTTCTCCGGTCCGGTCAATGTAGACAACTTTATATTTAGTGGAGATTCATCAGACCCTACACCCGGTGATGATACAAGAAGCGCATTTTCTTACATTCAGGCTGAAGATTATGACAGCAGTTATGGTCCCAATCTTAGAACCTTTAGCTTACCGGATGGTGGCAGTGCAATCGGTTATATAGAAAATGGTTATTCCACCACCTATAATAACATTGATTTTGGTGATGGTGCTGTATCAGTAACAGCAAGAGTAGCTACCCAAAATGCTACTACCATTCAGGTAAGATCAGGAGGAGCAAACGGTACTTTACTTGGTACAATATCTGTTCCTTCGACTAGTAGTTTTGATACTTACCAGAATGTAACTGCCACCCTTAGCAATATTACCGGTGTGCATGACATAACCCTTGTCTTTTCAGGACCGGTAAATGTCGACTACTTTGTATTTAACGCAGCTAATGAAAATCCTGGAACTAATCCACCTGTTGGAAATACAAGAAGTGCATTTTCCAATATCCAGGCTGAAGATTACGACAGCAGCTATGGCCCTAATCTTCAAACCTTTAGCTTACCGGGCGGTGGCAGTGCCATTGGCTATATTGAAAACGGTTATTACACCGTATATAAGAACATTGATTTTGGTAGTAATGGTGCTGTATCAGTAACAGCAAGAGTTGCTACTCAGTTCGACACTACAATTCAGGTAAGATCAGGAAGTGCATCAGGTACATTACTCGGGACGATTTACGTCGGGTCTACAGGAAGTTTTGATACTTATAGGGATGTATCCGCGAATATTAGCAAAACTACAGGAGTAAAAGATATTGTTCTTGTATTCTCAGGTGCAGTCAATGTGGATTATTTTAAGTTTAGTTCAAGTACATCTTCCGATGATATAAATACTGCAACTTTGTTAAATACTTATGGCAGTCTGTTAGGCAATGTAGGTACATGTATCAATTACTACCAATTAATTGATGACAATACCTTAAATGTAGTAAAACAGCAATACAACAGTATTACTTTGGAAAATGAGATGAAACCAGATGCAATCCTGGGTAGTAGCCCAAGCCTTATTTCTGTCTCTGAGGCTAGAAATCTTGGATATTATATTCCAAGCAACTGGCAGGATTCTATGGTTCCAAGATTAAACTTTAGCACCATTGATAGAGTTATGCAGATCTGTTCTCAAAATGGTCTTCGGATGAGAGCCCATACACTTGTATGGCACAATCAGACCCCTGGATGGTTCTTTAGAAATGGTTTCAATGGTAGTTCAGGTTACGTTAGCCCTCAGGTGATGGATGCACGCTTAGAATTTTATATAAAATCCGTAATCAATCATGTATATAACAGTCCGTATGGCGATTGTGTATATGCCTGGGATGTTGTTACCGAACATCTTCATGCTGTCAATTCAGGATGGGCAGCCATATATGGAAATGCTAAGAATGTATCCTTTGTAAGAAATGCTTTCATTTATGCACATGATGCATTAGTCGCTCTTGGTAAAAGAGACAGCGTTAAACTTTTTTATAATGATTATAATACCTATGAAGTAACAAATGATATTGTTTCCTTAATTAAGTACATCAATCAGAACGGCAAGTATTGCGATGGCGTAGGCATGCAAGCGCATCTAGATACGAGTTATCCAAGTCCGGCTTCCTTCAAGGCAGCGCTTCAAACATTTTTAAATAATGGATTCGAGGTTCAGATTACTGAATTTGATGTTACCAATAACAATGCTACTACTCAGGCAAATTACTGCTATGATATTTTCATGGGTATCCTAGATTGCAAAAAAGCCGGTGGCAATATTACCGGTATAACATTCTGGGGCTTATATGACAGCGTTTCTTGGAGAGCTAGTCAGTCACCTTTACTATTCAGTAGCTTAACACAGCCAAAACCGTCCTATTATTCGGTACTGAAAGCCTATACGGATTCAGGTTACAGTATTGAATAACGTAAATACTAATGTTAAATCTTGAATGGTGCATTCTAAACAGTCTTTTAATTACACCTTGCAACATATAATGACTTTGTAAAATATTCTAATTAAAGCGGAATATTTAAAGAAAAGATAGGAAAAGAAAGTATTCTTTTCCTATCTTTTTTCTATGGTGTCAATAATATCTGTTGCTTTTTAAACTTATTATTACCAGATATAATAAGCTTAAGGATGAGAACAAAAAAGAATGTGATTTATTACTTGTGCTTGAATCACACTCTTGAAACTGAACTCCTACTTTTTGAAACAGCTGTTTCGACATGGGGCGGGTGGTCATTATTGATGTATATGTCCATGGAACATATCAGTGACTATTATTGTTTTAGGGAACGCTTATTAAAAATATAGCAACTTAAAATACGTTCACAAAAATGAGCAAGCATTGTTATAATAATCAAACCTGTTTCCTGGCTCCCAAAATTCTTATAAAAATCCTTCCGATTAACCTCACTAAAATCCATAATCTCTGAAAGAGCTTTTCCTAATGTGCTTTTTCCTGCACCATTTTAGCCACATATTAAGATTCCAATCACATACTTCCTTCCTCTTTTAGTATGACATCCCTTTCTTATTTATTTGTTGAATATTCTTTTCCATTCCAATATAAGACATCACTCATAACCACTTCACCACCAGCCACAGCTTCTTCGTAATAATCAATTTTTATACTGGAATTTCCTGGATCTTTCAAATTACAAAACCATTTCATAAAGCATTCATTTACTCCCTCTGAAGTTAATTCGTAAATAACACTACTGCTATAATAACCTCCAAGGACAGAACCACGCCATCCTGTAGTAACGGCAAAATGATAGCCGTTATCCACCGATATCAGGTTATATTCCGAACTATAATAAACACTCTCGGCAAGGTCTCCAAACTCAAATGTGTGTTCCCCATCTGTATATATGAAATACTGCTGATAAAAATCGTTTCCATCCTCAGTAATAGTTCTGCCAAATTCACATATCACTTCTTCCTTTCCATCACCATTAAAATCATAAAACAATGGCTCAATTTCGATTTGAGCATCAGTATATTCATTTATAGCAGCCAACAATTCATCGTGTAAATACACATGCTCCGGCGCAATATTATCCGTCGCTTCCGGCTTGTCAGCTTCATCTGATATTATCTCAGGCTCGATATTTTCAATATTGTAATTCTGATTTACCGTACTCTCCGAACCACAGCCACGAAAGAGAAAAGCAATCCCCAAGATAATAGACCCGCATATTATTGAGGTAAGTTTTTTTATATTCATTTAAGTTCTTCCTTCTTTATTTCTTAAAATTATAAAACAAATATCCGTCTAAGAACTAATCTATCTGTTCTATTCTAATTGTGTCCTTATGTTACATACGCAAGAACTCCAAAAGAAAAATATGGCAATATATATCCATTGTTTTCAAAGTTCCAGATTAGCCTTCCATTATCTTTTTAACTTTACATATATACCAACAAAGCAAGTATAAGGCTTGATAATTGTTTCAAAGTATTGCTTGTCGCTTTGTGCATACTCATTATCAATTGCAAGCCACTCATTCCATGCTTCTTCAAAACAAGCCATTTCCCATGTTACCACTGATTCAATTCTGTCATGGCTGCCAATAAGCTTTTTCCAGAGTTTTGGACTTTTAAACATATAGGCTTCCTTACCAAGCCAAACGGATAGAAGTTCTTCGGAGTGGCCTGAGTATTCATCCTTCAAGCCAGGAATACCTATTAAAATCACTCCATCATCTTTCATAAATGGAAGAATTTTTTCTTGGAAAAATCCCTGTTCACCTGCAAAATAATGATATGAATCAATGCTAACCAAAGCATTGAATTGCCTTTCATTAAAATGCAAATTATTTGCATCTTCGCAAATAGGTGTTACCTGTCCATAAACCCCCCATTCGGCAAATCGTTTCCCATTTTCTTCTGCACTTACCCAGAGGTCATTTGCATAGACCTTTGCTCCAGTCTCTTTTGCAATAACAAAACTCGTCAGCCCCGTTCCGCATCCCAAATCAAGAACTAAATCATCTGATGAAAGTTGTAAAGGATATTTGTCGAATAACTCTCCAAGAAGCCTTACGCAGTTTGGTCCCATCATTGTTTCTGCTGAAATATACTTTTTATAATTACTGATATTCATATGTCATCCTTTCTAGACAAGGGGATGGTTCTTCTGTCTAAATCCTCGAGTTTTACTTACCTTATTGTTCAAACCTGTAATACCGATAGAATTCTTTTATTAAATTGTCCAATATTTACACCGTTCCATTGTTCTTGTTTTTGAGTCCATGTCCATAAGTTTCTCTTGAAAAAGCGCTTGCATACTGATAAGGCATACCTAATCATTTGCCAAAATAGTGGGATTAAGGTTAATGATTGGTGTCTGGAACAAAACATTAGCCGTAATGCCTATTCGTTTACACTGCGACCTCAAAGTTCTAAATACAGATCTTCTATAGCTTAAAGAATTATGAATTTTCTGCCGCTTTCATTATATAGTGTACATTTCTGCCTGTTTCATATACATATCAAAGTACTTTCCTTTTGCTTTTATCAGTTGCTCATGACTGCCCATTTCCACAACCTTCCCGTTTTCAAATATGGCAATTACATCCGCAATACGTGTCAGTCCCAAACGGTGAGTGATAATAATACCCGTTTTACCCTCACACATCTTTGCAAATCTCTCATAAAGAGCGGATTCTTCCAATGGATCAATTGCAGATGTAGGCTCATCTAACACAAGCAATTCAGAATTTCGGTATTGAGCCCTAGCAATTGCTATTCTTTGCCATTGACCTAATGAAATATCTACTCCACCAAAGTTGCGAGAAAGACTCAAAGCCAATATTTTCAACTTCTCCAGAACTTTCTTATTTCGACATCATTACCACTGTCTCCAAGTTTATCTTTATCATAATCTCCAACCCCAAGTACATCCAATTGCCTACGCTCTTCGCATAATGCATTACTCCATTCAGGCTTGTACAAGTTAAAAAAGTCACGTGCTTCTAAAATTCTTATCTCGTAATCTGTCAACTCAACCCTGCTAATTGAAACCGCAATTTTATCGCAAAATCCCCATTGATATGTTATCTTTCAGTTTGCTCCGTCATAATACCCCAGCGTATACCGAATTTATCAACAAAAACAACACGGCAGGAGCTATATGGAGTTTCTTCCATTTTATATATTGTAGTGCTTCCTTCTTTCATGATTTCGTACGCACGCTGCACTTCTTCCTTTGTATCATACATAATCGTTAGAAAGTTTGAATAGCAAACGGAGAATGGAATATCTACATGATCACTCATAATGATTCTCTGATTGTCGAGTACCAGCTCTGCGTGATAAATGTAATCCTTCTGTTCTTCAGTAAGCCCCTGCATATATGCCGGATCATTCGCTTCCCGATATGTGATTAAGCAGGTAATCTTTCCTCCAAATGCTTTTTCGTACATCTGAATTGCCTCGCGGCATTTACCTCCAAAATTGAGTGTTGGCGTAATTCGCATATCTGTGATACCTCCGCAAAATTAAAATTTCCTTTCCTGCAATATGTTTATGAGAACATAAAATGGAATCAACATCTACTACGTTTACAATTCATTATTTCATATTTTTACCTTTCGGACAATTAGAACTAAAAAAACAGCAAGTATCTTTAGTTTTGCATAACAGACCACAAGGGTTATAATGGGATAAAAATTAAATTACGAAACATTCATCCTGTCTCCTCAACCCTATGAAAAATCCCGTTATCTAATCTGTCAACTCAACCCTAATAATTTTTGAGTTCAAATTTTACTCTAAAATACCCAGTCGATATGTTTCCGTGTACGTATTTTAGCTCTTTAGGTTGAGTAGACAACTTGGATGTAATCCATCAAACCCAGAAAAACCAAGGTTTACAAACGCGACATTAAGATGACACTCTCCACATGGCTCGAGTTGGTGGAATTGATGTCTGTGGGCCATTTTTGAAACCATCTGTACGTGGGAACATGTCAATAGGTTTTTTGACCATTTTTGAAAAACCGTCGTACGAAGAAACATGTCAATTAACAATAACGCCAACCACTGAATGTGCGATTGGCGTTAATTAATTTTATATCAGTTTCTTCTTCAATTCAATTATTCGGGCTTCAATTATTGAAATAACTTTTTTAAATTCCTCATCACTCTTACCCGTAGGATCATCCAGTCCCCAATCCTCTCTATGCTTGCAGGGAAGGTAAGGGCATTCCACATTGCATCCCATTGTAATAACAATATCTACCGGCGGGATATCATCAAGCAACTTTGGATATTGGGTTTTCTCCATATCTATACCATAAAGCTCTTTCATTAGACGCACAGCATCCTTATTAATTTGGGGTTTTGTTTCTGTGCCAGCAGAGTAGCTTTCAAATACATCTCCTGCTAAATGTTTGCCCAGTGCCTCGGCTATTTGGCTTCGACATGAATTATGAACACAAATAAATGCAACTTTTATCATTTTATTCTCCTTACAGCGCCAACAAGCGATCACCTTTGATATCCTCAGGGCTCCATGAAATCAGTGCGAACTTCCCATTTGCATGTTCATTGATGCGGTTGAGCCATTCTATTTCACCAGCTGCCTTAGCCATCAGTATGGGATTGGAAGTATCCGTGCCATAAAGTGACTGATTGATAACCCACCACTTAGCGGCAATTCCTGCACGCTTTAAATCATCTTCAAGACGAAGAGCCTCATAAACGGGAGTCGCTTCCGGTAGGGTTACAATAATTACCTCGGTTTCGTCTGATTTCAACCGCGGCAACAATCGCGCCACCGATTCAGGTATCTCGCCCTTAGTACGTTCTATTTCGTGATTATAACTCTGTGTGGACTCCAACAGGAGCAGGGTGTGACCTGTTGGAGCAGTGTCTATAACTACCACCTGATCGTCTGCCATGTCAACTAATTCCGCAAATGCACGGAAAACAGCTATCTCCTGTGTGCAGGGTGAGCGAAGATCTTCTTCTATATAGGCAATATCCTCGTCACTCATACCGGATGCGCGCGCCTTGGAGAGCACCTCTTGCTGATACTTTTTAAGCTCCTTAGCTTCATCAATATGGCTCATGGATATGCCGTCCGTTTCGTCTATCACAAATTTCAGATGCGCAGCCGGGTCAGTAGTGGTAAGGTGGACTTTTTTTCCTCGCTTTGCAAGTCCTAACGCAATTGCAGCCGCAACGGTGGTCTTGCCTACACCGCCTTTACCCATCGTAAATATTACACGCTTGCCTTCTGCTGCTAATTCATCTATCACATCGCTGAGCGAAGGAATATGGTCAGTATTCAACTTTCGCGGCTCAGTAGGGACATAGTCGGTGATAAGCAAAGCACGCACATTTTCCAAACCAGTGACATTATACGAGCGTAAAGGTACCATATAGATTGGAAACGCCTTTAAGGCTTCCGGCATATTAGATATAGCTGCTTGCTGTTTTTCGTAAAGGCTGGAAGAAAGAGCATCAGTATGCTCCATCAATAATCCATTGATAACCAGCATCTGATTGTTTACACCTAGCTCAGACAATTCACCGGAAGCACGTTCCGCTTCTTTAAATGGAGCGGTTTCCGGTCGGGTAACGAGTATTAATGTAGTCAGACTGCCATCCGACAGTGTTTCCACAGCTTGCTGGTAAATCGATTTTTTGCTCTCTAAGCCGGAAAGTTGACCGAGACAGGATGCGCCGTGCGTACTTTCACTTATGAACCTGCTCCAAGCGGAAGGAAGCTGAAGCATTCGCAGAGTATGGCCTGTAGGAGCAGTATCAAAAATGATATGATCGTACTCTTGCTGAACTTTTTCGTCTGTTATGAAATTGGAGAACTCGTTGAATGCTGCTATTTCTATGGTGCAGGATCCGGAAAGCTGCTCCTCCATATTTGCAATGACGGATGCGGGCAACTTGCCCCGATAAGGCGCGATTACGCTCTCCCGATACTCAGCTGCGGCCTGTATAGGGTCGAGGTTAGCCACATATAGATTAGGCACACCGGGGATAGGCGTACCTTTGTTGGTCAGTTCCATCGAGAACACGTCTTGAAGATTGGAAGCCGGGTCGGTGCTGATGAGCAACACACGCTTGCCTTTATCCGCAAGAGAAACAGCGGTGGCACAGGCGATGCTGGTTTTGCCAACGCCACCCTTGCCGGTATAGAAAAGATATTTCGTTAATTTGATGTTTTGTGGATCGAATAAATTCATTTTAACAGCAACCTCCCTTGCAATTACAGCCGCCGGATTTTTTCATAGAAACCTTTACTGTTATGGGCTTCCTCTTTATTCCCAACACATCCTCGGGAAGATCAAGCAGCTTTGTAAATTCCTCATTGGTAGGGTATCGGCCTGTAATGACAATCTCGCCATCAACCATTACTGCTGGTAATCCCTCTGTTCCTTTTTCATTGATATAGGCGTTGATGGTCTTGTCTTTTATAAATTCAGCAGGTGCACTGTTAAGGTTGAAGCGGTCAACAATTACACCATGTTTTTTTAACGTGTCAAGCACTGTAGAGATACGCAAAAGTTCAGGGTCTACTCCCACACCACAGAGTCCAGTTGGGCAGCACATAGCGGGTTCGAATATTTTCATTTTTTTCATAACGATCAACTCCTTTTATATAGATGATTTTTCGGCTGAAGCAATAAAGATGTTAATTGCTGCACTACTACAGGATTCACAGGAATCGCAGCAGCATTGTTCATTTAAATCTTCAATTTTTATGTTGGATAGGTTTGCTTCAGCAAACCATTTCTTAATATCTGAGCGCTCAAAACCAAGCCAAACATCAAACTGCTCTTTCCGTAAAAACTCATAATCATGCCGGTCTAAATCGGCAATTACTAATTTACCACCGGGCTTTAATATACGTGTCATCTCTAAAATCGCTTGCCCCGGTTTTTCAACGTGATGCAAGAACATATTTGCCATTACATAATCAACGCTTTCACTCTCTAAAGGTAGCGTATAAGCGTCTGCCTGAATACAGGTGATTGCACCGCTTGAACTGAACTTTTGCTCCAATACATTGAGCATTTCCTTGGACTGGTCTATCGCTATGACACGAAGCTTCCTGTTAAGCAATTCTTGCGTAACAAAGCCGGTACCTGCGCCGATATCAACAGCCGTTGATCCTTCTTTTACTTGAGCTGCTTCACACAATTTTTCCCGAATACTATCAGAGAAAAAGGTCTGGCGTATCGTATCCCATTGGTCTGATACACTATCGAAATAGTTTTTACTGCTCACTATTCAGCCCTCCTTCCGCAGGAAACCAGTGCCTTGTATTATTCGCTATCTTTACTAACATCAACATAACAGGTACTTCTGTTAGAACCCCTACAATGGTAGCAAGTGCAGCTGGACTTTGTGTTCCAAATAATGAAATCGCGACGGCAACTGCCAGTTCAAAAAAGTTAGAGGCACCAATCATACCGGCAGGCGCTGCTATCTCATGAGGTAGTTTTATAGCCTTGCTTGCTAGATATGCAATGAAAAAGATTAGGAAAGTCTGAATAATTAATGGTATAGCAATTAAAGCAATATGCAGTGGATTATTCAGAATTACATCGCCCTGGAATGAAAAGATTATTATTAGTGTTAGCAATAGACCTATGGTAGTGATATTCCCAAACTTCGGTATAAAACTCTTTTCAAAGTAATCTAGTCCTCGCTTTTTTGTAATGTAATTACGGGTAATTATACCACCAGCCAGCGGGATAACAACAAACAATACTACAGACAAAATAAGAGTGTCCCAGGGTATGGTTACACCGCCCACACCTAGGAGAAACGCAACTATAGGCGTGAAAGCTATGAGAATTATAAGATCATTTGTTGCCACTTGCACGACAGTATAAGCCGCGTTGCCTTTGGTCAAATAACTCCATACAAATACCATCGCTGTACACGGTGCCGCTCCAAGAAGTATTGCTCCCGCAAGATAGTCTTGTGCCAATTCTGCCGGAATTAGAGGTTTAAAAATTACGAAGAAAAACAGCCATGCAATGCCGAACATGGTAAAAGGCTTAATCAACCAGTTGGTTATCCATGTAACGAAAAGCCCCTTAGGATTTTTGCCTACATTTCTAATACTTTGAAAATCTACTTTTAGCATCATTGGATATATCATAAGCCAGATTAAAATCGCCATAGGTATTGAAACATTTGCATATTCAAAACGTCCTAAAAACGCTGGGATTCCAGGTAAAAACTTTCCAATCAGGATACCCACTGCCATACAAAGAAGCACCCAAACCGTTAAGTATTTTTCAAAGAAACCGATTCCTTGTGTTTTTTCTCTGCTCATATCGTATTACCGCCTTTCTCACACCGTTCAGCTTTATCCTTGTATGCCTTGGCTATAAAATATTTCTTTAGATTTTCAGGAAGCTGATAGGCTTTGCGCTCAGGCTCACGTTGCCCGGTGTTATATACCTCGCGCAGGATGGCGTCCACAATCAATTCCTTTGGAGGGGACGTGTATTCGACTCCATTATATACCCATACACGGCAGTCAACATTATCTCCGCAAAGCGTTCCACAATCCTCGCAAAGTGATTCTCTGAGCTCTACTGCGATGTCATTTCCATTCACGCGGATGGTCGGCGAACTGATAAATTGATATTTAATTGCCAACTCCTTCGTTGTAATATTTACTTTGTTTACCTTGACTTCATAACCTGCCGCATTAAGTACCACGGCTACGCTGGAAACTGCTTCATCCAGTGCCTTTTCAGTATCCTGGCATCTACCGCAAACGGTCGTGTCCAGATACAGAAAATCAATGTTGATAGGTTTTTTTGGCTGCGGCTGGCAACAATTCTCGGAAGAACAACAACATTTACTCATTTTCATTACACCCCTTACAACAAATTGAGTTATCTTTGCAAATACAATTTTCCTTATTGGAAGTGATAGCACAGAAAAACTGTTTTGTTTTGCTGATAGTATCATCATCCAGAGAGTAATACGTCCATTTACCTTCTTCCCGCGCTTTAACAATCCCACATTCACACAGGATTTTCATGTGATGAGACAGTGTGGATTGGGACATTTCAAACTTCTCCAGAATATTGCAGGCACAAAGTTCCCCGCAGGAAAGCATATCTACAATCATCGCTCTTTTGGGATCTCCCAACGCTTTAAACACTTTCGTGTTATCCAAGTAGTAATCCATAACATCACCTCAAATCTAAAAACTTCGATATGATATATTATATGCGTCAAATCGAAAAACGTCAATGTGATATATAAATTTTAAATAAAATATTTCATGAACATTTTTAGCGGAGCTGTTTCTTCATTAAAATAGAGAAGCATCCGCTAATTACGGATGCTTAAATAACCGTGTAGATTGTAAAAACAACGTTTTTCATTTTCACACCTACATCCAACCACCACACAACCTCAAAAGAATCCCTTAAAAACATCTAATCTGAACCTTACGTTTACAGGAACATATCAATGGATTTTTGGCTGTTTTTAGTAAAACCGAGGTATATAGGAGCATACCCACTAAATTATAAAAACAAATTAATTTTGGTTGCTTGCTCGTATACTTTTCCAGATTTGTCTTTTGCAGCATTTTTTAGTCCATATCCGATACACATCTTGAAAACTTATATTGCTACCACATGGACACGGTTCACTATCTTTTAACTTAATTTGAGATAAAAACAACACTCCACCCCCTTACTTTATAATCCATTTTGATTCTCATCTGGCTCCATTAAATTATCCTCAAAAACGAACAAGTTTTGAATTGGAATTTGTTCGCGCAAATAATATGTCAGATCAGTATCGCCAACCGTCACTCCACCACAAAGTGCCCCCTTAAAATTATGAGATTTACCGTCCGTATCTGTAATTTTCATTTCCCAAGTTCCTATATCAGTAGCATAGTAAGTCAATTGTTCACTTTCTATATACTGTGAGAAAAGCTCCAATATTTCCTTTACTGCGGATTTTCCTATATTAAACTGTTGCTTTCTAGAAATCTCGAACCGACCAAAACCATTTCCATACTTATACCCTGTAAACCATATTCTACCACTAGCAGATATAGTCAAATGCTGTTCCACTTCGTCATCAGGAAGTGGTTCTGGACCAAAGCATATATTATTCGATATAATTCTTACTTTTTGTATCTGCAATCGGAACACCCCCTGTGCTATTCCCTTTTTAATACTGGCAAGACAGTCTCTAAATATTGCTGCCAATATCCTTCGTCATCGCCTACCATATCATGAAGCCAATAATACATAAACAGAATTTCAAATTCTTGCTTTCTGCCTTTTATAAAGGGCTTTTTCGGCATTCTTCTGTATAGTGAATCAATATTAAAGAGATTACTTTTCTGCTTATAATCGTAGTCATACTTTCTCCAAGTATATTGACTCTTCTTTCTATGTGTTGAAGGCCAAATTTCCTCATTATCATAAAAATTATTTATCCAATCATATGCAAAAGCAAGAAGATTAACCTGATATTTTGTCCATGTATTATTGATCCAATCACTAATTTCTTCAGTAATAGTCGGTACTCCAAACTCAAAATGCTTTTGGCTTTGAACCCGATGATAATCTTTGATAAAAAGGAAAAGCATTTCAGTCTGATCTTTAAGAAATGGCAGTTTTTTAATAAGTTTAGTATAGCAATCATATGAAATATTTCTAAACTCGCTGTCCGTATTATATAGGAAAAACAGTTCATACTCTCTCAGTATATTACCGATATACCTGTGGATCTGTTTTCCATATTCATCGTAAATACCCACCACCCATTCTCTAATTTCAGGCTCATAATCTTGAAGCTGCTTACGATACTTGTCTAATTTTTCACTATGAAGTACTGTTTTTTCTTCGGCTTCAGTAGTATTCAAATAGTTGTTAAAGTACTCAAATACGTAATCCACACAAATTTTTAAATTTTGAGAACGTGCTTCAATATCAAATTCATTGAGTCTATCCTCTTTTTTTCTACGAGCAATATACTCTTCAATACTCAGCATTTGCTCACCTCCTAAAATAGCACTGACTTTATCTAATAAGGAATTAAATTCCCGACTTATGGCTGCTTGATGAATAGCTCTTTTATTAATCAATCCCTTTATTCAATGCTGTTCATTATCTCTTTCATACTGTCAATTAAATAGTCCGTTTCAGGATCTGATGCTTCGTTGTTTTCTAGTAAGCTGGTTATATAGGATTTAATAATATCTTTTGATTTTACAAAGCTGATGTTTCCAGGCAAATTGCTGAGTATCAATTGAGCGTCTATAAATGCGCCCATACTATTAATAACTTGATTCATTGATTTTTCTGCTTGTTCGATGTTCCCGTTTTTCATTGCTTCTTTTGCAGAAATACTAAGGCTACGGATGTCTTCTCCCCATATTGCATATCTTGATGGAGTTGCCTTGCAGTCTTCATCACATGAGTCAAAAATTGCTCTTTCTAGTCTGTCCATGCACATTCTTTCACTGTCGTGTTCTTTTACTCTTTTGATTACTACGGGAGCATTTCTGTTGTTAAAACTATAAAAGTTTATTACAGACCGCATCAATGATTGTATTTGAACCAATCTTTATCATCCCTTTCAGCTTAACAATAATAAAAATACCCTGTTCCGGTCTTTTATAGAAACCAGGCAGAGAACAGCAACACGTTTTTTAACTGTTTCATTCTTTTGCACCTTTGTCAATATAAATCGGTATCTTTAAAGTTTCTCCCGCTTTTATAAAGTTAGGGTCGGTAATGTTGTTAAGTTCCAGAACCTGTTTAGCATACCATTCATAATTCATTCTGTAATGTTCATTCATAAAGTACGGGTTGATAATTTCAACCAGCGTATCTCCTGATTGAATGGTTACCTCACGTACCTCTTTAAGTTCCCATACATCGTCGGGACGGTTTGAAATATTTATACCGCTGGGTATGCCTACTTCATCAGGATCAAAGTATTCTTCGGGCGGTATTACCTTTTGCCCATTTTCAACGATATACCAAATGCCGGTAGTTTCATTAACATACCGTCCTGTCTGTTCGTCATAGGTATACCCTTCAAGTGGTTCAGGATTACTATCAGATATGATTTTTCCAGAAGCATCAATTATAAGTTTCCTACCATCCGGAAATATTTTTTCTCGTGTTTCTACCCCTCCACAGCCAGCAAGGATTATAATTACCAGTCCTATTACAAGTAGAACACTTATACGTTTCAACTATATCACCTCCAAGGCAAACTGCCGCAAAATATATCTTATTATGTAAAAATTGTTTAAACCCTCTTCTTGCATTCAGAATTAATAATACATTCGTTGCAATTAGGATTACTCGGCCTGCACCAGGTTCGTCCGATCTCCCAGCATGAAAAATCTATAATCCCAGGAAACTCAGGATTTAACTCTCTTGCCTTATAGATAATTGAATCTAAATCAGCGTTATTGTCAACCAAACCTGTCCGTCGCATTACTCTTAGAATATGCACATCTGGTGATATGTCAATTGAGTAATAATCAGAAAACGGGATCTTAAATTGTCTGGCAAGAATATTAGCCGCCATTGTGGCAATTTTTTTGCCGCTTCCTTTAAACTGCAAGAATTCATAAACCACTTTTGCGCTACTAGGGTTGTTGCTCCATATTCGCGAAGCATCCCCATTATACTTTACTTTAATATCCTGAACTGCAGAATAAAACACTTCTGCCATTATCTCGTTAAATCTATGCAATATATTCCTATTAAAAATATTCTTGTACTCTTCCAGCGAAATACTAGCTAAATCATCAATATTAAAACTTCCTACAATCTCCTTTATTCTAAAGGGAATTGACCACGCCCGCTCCGCTTTAATCTGCCTATCCATCAAGCAGGCTAAAACAAAAGCATGTGGCGTGTTTTCAATATCGTTAAGAAATTTATCATGTTCTATGTCATTAACAAAAGGAATAAGATGTCTTTGTGAATCACTAAATCGTGCTTTTCCTATTGTTACAAGCAAATGTTCCGCCATATTATCACCTTTCCATAGCTTCTCCTCATGCTTAGCGCTATACTTTAATCTTTTAATTTGATACGGTTTCCCGGCAATGCTTCAAACATATCAGGGTAATGCCCGCACCTTGCCCTTATCTGTGTATATTCCGCCTTACTGCCATCCTTTTTTAAATACAGCCTACGCCTATATATCTCATCGGCAAGTTCAGCAGCATGCATCGTTTTGTTTTCCGCCTCTGATAAGACAATTTTCATAGCTTCATGAAGCGTATAATTAGGCATTTCTTGCATGCCAATTCCTGTATCAGCTAAATTATTTTCATCGTATTTTAAGACTATATAAACCGGCTTATTATCTTTAAGCAGAACAACTTTTCCGTTTTTATCAACAACAGAGAATACATGGTCTATATTGGTTTTCAATGAATCAAAGGGAATTAAGCTGTCTATTCTAATATCCATAATTCACCACCTCATTACAATTGTATATGAAAAATATTTATTTGTCTATATATTTGTTTATACATTTGTATAAAAATAAAAAAACCGCCAATTAAGAAGGTTTCCTCCTCAACTGGCGACAATCTTATTACAATCTTATAGATTCACTTCTATTTCTAATCCCGACTTAAACTCTACAATTAACCTGTCATCATATACCGTTGCTTTTTCAACCAGTTTTCTGACCAGTTTATCATCGAACTCCGTAATATCACCGGTTTGCGTGTTAAGGAAGTCCGTCATTTCAGCAATCCGATCCCTCTTATCTTGGCGAAGAGCGTTTCTTGAAAGTGTTTCTTGCCTTAAATCTCGCAACCTATAAATTTCATTTACAATATTATCGTATTCTTCCTTTAAATTTGCTTTTTGGATCAACTCGGTTTGGAGTTCTTCCAGCCTTTTATCAATGTCTGCTGTACTTTCATCCAAATCCGCGCTTAATACGGTTTCAATATTCTTTTTCAGTATAGCCAGAAAAGAGTTTTTTCCGCTGACCGCTACATTGATGGCTTCTACAATTTTCTCTTTAAGCGTATCTTCAAGTATAGTGGAAGCAGTACAAAACAAACCGGTGTTTTCCAATCTACTGATGCATCTCCATACGATTGATTTCTTTCCTCGGTTATTCCAATGAACCCTGCGGAATATTTCATGACACCGTTTGAAACTGCGATTTTTCGCGCGTGACCCCCCGCCCGTTTCCGGGATGAAAAGCGGTAGAGATTTAGACCCCCCTACCCTATAAACTGCAGAAAATCTCAAAAGCTAAGCAGTTCTTTAAATTTCGTGAGATTTTTTGCATCTATTTTAAGCCGTTTTTCGGCATTGTTTTCAAACGAGGTATTTGCCCCTGTTAAAAAAGAAGTGAGTGTTTTTATTTACTTGTCAGTCAAACGAACAATTTGACAATTGACCGTCATTCTGTCCAATAAAGTCTGGCAAAGATGCTTATCCTCAGCTGCATCTATCCATGCTGA
>Ga0207865_101502_pt1 | contig 17085 bp, 8 predicted proteins | sample HigsolmetaAR204D_FD_184836 | JGI IMG/M metagenome (GOLD analysis project Ga0207865, IMG submission 184836) | Ionic liquid and high solid enriched microbial communities from the Joint BioEnergy Institute, USA - AR20-4-D (SPAdes) (version 2) ...
CGCGTCCTCCTGGGCCCCGAAGGGCGGGCAAGGCCCGGATCATCCGCGCCGGGCCGTGAACACGGTGCCAGCGCACGGCCGCGCGCGCCAGCGGGGCCGCCCCGACGCCCGCCCGGCAAGGAAAAGGGGGAGGCCGGCGGCCTCCCCCTCCGTCTTCCCGCGTGCCCGGGCTCAGAAACCCTGCGCGTAGCGCAGGTACACCGTGCGTCCGTAGCCGTCGTACAGACGGAAGTTCCACGGCCGGTTGTCGTACGGGATCTTCTTCGGGTAGCGGTCGCCGGCGTTGGTCACGCCGAGGGTGATGGTGCCCTGCCAGAGCGCCTTCCAGCTGGCGGCCAGGTCGTGCGTGACGAACGAGCCGATCCGCTCGCCTTCGCCGCCGGCGATGAAGCCGTACACCGGCCGGGTCATCGGGTTCTGCTGCGGGCCGATCAGGTTGACGTTCCAGCTGACGCTGAAGGCGTCACGCGACCAGGTGTTGCGCAGGCTGGCGCGCAGCTCCGGCTGGGTGATCCAGCCGAGGCGGTCCTTCACCGTGTCGCCGTCGGTGACCCTGTACTCCAGGATCTGCGCCACCTGCAGCCAGTGGTCGAAGCGGCCCATGCCGGTGGAGAAGCGCATGCGCATGTTCAGGTCCAGGCCGCTGGTGTCCAGCTCGCCCTCGTTGGCGAAGGCGGAGACGATCTCGGCGATGGAGCCGTTGGCGCGGCGCGTCAGCGAAGTACCCTGCGGCAGCGGGACGCCGTTGTTGTCGAAGTTCACCAGCTCGGAGAACTCGATCTGGCGGATGCGGTCGCGGATGCGGATGCGGTAGTAGTCCAGGGTGAAGTTCAGCCAGTCGGTGGCGTCCCAGACCAGGCCCAGGCTGTACTGGCGCGAGTGCTCGGACTTCAGGTCCGGATTGCCGGCGGTGTAGGTGTCCACCTGGTAGGAGACCTTGTCCGCGTTCTCCGGGCCGTCGGCGATGCCGTCGTTGTTGGCGTCGCCGCCGCAGTCGGCCGGGGAATAGCCCACCGCCAGGCAGGTGCGGTAGTCGGCCACCTGCTCGGCCGAGAAGGCGCGCTTGGAGTGGATGTATGGCAGGCCCGGGGCGCGGAAACCCTCGCCGGCCGAGGCGCGCACGGTCAGGTTGGCCAGCGGCTGCCAGCGCAGCGAGACCTTGGGCGAGACGTCGCTGCCGTAGTCGCTGTAGCGGTCGTAGCGCGCGGCCAGGGTGAAGTCGAAGCCGTCGGCCATCGGGAACAGCCACTCGGCATAGGCCGCCTGCACGTCGCGGCGCCCGGCCGCGGAGTTGCCGGCCGAGCCGGCCACCGCGCCGGCCTCCTGCAGCGAGTCGAACAGGTCGGCGTAGTCCTCCTCGCGGTACTCGGCGCCGAAGGCGATGGCAGAGATGCCGCCGGCCATGTCGAACAGGTCGAGCGTGGCATTGGCGTACACCTCGCTGACGTCGAAGCGGCCGGTGCGGGTGGTGTTGGTGGTGAAGCCCTTGACCACATCCAGGTCGGCGAACGGGTCGGCCAGGTTGTAGCGGCCGTCCGCCGCAGCGGCCTCGGCCAGCGGGGTGACGATGTAGCCGGTGCCGACCTCGTTGAAGCGGGCGTTGCTGCGGCGCATGCCGAGGTCCACCTCCAGCCGGTCGCTGGCGCGCCAGGTGGCGCCGACGTTGACGTCGAGCACGCGGTTGTCCACGTAGCCGTCGCGCGGGCCGGCGGCGGCGAAACGGTGGTAGATGAAGGCGCCCAGGCCGTCGCCCTTGACCGGGTCGTTGGGCGTGCCCTCCTCCACGTACAGCACGCCCGGGGTCGGCGCGTAGCGGCCGAAGCTGCTGGAGTGGCTGTAGCTGATGGCGGTGTACAGGGTCCAGTCCTCGGCGGCCTCGTAGCTGCCGCGGGCGAACACCGCGCGGTTCCGGATGGATGCGTCGTCGGCCTGCACCGCGTTGTAGTCGTAGGCGCAGGTGTCGTCGTTCATCCAGAAGTTGGTGTCGTTGCATGCGTAGCCCGGCAGGGCGCCGCCGTACTCGCCCTCGGCGCCCGGCTCGGTGTCGCTTTCCAGGTAATAGTTGTTGCCATAGGGCGAGGCGCCGCGCGGGGTGCCGCCGTGCTGGTCGCGGGTGAACAGGATCTCGCGGGCGTTGTAGGAGGCGCCCAGCAGCATGGAGCCTCGCTCGGACGAGGCGCCCAGGACCAGCGAGGCCTCCTCGGTGTCGCCGCCCTTGACCGCGGTCGTGCCCTTGCCGAAGCGCACCTCGGCACCGTCGAAGTCCCTGCGCAGGATGACGTTGACCACGCCGCCGATGGCATCCGATCCGTACAGCGCCGAGGCGCCGTCGGACAGGATCTCGATGCGCTCCACCGCCGCCATCGGGATGGTGTTCAGGTCCGCGGCCAGGCCGGTGGAGGGCGCGTACGGCGCGCGGCGACCGTTGACCAGCACCAGGGTGCGCTCCGAGCCGATGCCGCGCAGGTTGACGTCGGCCACCGACTGCGCGGTGCTGCCCGAATGCGGCCGGAAGTTGCCGAACGAGGCGAAGGTGGTGTCGCGCAGCACGTCGGCGACGGAGATGTCGCCGCTGGCGTCGATCGCGGCGCGGTCGATCACCGTCAGCGGCACGGCGCCCTCCAGGTCGGCGCGCTTGAGGCGCGAACCGGTGACGTTGATGCGGTCCAGGGTCTGGGCGTCGTCGGCGGGCGCTTCCTGCGCCATGGTGGTGCCCATGGCCAGGACGCAGGCGATGCCCAGCGGAAGCGCCGCCAGCCTGGACGCGGCGCGGTGTTGGTACGGCTTCATGGTGCTCCTCTCCGGTGCGATGGATGTGCAAACAGCACCGGAGACGTTAGAAGCCGTGGCCTCAGCCCGCTTGGCCCTGCATGTCCGGTGTGCTTGCCGCATCTGGCGCGGCTCCCCCCCGAAGGCGATAGACCGAGGGCGGCACCCCGAACTGCGCGCGGAACGCGCGCGAGAAACTGCAGTTGTTCTCGAAGCCGCAGGCCGCGCCGACCTCGCTGATGGCCATGCGCCCCTCCAGCAGCAGCCGCGCCGAGCGCGCCAGGCGCAGCCGCGCCGACACCGTCTGCGGCGCTTCGCCGTAGACCGCGCGGAAGGTCTTGATGAAGTACCAGACCGACATGCTGGTCAGCGCCGCCAGTTCGGTGGTGCGGACCGCGCGGTCGGTGTGCCCTTCCAGGTACTGCATGGCGCGCTGCATGCGCGCGAACACCTGGCGGCGACGGTGCAGCGACCGGCCCGGGCAGCGGTCCACCAGCGCGCCGCAGTCCTCCTGCAGCTCGGCCAGCTGGCGCAGCGCGCGCGCGAGCAGGCGGCCGGCGTCGGCCGGATGCAGGTCCTCCCGCGCCAGCTGCCGCCACAGCGACAGCAGGGCGCGCCGCGCCGCCACCGGTGCGGTGCCGCTCCCCGGGAACATGGGCGTGTGCGCCGACTGCTGCAGCTGGGCCTGCAGCCCGGCCGACAGGACCAGGCCCAGCACCAGGGCGCGGCCGCCGGCACGCACCGTCGGCAGGGACGCGCGCTCCAGGTACAGCCACTGCCCGGCCTGCAGTCCGAAGCGGCCTTCGCGGGCCTCGACCTCGGCGTTGCCGCGCACCACCAGCCAGATGCTGGCCGCCGGTGCCGCCACCTCCAGGGCGGCGCCGCGCGCCAGTCCGGCCAGAGTCGGACGTTCATGCCAACCGTGCGGCCAGTGCAGCTCCTGCGCCTGGCCACGGTCGCCCCACAGCGTGCTGATCCTCATGGGCCACTCTCCTCACGGAAACGTGGCCTCCTGTTTGCCGGGCCGGCGCGCGCGTTGCAGGAAAAGGCGCCGAATTCTTTCCGAAATTTGTCCGGAAGCGCGGCTCGGCTTGCGGATCAATCACTTGCCGCGGCCGGGGCCAGGGCCGCCAGCGGCGCCCAGCCGATGTCCACGTCCTGCTCCAGCGGCAGCGACAGGTACACCGTGGCCGCGGCATCGTCGGCGCTGGTGGAGCCGGCCACCACCATGTGCTCGCGCGACAGGCAGCGCAGCGGACGCAGGCCGTCGCCGGCCAGTTCGCTCCAGGCCGTGGCGCAGTCGCCGTCCGGGAGGGTGGTGAGGATGCGACCGCCGGCGATGGTCCACTCGCGGTACCGTTCCGGGTCCGGGAAGACGCGGCTGATCTGCTCCACCCTGCGCAGCGCGCCGTCCGCGCACCACAGGCCCGGCCGTGCCGGCCGGGTGAAGCAGACCCGGTCGACGTGGTGGTCGTAGCGGGCCACCGCCACGTCGTCGAGGCTGGCCAGCTCGCGCCACTCGGGCAGGCGGTAGCGCACCAGGCGCATGCGCCCGGCCCCGCCGTCCACCCCGACCAGCAGCTGGTCCGCCTCGCCGGTGTACGCGGCGAACACCGGCACGCCCGGCACCGGCAGCACGCGCACCGTGTCAAAGCCGACCTTGACCTCGTACAGGCGGTCGCCACCACGGCCGGTCGCGCCGACCATCAGCAGCCGGCGCCCGTCCGGCGACCAGACCGGCGCGTGGCGCGGCACCGGCACGATGCCGGGCACGGCGCGCAGGGTCTGCGGATGGGCGACCTCGCCGATCCACAGCTGCGCCGACAGGCTGCGGTCGGACACGAAGGCCAGCCTGCTGCCGTCCGGGGATATGGTCGGCAGCAGGTCCACGCCGCTGGAGGCGAACACCGGCTCGGCGGGCACATCCCAGCCCGCGCGCTCGAGGTCGAAGCGGTACATGCCGCTGCGGAACCGGTCGATCTCGAAGGCCATCGACCAGGCCGCGGCGGCGATGTCGGGATGGATGGGGTTGCCCCGGGCCAGGGGCGGCAGCTCGCTGATCGTGCCGTCGGCAAGGCGCAGGTGGTACAGGCGTGCCTCCTCCTTGACCAGGCTGAAGACCACGCCGCTGCCGTCGGGCAGCCAGTCCCAGCCGCGGATGTCGCCACGCAGACGGGTCAGCTGGCGCGGCGTGCCGCCGCCGGCCGGCATCAGCCACAGGTCGCCCAGCGAAGTGCCGCGCAGGAAACCCAGCCACTTCCCGTCCGGGGAGTGGCGCGGCAGGGTGTCGATGCCGTCGGCCGCGTACGGCAGCGGCCCCCAGCGGCCGCTGGCCAGGTCCAGCCGGCGCAGCGGCGCCGCCTCGTGGGAATGCCGGCATCGTCCGCCCATCACCAGGGCGCGGCCGTCCGGGGTCCAGTCGAACGGCGCGTAGTCGCCACCCTCGCACGGGCCGATCTCGCGTTCGCCGCCGCCGCTGGCCTCCACCACCATCAGCACGCAGCCGCGTGCGCCGCCGGTGCGCACGAAGGCGATGCGGCGCCCGTCGCGCGACCAGGCCGGCACGTGGTCGCCCGCGCCGGGACCGGGGAAGGTGAGCTGGCGCGCACCGGCATCGCCGGGCGGCTGCAGGTACAGCGCCTCCGGACCGCCGGGCTGCACCGGCCGCGAGTACACCACCAGGCTGCCGTCCGGCGACACCGCCGGCGCCCGCTCGCGCAGCGGGGTGTGCGCGATGGCCTGGTACTGCACCGCCGGCGCGGGAGCCGGGAGCGCGACGCCCGCCGCCACCGGCACCTGGCGGACCTGCCAGAGGTAGGCGCAGGCGCCCAGCAGCAGCACCGCGGCGGCCAGCACCGCCGCCAGGCCCGCGGACCAGCCGCGCCGGCGGACCGGCGGCACAGCCGCCACGGCCTCCGTCGGGGTGGAAGGAAGCTGCGTGGCGACCGGCCCGGCCGCGGCCGGCGCCGGGCCGGGGCCGGCGGCGGCCGGGCCGGCTCCGTCCGTGGACCGGCCGCACGGGGCCAGCAGGCGGTAGCCGCCCTTGGCGATGGTCTCGATGTAGCGCGGCGCCTCGCGGCTGTCCTCGAAGGCGCGCCGCAACTGGGCGATGGCCTGGGTCAGCACGTCGTCGGTGGGCAGGGTGTTGGGCCACACCTTCGCCAGCAGCTGCTCCCGGCTCACCACCCGGCCCTCGGCCTCGACCAGGACCAGCAGCACCTGCACGGCCTTGAGCGTCAGCCGGCGGGAACCTTCGGCATCGGGGCGGGACACCACGCGCCGGTCGAGGTCGACCTCGTACGCGCCCACGCGCAGGCGTCGGCCCTCGACCGTCCCCGAAGCTGTGATCCCGGCGTCCCTCTCCGCCGCCATGCGTGTGCCTTGGTCCGTGTTTCCCTTGGTCCCTGCCGATGCCCGGCGCGCGCCACGGGTGCACCGCGGCACGTGGATCCGGCAAGGCCGGCACACTAGCGGCCGGCCCAGGCAGCGCCATGTGTCTTTGGTACGGGGGAGCATTGGCCCGGTTCAGGTGCCGGTTGGAATCGCGGGCGCGCCGCCGGCCGGACCGGCAACCCGCGCAAATCCACCGCTCCAGCCCGGATTAACGCGCGCGCGGCGCGCGTCCCCATACTGCCGCCGGGCCGGAACACCACATCAGGTCTCTCCGAGTACGGCCCGGCGCCTTTACGGCGTCGTGGGCCTGGCCGCGGCGCCACGGGGCGGCCGCGACCAGGCCGCTTTTTTACCCGGCCTGGTAAACCCGGCCGCCCTGCCGGCGGAACTGCTCCGACTTCTCGGCCATGCCCAGCTCCAGCGCGGTGCGCTCGTCCACGCCCTGCGCGGCGGCGTAGTCGCGCACGTCCTGGGTGATCTTCATCGAGCAGAAGTGCGGGCCGCACATGGAGCAGAAGTGCGCCAGCTTGTGCGCCTCCTTGGGCAGGGTCTCGTCGTGGAACTCGCGCGCCTTCTCCGGATCCAGGCCCAGGTGGAACTGATCCTCCCAGCGGAACTCGAAGCGGGCCTTGCTCAGGGCGTTGTCGCGCACCTGCGCGCCGGGGTGGCCCTTGGCCAGGTCGGCGGCATGGGCGGCGATCTTGTAGGCCATGATGCCGTCGCGCACGTCCTGGCGGTTGGGCAGGCCCAGGTGCTCCTTCGGGGTCACGTAGCAGAGCATGGCCGTGCCGAACCAGCCGATCATCGCCGCGCCGATTGCCGAGGTGATGTGGTCGTAGCCGGGGGCGATGTCGGTGGTCAGCGGGCCCAGGGTGTAGAAGGGCGCCTCGCCGCACTCGCGCAGCTGCCTGTCCACGTTCTCCCTGATCAGCTGCATGGGCACGTGGCCGGGGCCTTCGATCATCACCTGCACGTCGTGCTTCCAGGCGATCTTCGTCAGCTCGCCCAGGGTCTCCAGCTCGGCGAACTGGGCCGCGTCGTTGGCGTCGGCGATGCTGCCCGGGCGCAGGCCGTCGCCCAGGGAGAAGGCCACGTCGTAGGCCTTCATGATCTCGCAGATCTCCTCGAAGTGGGTGTAGAGGAAGTTCTCGCGGTGGTGGGCCAGGCACCACTTGGCCATGATCGAGCCGCCACGGCTGACGATGCCGGTCACGCGCCTGGCGGTCAGCGGGATGTAGCGCAGCAGCACGCCGGCATGGATGGTGAAGTAGTCCACGCCCTGCTCGGCCTGCTCGACGAGCGTGTCGCGGAAGATCTCCCAGCTCAGCTCCTCGGCGCGGCCATCCACCTTCTCCAGCGCCTGGTAGATCGGCACGGTGCCGATCGGCACCGGCGAGTTGCGGATGATCCACTCGCGGGTCTCGTGGATGTGCCTGCCGGTGGACAGGTCCATCACCGTGTCCGCGCCCCAGCGGATGGCCCACACCAGCTTCTCCACCTCCTCGGCGATGCCGGAGGACACCGCGGAGTTGCCGATGTTGGCGTTGATCTTGGTCAGGAAGTTGCGGCCGATGATCATCGGCTCGCTTTCCGGATGGTTGATGTTGCACGGCAGGATGGCGCGGCCGCGGGCGATCTCGTCGCGCACGAACTCCGGCGTGATCACCTTCGGGATGCTGGCGCCGAAGCTTTCGCCGGCGTGCTGGGACAGCAGGCCGGCGTCGCGCACTATCTCCAGGCGCTGGTTCTCGCGGATGGCGACGAATTCCATCTCCGGGGTGATGATGCCGCGGCGCGCGTAGTGCATCTGGGTGACATTGGCACCGGGCCTCGCCCGGCGCGGCAGGCGGCGGTTGGGGAAGCGCACCGCGTCCAGCTTCGGATCCTGCTCGCGCGCGCGCCCGAATTCCGAGGTCAGCGCGGGCAGTTCCACGGTGTCGCCGCGCTCGTCGATCCAGCGCGCGCGCAGCGGCGGCAGCCCGGCGGCCAGGTCGATGCGCGCCTCCGGATCGGTGTACGGGCCGGAGGTGTCGTACACGGTGACCGGCGGATTGTCCTCCCCGCCGAACACGGTGGGCGTGCGGGTCTGCGCGATCTCGCGCATGGGCACCCGCAGGTCCGGGCGCGACCCGGGCACGTAGATCTTGCGCGAGCCCGGGATCGGCCGGGTCACGGATTCGGAGAGTTGCGCGGTCTGCTGCAGCAGCGTGGCGGGATTGGCGTTCATGGCGTGTCCGTCCGGTTGGGGGAAACCGCAGCGGGCTGCGGGCCAACGGCGACGGCGGCACGCGACGGCGTGCCGGCGCCGCCCGAAGCGGGCGGACACAGGACGGACCCATCCCGTCCTGCGAAGCTTCCCTACGCCGGTATTAACCGGATCAGGTTCGAAGGGACTGTCTCAACCGTGCGCCCGTGCCGGCGCGCGCGGTACCCCCGCTTCGGCGGCTATTGAACCACAGTGCGCGGCCGCGTGCCGGCCCCGCCTCCACGGGCGCGGCGCGGCCCGCTGCTAGACTGCGGGCCGTCGTCGCCGGGGAAACGGCATGGTCTTCCGCATCTCGTTCCTGCTGATCATCCTGCTGGCCGGCGCCGCGGGCCTGGCACCGGCGCGCTTCGGCGCGGCCGTGGACGGCCTGCTGGCCGGCATGCTGGCCAACACCGGCTGGCTGTACCTGCTGGTGGTGTTCGCCACCCTGGTGTTCATGCTCTACCTGGCCTTCGGCAGCCTGGGCGAGCTGCGCATCGGCGGCGAGGATGCCGAACCCCGGTTCTCCTACGGCAGCTGGCTGGCGATGCTGTTCGCCGCGGGCATGGGCATCGGCCTGGTGTTCTGGGGCGCGGCCGAACCGCTGTCGCACTACCTCAATCCGCCCGAAGGGCTGCAGCCGGCCAGCATGCCGGCCGCGCGCGCGGCCATGCGCTACGCCTACTTCCACTGGGGCCTGCACCCGTGGGCCATCTACGCCCTGATCGGCCTGGCGATGGCCTGGTTCCAGTACAACCGCCGCGGCCGCGGCCAGCTCAGCGACCTGCTGCAGCCGGTGCTCGGCCGCCACCACCGCGGCTGGGCCGGCCGCTGCGTGGACATCGCCGCGGTGGTGGCCACCGCCATCGGCGTGGCCACCACGCTCGGCTTCGGCGCGCTGCAGATCGTCGCCGGCCTGCGCACGGTGTTCGGCACGCCCGCCGGCACCGGCATGCAGCTGGCGGTGATCGCCGTGGCCTTCGTGCTGTACATGGCCTCCAGCCTCAGCGGCGTGGAGCGCGGCATCAAGTGGCTGTCCATCTTCAACCTGGCCCTGGCCGCACTGCTGATGCTGGTGGTGCTGGCGCTGGGGCCGACCGCGTTCCTGTTCGACGTGTTCACCAACGCCCTGGGCGACTACCTGGACCGGCTGGTGGGCATGAGCCTGCGCATGTCGCCGTTCTCCGGCAGCGCCTGGGTCAGCGAGTGGACGATCTTCTACTGGGCCTGGTGGATCTCGTGGGCGCCGTTCGTGGGCACGTTCATCGCCCGGGTGTCCTACGGCCGCACCATCCGCGAGTTCGTCACCGGCACGGTGCTGGCACCCAGTCTGTTGGGCTTCGCCTGGTTCGCGGTGTTCGGCGGCACCACGCTGTGGCAGCAGCTGTTCGCCACCGACCTGCAACCGGTGCTGGAGGGCGGCTACCAGGACGTGCTGTTCGCCGTGTTCGCGCAGCTGCCCGGCAGCACGCTGCTGAGCGTCCTGGCCGTGGTGCTTCTGGTGGTCTTCTTCGTCACCTCCGCCGACTCCGCGGTGCTGGTGCTGGCCAGTATGTCCAGCGAACAGGCGGGCGATCCGCCGCCGCTGCGCCGCCTCGCCTGGGGCGCGGCCATCGCCGTGGTGGCCGCGGCGCTGCTGCTGGCCGGCGGCCTGGACGCGCTGCAGGGCCTGGTCACGATCTCGGCCCTGCCGTTCGCGCTGCTGCTGGTGCTGGTGATCCTGGCCCTGTACCGCACCCTCGCCCACGCGCGGGCCGTGCGCCGGCGCCGCGCGCAGGCGCTGCGCCACGCCCTGGAGCACTGGGTCTACGGGCCGCACCGCACGCGCGGCCCGGCGCCGCCGCCCTACTCCAGGGAATAGCCGATGCGGAACCCGCCCCAGTGGCGGCCGGCCACGAAGATCGGCACCGACAGATCGAACATGATCTGGCCGGTGTCGCGGCGGTAGACCTGCAGGCGGTACGGGTCGGTGTGCGCGCCCACGCTGCGCCCCACCCGGTCGGAGAAGATGCGCTTGGTGCGGTTGCCGACCAGGTCGCGGGCGCGGTCGCCGGTCAGCGGCTGGCAGTAGCGGCGGTTGTGGGTGGGCACGTAGCCGTCCGGGTTGGCACAGATGGCGAACACGATCCACGGGTGCGCCTCCACCACCGGCTCCTGCAGCGGCGGCAGCAGGCGGTCGCACAGCGCGTCGAAGGCGGTGCGGTACTTGGGCGGGTCGATGCCGGGGATCGGCGTGTACTCGCGCGAGAACAGCGCCTCGCCAGTCGTCTCGCCGCGGCGGACCGCGTCGGCCAGTGCCTGGCCGATGCGCGCGGCGGCGTCGGTGGCCAGTGCGCGCACGCGCGCGTGGCGCGGTTCGCGCATGGGATCGGGTGGCAGGCGGAACAGGCCCACGCAGTCGTGCAGCGTGGCCACGCCCTGGCCCAGCGCCTCGCTGCGCTCGGCCACGCGGGCGGCGTGCTCGAGGTTGCTGTGGCTCAGCGCCACCACGTCCTCCACCGCGCGGTCGATCGCCGCCACCTCCGCGCCCTGCGCGGCCACGCGGCCGGCGACCTGCTCCATGGCCGCGCCGGCGCGCTGCAACGTGCCGCTCACCCCGGCCAGCACCTCCCGGGTCTGCTCGGCCGAGGTCACGCCCTGGCCCAGCGCCTTCATCGCGTCGTCCACGATCGTGCGCACGTCGCGCGCGGCGGCGGCCGTGTGCTCGGCCAGGCGGCGGATCTCGGCGGCCACCACCGCGAAGCCGCGCCCGGCCGCGCCGGCGTGGGCGGCCTCGATGCCGGCATTGATCGACAGGATGTTGGTCTTGAAGGCCACCGAGTCGATCATCTCGATCACCTCGCCGGCGCGGGCGATGCGGCGCTCGATCTCCTGCATGGCCCCGGCCAGGGTGCGCGCCACCTCGCCGCCGCGGCGCGCGTCGGCATCGGCACTGGCCGCCACCGCGCGCACGCCGTCCAGCTCGCCGCGCACCTGCTGCAGGTCCTCCAGCAGGCGGCGGCTGGCCTCGCGCACCGAGTCCAGCGCCCGCGCCTGGGCCTGCGACTGGCGGGCCAGCTCGTCGTTCTCGCTCACCACCTGCGGCACCGCCTGCGCGATCTGCTCCGACAGCGCGACCGCCTGGCGGATGGCCTCGGCGAGGTTGCCGAAGCCGGCGGCCAGGCGCCGGCCGGCGGGCGTGCCGGCATCCGCGGGCGGAAGCTCCAGGGCCAGGTCGCAGCCGGCCAGGCCGTCGTGGGCCAGGGTCAGCAGCCGCTGCGCCGCGGCGGCCTCCTCCAGCCGCCGCGCCAGGTGCGCCAGCAGCGGATGCGACACGCCGGCCGGGTCGCTCCCCGTGACCAGCCGTTCCAGTTCATCCAGCAGCGCGGCGGTTTCGGCATGTGGCAGCGACAGCACCCAGCCCTCGCCGTCGCGGCGGTAGCGGACGCGGCGGGCCGCATCGCCGTCCGGTGGGGTCCACACGCCTTCCTCGCCCAGCACGGCCGGGTCCAGGCCCCACAGGCCCTCGCGCGCGGAGGGCAGCCGCCCCGCGTCCAGTCCCAGCAGTTCGCAGGCGGCCCGGTTGGCCGCCACCAGGTGGCCGTCCGCGCCCAGGCGCAGCAGCGCCACGGGCGCGTCCGGCAGTGCCGCCACCGCAGGCGCGCCCGGCCCGGGCAGCTCGGTCTCGATCGACGCCATGGGATCCCCCTCCTTCCCGCAGCTGTCACCAATCTAGCGGCATCCGGCGGCGGAAATGAAGGCGCCGGCCGGTGCCGCAGCGGCACCGGCCGACCGGTGGCGGCCCGGCCGGTCAGTAGCCGGCGGCCTGGCCGTCCTTGCGGCTCTCCGAGGCGCCGAAGTACACGCCGGTATCCGGATCGCGGGCGATGGCCTGGTAGCCGCCATAGGGGCCGTCGGCGAAGGTGACCCGGTGCCCCTTGCGCATCAGCGCGCGCACCGTCTCCCAGGAATAACCGGTCTCCAGGTTGACCTCGCCGCCGTCGCGCATGGGCGTGGCCGCGCCGGTCGGGTCGGTGGAGCCCTCGTGCTGGATGCGCGGCGCGTCACCGGCCTCCTGCAGGTTCATGCCGAAGTCCACCAGGTTCATCACGATCTGCACGTGCCCCTGCGGCTGCATGGCCCCGCCCATCACGCCAAAGCTCACCCAGGGCTTGCCGTCCCTGGTGATGAAAGCCGGGATGATGGTCTGGAACGGGCGCTTGCCCGACGCGTAGCAGTTGGGATGCGCCGGCCCGGTGTCGCAGCCCTCCAGCACGAACATCTCGCCGCGGTCCTGCAGGGTGAAGCCCAGGCCGTGCGGGGCCATGCCGCTGCCCATGCCGCGGTAGTTGGACTGGATCAGCGAGACCATCATGCCGTCGGCGTCGGCGGTGGTCAGGTAGATGGTGTCGCCCTCCTCCAGCTCCGGCGGCGTGCCCGGCTGCACCTCGCGCAGGGCGCGGTCGGGCGAGATCAGCGCGCGCCGCTGCGCCGCGTACTCCTTCGACAGCAGCCAGTCCAGCGGCACCTTCCCGAAATCCGGGTCGGCGTAGAAGCGGGCGCGGTCGGCGAAGGCCAGCTTCTTGGCCTCCACGAACAGATGCACGTGCTCGGCCGAGCCGAACGGGATCTTCGAGAAGTCGAAACCCTCCAGGATGTTGAGCATCTGCAACGCGGCGATGCCCTGGCTGTTGGGCGGCAGCTCCCACACGTCGTAGCCGCGGTAGTTCACCGACACCGGCTCGACCCACTCGCCCTGGTGCGCGGCCAGGTCCTCGTAGGACAGGAAGCCGCCGTTGGCCTTCATGTAGGCGTCGATCGCACGGGCGATCTGGCCCTTGTAGAAGGCGTCGCGGCCGCCGCGGGCGATCTTCTCCAGCGTGTCGGCCAGGTTGGGGTTGCGCCACAGCTCGCCCTTGCGCGGCGCGCGGCCGTCGATGGTGAACTGCTCGGCGAAGCCCGGGTACTGCGCCAGGCGCGGCACCGAGCGTTCCCAGTAGTGGGCGATCACCTCGTGCACCGGATGGCCCTCGCGCGCATAGCGGATCGCCGGGGCCAGGTTGGCCGCCATCGGCCGGCGGCCGAAGCGCTCGTGCAGGGCGAACCAGGCGTCCACCGCGCCGGGCACGGACACCGGCAACGGGCCGTGCGACGGAATGTCGGTCAGGCCGCGGCGGCGGAACTCCTCCAGGGTCAGCGAACGCGGCGAGCGTCCGGAGCCGTTGTAGCCGTACAGCCGGCGCGTCTTCGGGTCCCAGACGATGGCGAACAGGTCGCCGCCGATGCCGCAACCGGTCGGCTCCATCAGGCCCAGCGCGGCGTTGGCGGCGATCGCCGCGTCCACCGCCGAGCCGCCCTGCTTCATCACGTCCAGGGCGATCTGGGTGGCCAGCGGATGCGAGGTGGCGGCCATCGCGTGCGGTGCGATCACCTCCGAGCGGGTGGCGAAGGCGTGGCCGGTGACGCGGTCGGCGGCGTCGGCCAGGGCCGGCAGCAGCGCGGCGCAGAACAGGAGGAAGCGGACGGGCATGGGCAGGACACCTGCAGATGCGGGGACCGTCGAAAGATAGACCATCCCCCGCTCCGGACCGGCCCGGCCCGCCGGACCCGCGCGAACCATACGCCACCGAATGCAAGCATCCGGCGCGGTTTCTTACGTCCCCGCGCTATCTACGCGGCGCTGCGGGGGCCGGCCACGCCGGCGCCCCTCGCGCCATTTGCAATCCACCGGGGATCTCAGACATGCAAGCACGCCACTCCCGCCGCCAGGGCGGTTTCACGCTGGTCGAAATGGCCGTGGTGCTGGTGATCCTCAGCGTGATCGGCGTGATCCTCGCCCGCTGGATGGGCACCACCACGCTCGAACACACCCACGCGCTCCAGCGCACCCTGCTGCAGCGTGCCGAAGACGCGGTCCTGGGCTTCGCCACCATCCAGCACCGGCTGCCCTGCCCGGATACCGACGGGGACGGCCTGGAGAATTGCGACGGGAGCGCCGTCGCCATGCTTCCCTACCGCACCATCGGCCTGCCCGATGCCCGCGCGGCCCGGGTCCGCTACGGTGTACTGCGGCGCGCCGGCGACAGCGCCGTACTGGCCGACTGGGACACGTCGGCCAACCGTGCGGCGGACAGGGAGGTGGTACTGGATGCGGACCTGGCGGCGACACGGGACCGCACGCGGGTGTTGCAGGTCTTCCTGAACGATCCGGACCTGGCGCCGGCCCACACCGTGGAGCCGTGGGACAACTGCGGGCACCTGCCCGCAGGCGCCCCCGGCTGCGACGAGGCGCCGCAGCTCCACCTCAACGGCCTGGACTTCTGCGCGGCCATCCGCAACGCCGCGATGTTGCCGCCGAGCCCGCAACACGTGCACACCCGGCGTGAGGACGCCCCGGACCAGATCGCGGGCAATGTCGCCTACGCCATGGCCATGGTGGACCCGCAGGAGCCGGCGCACGGCGCCGCGTCGGTCGCCTTCCAGTCGCCGCGGCGGCCTTCCGGCGGTGGCGACGCCCCTTACCGGGACAAGGTCGTGGCCGTGGGCTTCGACCAGTTGTGGACCCGCCTGCGGTGCGGCGAATACTACGCGGCCGCCACGTACGCGCATCCGAACATCGCCGCCGCGGCGCGCCTGGTCACGCCGGCCATGCACAACTACGCCAAGCAGCTGGACATCATGGTGTCCCTGGGCCGGGCCAAGGTGGACCTCACCAACGCGGCGCTCCTGGACGCCAGCGGGGAGCTGGTCGTGACCAGCGCCCAGACGCTGGACACGGTGTCGGAGATGCTGCAGACCTACGGCGGCTGGAGCTGGCGCGCCGTGCTGGCCACCACCAGCATCGGCACGGCGGTGGGCGGGGTGATCGCCGCGGGCATCGCCGTGGCGTCCGCCCACGTCTACCTGGCGTCGGCCGAGTCGGCCCATGCGCACTTCACGCGGCATTCCCGATGCGCGCCGAGCAGGTGGAAAGGGAGCTGGTCGCCAACGCGCGGCGGGCCGACATCGTCGGCGCCACGCCCGAACCCGTGGCACGCACCGTGGCACAGGGCTTCGACTACAGCGACTGAGCGGCGTCGGGCGTGCAGGCCCAGGCCGTACCCCGCGCCGTGGTGATGCGGTCCCGGTGCCAGGGCACCGCGCCCACCGCGCGGCGCACCGCCGACACGCGCACCCGCGCGGCCAGCGCGCGCAGCGCCGGCGAGGGCTCCGCGCCCAGGTCGTTGCGCAGGCGCCGGGCCAGGCCGCGGTAGCAGGCCAGCGCCGCACCCGGATCGTCCCAGGTACAGCTGCATCAGCGCCAGGTGGTGGGCCTCGTTCCAGGGATCCTGGCGGGCCAGCTGCAGCGCCAGCGTGCGCTCGCCGCAGCGCGCCGCCGCGTCGCGCAGGCGCGCCTGGGCCTGCTCCACGCGCCGCGCGAGCCACGCGCGCACGCCGCTCAGCCAGCGCTCGAACTCGTGGCAACCGTCCAGCGCCAGCCCTTCCAGCAGCTGGCCGGCCTCGGCCAGCCAGCGCGCGGCGCGCAGCGTGGATGCGCCGGCCTCCACCGGCAGCTCCAGCAGGTCCACGTCGGCGGCGACCGCGGCGTCCAGGGCCACGGCCTCGCGGTCCACGCGCAGCGCCTGCGGCCCGGCAGTCTCGGCCATGGCGCGCCGCAGGTCGGCCAGCACCTGGCGCAGGTTGGTCAGCGCCGCGGCGGGCGCCAGCCCCGGCCAGAACATGGCCGCCAGCCGCGCGCGCGGATGCGCCCGCCGCTCCACGGCCAGGTAGGCCAGCAGGGCCCAACCCTTGCGGTACTGCAGCTGGACCGGATGCGTCCCGGTCCCGAGCCGGCGCCGTCCCAGCAGGCGGACGCACGGCTGGATGCCGGCCGGCAGGCCGGAGGATGACACCTTCCCGGCCACCTGGCCGGCAAGGATGGCTTGCGGCATGATCGCCCCCTGTTTGGCACGAACCGGGGGACGCACGCACGGCGCTTCCCCCGGACGTGTAACCGGGAAAAGCGCCCACGGCCCATCAGCCGCCACGGCAGCCAGGGCCGGCCATGTCATGAATGGTTCAGCATGGCAGCGGCACGGCATCATCTCGCCCGCGTACCGCCACCGGGCTCGATCTGCTGGAGGATCTGCGCGCCTGAGGCGACGCCTGGCCGCGGGTGGTGGCGGCGACCGCGCATCCGGCGAAGTTCGGCGCCATCGTCGAGCCACCCACCGGGCACGCCGTCGAACCGCCGCCAGCGCCGGCCGAATCCCTGGCCCGCCCCGCCGGGGCTTCCCGCTGCCCGACGACTACGACGCCCTACGGCGCGAACTGCGCCGGCTGCATGGGCTTCCGTGAGTGGCGGCAGTCATTGCTCTTCCTTCGCTCTAGAACTTGAGTCAAGCCGTACCGCGACCAGGCATCGGCTTGGATGGATTGTTAGCCGCCCAACCGCCCGAAGAGCCTCTCAACCTGTTCCCTGGAAAATCGGTATTCATTGAGACCGCTGCAACCGTAAGCTTCCCCGTCAAGCAGGCATTTCAAAAGTAGAACTTCCGGCGACGCGTTGGCGGTACTCGGCCGGGGTCAGATCGCCGAGCGAATCGTGGGGACGCTCCTCGTTGTACTCGAGCATCCACCAGTACGCGGCCTCGCGCACGTCGTCGAGGCGGGTGAACAGGTGCTGGTCCAGGACCTCCTCGCGGAAGGTCCGATTGAAG
>Ga0207865_101505_pt1 | contig 17064 bp, 16 predicted proteins | sample HigsolmetaAR204D_FD_184836 | JGI IMG/M metagenome (GOLD analysis project Ga0207865, IMG submission 184836) | Ionic liquid and high solid enriched microbial communities from the Joint BioEnergy Institute, USA - AR20-4-D (SPAdes) (version 2) ...
CAGGCCGCGGACGGCTTGCGGGAGCTGGAGGAGGAGCTTGGCGTAGTTGCCCGCTTCGACGAGCTGATCCCTTGCGGCATCCACCCCGAGGTGAAGCGAATCTCGGAGCATATTACGGACCGGGAGTTCTGCCACGTCTTCCTGTACCGGTCCGAGCAGCCGCTTCTCAAGTACAGGCTGCAGCCCGACGAAGTGACAGGCCTGTACCGCATCCCGCTGGCGGTCCTGCAGGCATTGATTGAAGGATCGGCCGAACCGTTACGCGCGGAAGGCGTCGAGCCGAACCCGGAACGGGGCGGCTTGCTGCGGCCCGTGACGCGGCGCTTCCAGCCGGACGACCTGGTTCCCCACTCTCCGGAATATTACCGACACATACTGGTTCAGGCCGGCAAGCTTGCAGCGCTCTGAGGCCCCGCCTGAGGCGATTAGTTGAACTATAAAGGATGATGTAACGTGGAAGTTACCCATCAAATGAAGGAAATTGCCAGACACTTGGCTGAGTTGAATGGAAGCCGCCCCAGAATCTCAAGATTTTACGATGATCCTAAAGAGAGTAGGATTGATATTGCGATTTTGGACAATCAACCCAATGAACATGAAACGACTTATGCGACGATTGGCTTGAGCCATTATGATATTGGATACACGGCAGACGACAAGCCATTAAGAGTGGAGTTTATTGGGGCATGTATGGATGAATATGTATTATTCGGAAACCTGCTTAGCACCTGTGCTTTCAATATCATAAATTCAGGCTACTCCTGCTTCCCTGGGGTCATTTATCCGAATGTGGCAAAAATGTACTATCCTAAGCTCAATATGAAGCATGTTATGTTCGTCAGTCCATTTTTATGGGACGAAAACCTCGCTTCATTCGATTTTGAAGATAAATACGTCTCTTGGTTACAAGCTATCCCCATCTCGGAAGATGAGTATGTTTACGCGGAAAAGAACGGAAGCGACGCATTAGAAGATGTATTGGAGGAAGCCGGAGCAGACATTATGGATTTGAATCGGCCGTCCGTGGTATAAACCGCCCAAGGGGCATCATCGGCTCGGCGCGCCGCGGTTCCGGGCCGAATGCGAAAGCCGCAACCTTAGCGATCGGCAACTTCATCATCAGCATGGACGAAGCCTTATCTTCAGCCGGAAGATAAGGCTTTTCGCATTTCCGATTGCCGTCATTCGCGGCAGGCATTGCGAACGGATGAAAATTGAGGGAATTAATCCAGCGATGATGTGCAATCCTAAAAGGAAACGGCGACCGTCCTAAGGCGCGATTGTCGCCAGGCGTCGTCAGGCAGCGGATTACAGGGGATAAGGGGAGGACGGCGATGTCTTTACGCCATTGGTTAAGCCGGATGCATCAGCCAGGCAAGCCGGCAGCGGCGCGGCCAGTTCCGAATCGGGCTATCCAGCAAAGCGAAAACGAAACCGTGACCGGCGATATGGAGCTGATGATCGATAAGGTCAAATCATTTCTCGGCGACAGCGACGATTTCGTCATACGCCGCTTTCTGATATTCGGGCGGTATGATGCGGTATTGTTCTATTACTCCTCATTGGTCGATCAAAGGGAATTGAACACGGAAATCATCCGCTCGCTGATGTATCTGCCCAGGCATCTGGAAGGGAAAGAGATTGACGAGGCGCGGCTGGAGGAGCTGCTGCTGAATGAGGCGCTGTTTGTCGGCGAGGCGACATCGATCAATCAGATGAATTTGGTGCTCGAAAGGGTGACCCAGGGCAAGACCGCGATTTTGGCCCAAGGCATGGACACCGCGGTGGTCGTCGGAACGAGGCAAATCGATAAACGGTCGATCGACCAGCCCGCGACCGAACAAGTTATCCGCGGCCCGCGCGAAGGCTTCATCGAGCATCTGGATACGAATATCTCGCTGCTTCGATACCGGCTGCAAAGCGCGGATTTTTGCGTTAAAACGTTAACGGTCGGCCGGATCACCAAGACGAGGGTTTCGTACTGCTATATCAAGGGAATTGCGAACGACGCGCTCGTCCACGAGGTCGAAGACCGGCTGAACGCGATCGATATCGACGGGGTGCTCGATACCGGCTATGTAGAGCAGTTCATTGAAGACAACCATTGGTCGCCGTTCCCGCAGGTGCAAAATACGGAGCGTCCCGATAAAGCGGTCGCCAACATGCTGGAAGGCCGGATCGTCATTCTGGCCGACGGCTCGCCTCTGGCCTTGATCGTGCCGACGGTATTGAACCAGTTCTACCAGGCGGCCGAAGACTATTCGGAACGCTTCCTGCTCGTCAGCTTCATTCGTCTGGCCAGGCTGGTGGCGCTCGTGTTCTCGCTCGTGACGCCGTCGCTGTATGTTTCCGTCATCTCGTTCAACCCGGAGCTTATTCCGACCGATTTCGCCGTCGCTGTAGCCGGCGGCAGAGCGGGCGTGCCGTTCCCGTCTGTGGTCGAGGTGCTGATTATGGAGATATCCATGGAAGTGCTGCGCGAGGCGACCGTGCGATTGCCGCAGCAGGTAGGCGGCGCCTTGTCGATTGTCGGCGTGCTCGTGATCGGCCAGGCAGCGGTGGCGGCCGGCTTCGTCAGCCCGATCACCGTCGTCGTTATTGCTCTGACGACGATCGGCTCGTTCGCGACGCCGGCGTACAATGCGGCACTTGCGCTCAGACTGCTGCGCTTCCCGCTTATTCTTCTTGCCGGGATGTTCGGGTTGTACGGCGTCACGGTCGGACTGATCCTGATCGCCAACCATCTGCTGTCGCTGAAATCGTTCGGCATCCCTTACTTGAGTCCGCTCGTTCCGGGCAACTTCCAGGCGATGAAGGATACGGTGTTCCGCGCTCCGCTATGGTGGATGACCAAGCGCCCCTCGCTGCTACATACGCAGAACGATACGCGCGTCAGCAATGATGCGGTTGAAAAGATCAAGCAGCCGCCGAGCAATACGCTGGACCCGCTGATGGTTGGCAACCAAAGGGAGGAATTGTCCGATGGAATATCCCCGCCAAATAACGACGCTCCAGACGGCAGCCGTTCTCATTAGCACGATCATCGGCGTCGGCGTCCTTTCGCTTCCGCTGTTTGCCGTGCGCTCCGCCGACGCGGGAGCGCCGCTCGTGACGCTCATCGGGATTGCAATCGCCTTGGCCAGTTTGCTCCTTCTGGCCAAGCTGCAGTTGCGCTTCAAACGGCAATTCTTCATTAATTACAGCGAGCAGATCATCGGCAAATGGCCCGCCCGCGCGTTCGGGGTACTCGTCATCGGCTTCTTCGCGCTGCTCACCTCGTTTACCGCGCGCGAATTCGGCGAAGTGGTCATTACTTCGGTATTGAAGCAGACGCCGCTGGAGGTTACCGTCATGGTCATGCTCATGCTGGCCGCGATCTCCACGCGCAATGACATCTCGACATTCGCCTATGTCCATCACTTTTATTTGCCGGTCCTGGTAGGACCCGTTCTGCTGATCATCGCGCTGTCTCTGAAAAATGCGGATGTCATCAATTTGCTGCCTGTGTGGGGCAATAAGCCTGGCGGCATGCTGACGGGGGCGATTACCGTTGCCGGTTTGTTTCAAGGGTCGTTTATTTTGACCACGGTTATGCCAGCCATGCGGCATCCGGATAAAGCCGTCAAGTCGATCTTCTGGGCCATCATGATCGCTGGAGGCATCTATTTATTAATCGTCATCGCCGTTGTCGCCGTATTCGGTAACGAAGAAGTGAAAAACTTGCTTTGGCCGACCCTCGAGCTGGCCAAAACCACCTCGCTTCCGGCGAATATATTGGAGCGGCTCGACGCGGCTTTCCTGGCGGTCTGGGTAACAGCCGTGTTCACGACGCTGTTCGCCACCTATTACTTGACGGCTCATGCGCTGAGCCGGTTGCTTGGCCTGAAGGATCACCGGCTGTTCAGCTCGGCGCTGCTGCCCTTCGTCTTCGTGATGGCCATGCTGCCGCAAAATATTATGCAAATGTATCAGATCATTCAAGTTGTGCTGCGCTACGGCCTGCTGCTGACGATCGGCTATCCTCTCCTGCTGCTGATCGTTGCTGTCATCCGGAAAAAGAAGGGGAATGATCATGAGAAGCCCATGGAGCCGTCGAGTTAGCTTGCTGCTTATGATGACGCTCCTCGTTCCGCTCGTCACCGGGTGCTGGGACCGGCTGGAGATCGAGGAACGAGCCGTCGTGCTCGGCATCGGCATCGATGTGCCCGAGGCGGGGACATTTGAGGAAAATCAAGTGACTCATAGGAGCGATATTCCGCTGAAAAAGTCAAAACGAGTGCATCTTACCGCACAAATCGCGGTGCCGGGCCGCATTCCGCTCGGTCCGGGAGAGGGCGGCGGAGGCGGCGGGGGCGGCGGCATGCAAACGGTCTGGGTCGTCGAAGCGGACGGGCACACGATCGAGGATGCGATGAACAATATGCAGCAGCGCGTCTCGTCGCCGCTATTTTTCGGCCACTTGCGCGTGATTGTCATTTCCGAGGAATATGCGAGGCGAGGCGTGCAAAATTTGAACGATTATTTCCACCGCAATCCGGAAGTCCGCCGCATGAACTGGCTGCTCGTGTCCAAAAATTCCGCCCGCGAGCTAATGAAGGTTTCGCCGAAGCTTGAACGGGTCCCCAGTCTATATTTAATGACATCGCTGGATCAGGCAGTGAAGATGGGCAAGCTTCCGAATCTGTTTCTCGGCTACTTCTGGAGCTCCGTTGCGGCCAAGGGGAGAGAGGGAACGCTGCCGTATGTGGAACTGCAGGAGTCGGGGACGCTCGAAATCCGCGGGCTCGCTCTGTTTCGCGGGGATCAGATGGTCGGTGCGACGCTGCCCATCGAGATCCTGTCGTATTTGGGCATTGAAGGCGTCAATCAAGGTGGCGGGCTTGTCTTCTCCCAGGTGCCGGACGTAGAGGACGAAGAAGTCATTTTTTCCAACTCCTCGCGGCATTCGAAAATCAAAGTGAAGATCAAGAACGGGATTCCGCACGCAACGATCCGCGTCTATATGGAAGGCAACCTGATGGAGAAGTCCAGCGACCGGTTCCGCCTGAACAGCAAAATGATCTTGAGCATTGAGAAGCAATTGCAGGAAAATGCGAAGAAAGGCTATGTAAGGCTGCTCCAAAAAACGCAGAAGTACGGTTCGGATATATTCGGTTTCGGCGAATATGTGAGGGCTTTCGAGCCGAGATATTGGAACCGCGAAATCAGGACATCGGAAAATTGGCAAAAAATGTATCGCAAAATGACGTTTGACATCTTTGTCGATATCAATATTCGGCGGATCGGCATGAAAGGGCGTTAAGGAGGAAAGAAGACCGCCGCATGGGATGAAGTGTGCAACATTCAGCAAGAAACAAGGATGCGCCGGGTCCGCAAGGCGACCTGCGTTTTGCGGACCTGCCATCCAATGAGGGGATGACTAGCGATGAATATAGGCAATTATATCGGCTATTATCAGTACATTCTCTTCTTGTTCCTCTTATGCGGAGCGGTTTTGCTGCGGCTTGATGCCAAGGTGTACAACAAAGAACAGCATATGAAGAAGGAATATACGGTAGCCACCGTCCTCGGCTGGACGCATGTAGGAATCGGCGCGATCATCCTGCTCGCCGTTTTGCTTCGCCTTGTTTAGGAGACAGACGAATCGAACAGGCCGGCCAATTTCTCGAACGGATTATGGGAAGAGCTTCCCGTCGAGTATACGAGCTCTGTGGAATAGCGCAGCTCGTCGTGAATGTCGTTCTCCTCGAGCTTGAAATCGGAGAAACGGCTGATGAGCACGCGAGCCGTATTATGGGCATCGTCCAACGCGCGGTGTGGCGAGCCTTCGAAAGCAAGCTCAAGCTGCTCGAGCGCCCGCTGCAGACCGATTTGCCGGTACGTGTCTCCTTCGGCGACCAGCTTGGAGTACATTTGCTGCAGGTCGTTATAGTTCTTGATCCAATCGATCGGCTTCTCCTGCTCGCGGCATTGCTTGAGCAGCTGCCATTTGTCGTCAGGCCCCCAGGAGCACAAGTAATAGGAGCCGCCGCCAAGCCACTCCTTCCACGCGTTCAAAGCGTCTCTAAAGGCCGGCGCCCGTTCGACGTCCGCCTGCACGATGCCGGTGAATTCGGTCGTATGCTTGCTGAGCACCGGCTGCTTGGTCGGGCGAACGAAGGTCTGGAATTTGTCCGTCACGGAAGGGCTCCCGCCTGCGACTTCGACTTTGACCGCGCCGATCTCGATGACTTCCGCCAGATGCTGGTGCTTCCGCTGTACGGTCATTTCCAGATCGAATACGATGATCATCAGGGTCATCCTTTCCAAGTGCAAATCTATTTCTCTCTATCATATCATGAATGGGCGCCAAAAGCTTGTCTTAAAACGGATGCTCGCCCAAAAATGCGAGGCGATCACTTTTAGCGCCGCAGGTGACAACCGATGACAAAGGAGTCGCTCGTCATAGGCCTCTATCTCGAACATTGCATGACGAAGCACCCGCTCGTCATATGCATCTAGCAGAACATATATTCCTGACAGCTTTTTGTCAGAAGATTATGGTAAATTTAAGTAAACCGGGATGGAGGAATATACCTATGAAAATCGACAGTAACAAAATCGTCATCGACGTCAGAAAAATTATCGAGCAATTGGACATGCCCGCTGCCATCGAGTTCCTGATCGGTAAAGGGAAGGACGATTCGGACCGGTAAACCGGAGGCGGCCATGCGGGCAGCGCAGGCGGCTCGGCTTCGACCGCGGAGCTCGCTGTACGGGGGACGCTTCGTTTGGTATAATGAATCAATTCCTTAAGCATGGCAAAAAAGTCCAGGCTCGGGCAAAGCGAGGAGGCAGGCTCTCCATAAGCTGCCGCCCGGCCTGGGAAATGGGAATCAGAAGTATATCGTAGAAAAGAGGATATTCCATGAACCGCACCACATTCGCCGCACTGGGCATCCGCCCGGAGATCGAGCGGCTGCTGAGGCAGCAAGGCATCGCCGTTCCGACGCCGGTACAGCAGCAAGCCGTTCCCGCGCTGCTCGCAGGCAAGGACGCCATTGTACAGGCGCAGACGGGGACAGGCAAGACGCTGGCGTTCGTGCTCCCGATACTCGAATGCATCCGGACGGACAAGCCGCATATTCAGGCGCTCATCGTGACGCCGACGCGCGAGCTGGCCATCCAAATAACGGCCGAGATCAAGAAGCTTGCTCCCGCCGTAGGCGCGCAGGCGCTGGCCGCTTACGGCGGCCAGGATGTGCTCGGCCAAATTCGCAAGCTGCAGGGAGCGGCGCATATTGTGATCGGCACGCCGGGGAGCATCCTCGATCATTTGCGGAGAGAGACGATGAATCTGTCGCGCGTGTCGATGCTTGTGCTCGACGAAGCGGACCAAATGCTTGACATGGGCTTCCTGACCGATGTGGAGGAGATTGTCCGCCATCTGCCCCGCAGCCGCCAGACGATGCTGTTCTCGGCCACGATGCCGGGGCCGGTGCGCGCGCTCGCGGCCCGCGACATGCGCAGCCCGGAGGATATTCGCGTCAGCGGCCGCCAGGTGACGCTGGAGGGCATCCGGCAAATCGTCGTCGAGACGACGGACCGGCTCAAGCAGCGGGCGCTGCTTGGCATGATCGAGCGGTATCGCCCGTATCTTGCCGTCGTCTTTTGCCGTACCAAGATTCGCGCCAGAAAGCTGACGGAAGCGCTGCAGGCCGAAGGGCTGGAAGCCGACGAACTGCACGGCGACATGACCCAATCGAAGCGGGAGCAGGTGATGAAGCGTTTCCGCGAAGCGAAGCTGCAGCTGCTGGTGGCGACGGATGTGGCAGCCCGCGGGCTCGATGTGGAAGGCGTCACCCATGTGTTCAACTACGACATCCCGCACGATGGCGAATCGTACATTCACCGGATCGGCCGAACCGGAAGAGCCGGAAACAAGGGGATGGCCGTTACGCTCGTTTCGCCCCGGGACCGGTACTATTTGACGCAGATCGAGAAGGCGATCGGTGAGACGCTGGAACGCAAAAGCATGAGCGAATTTGTGCCTGAAGCGGAGAAGGAGAAGGGCGATTGGCCCGAAGAACGGCTCAGCGGCGGGAAGAAAGGAGCGGGGCGGCCGGGCAAAGCCGGCGCCATGGGCGATGGCGGCGGGAGCCGCCCGCAGCGGCAGCGAAGCGGCCGGGCGCCGGCCCGGGACGTCCCGTCCCGCAGAGCGAAGCAGGCGATAGCGCGCCAGCCGGCGAAAGGGCGGCGGCAGGACGGAGCCGGACGCGGCGCCGCCAAGCCGGCCGGCACTCGCGGCGGCGGCCGCCAGACGGACGCCGGTTCGCGCGGCCGGCGCGGCCGGAGATAACGCGAGGCATGGCAAGGCCTTAAGTTATGCTGAAAGGAGCATCCCTGCGGCGGGATGCTCCTTTCAGCATAACTGCCGGGATGGAATGCTCGCTTTGCTTGCCTCGTTTTGCTAGCCGTGGGCTCACGTTTTGCCGGGCAGACCTTAAGCTAACGCCAGCCAGAGAGCTTATTTCACTCGAAACGCTCGATTTGACATGTTAACGCAAGTGAACAACCTTATTTCGCATTTTGGCTACCAGAACGAGCGTTTTGGATAAGAATAGCGCTGTTGCATTTTTCCAAGGCTGCGTTTCAGCTAAATAGACGCCTATGACGAGCTGTTCCATCGTCATCGGTCGCCACCCGCGGTATTGAAATTTTAGCTGGCGGATTACCGCAAAATTTTCAAGAGGGCGTTTGTCACTGGCGTTAGAGATGTGACTCTTGGCTCCTGGCTCGCTTGTAGCCCTCGGTTTCTGATTTCAGGCCATGCCTTGCGGTTCGAGTTCTTTACGGTGACGAGACAGGGAAGCGAGGTTTTTACCTGCCCGGGTCAGGTATCGGCGGTAGCGGCGGACCACTCGCATATTTTAGGAGAATTAGAAAATGATAACAGGAGAGGGGATTGAAAGGAGAATCGCGTTGAAGGCATTTCAGTACGGAGACGACCAAATCAGCTCCAAAGAGATCAGCTTTGCGACTGCTTCTGTGATCATCGCCGTCTTTATACTGGTGCTGCCCCGAACCGTGGCCAAGGATACCGGCTCGATCGATGGCTGGATAGCCATTGTGCTGGCGGGATGCGTCAACGGAGTGTTCGCATGGCTTATGGCCACATTGTGCGCGCGATTCCCGCAGCAGACCTTCTTCGTCTTCAGCGCGCGTCTTGTCTCCAAACCGGTCGCCTACGTGATGACGATCGCCTTGGCGGCCTATTTAATGACGCTGGTCTCATATGAAGTCCGGCTCATCTCGGAGACAGCTAAGCTTTATTTGCTGGGACGGACGCCGCTGGAATTTATCGCGCTTGCTTTCCTGCTGCTCACGGTCTACGCGGTGTTCAGCTCAGAGGTGACGATTCTTCGCCTCAATTTGCTGTTCGTGCCGATCATCGCAGCGATTGTCATCATCGTGCTCGTATCCAACATCGGTTACATGGAAATGAGCAATGTGAAGCCTGCCTTTATAACGAGCTGGGAACGGATCTGGGGCGCCGTCAAAAACAACATCTGGGCGTTCAGCGGGTACGAAATCATCCTGGTATATATCGCTTATGTCAAAGAGCCGTCCAAGGTCGCGAAAGCGGTGGTCGGAGGCATGTGCATCCCTTTCGTGCTGTACATTGCCGTCTATATCGTGGCCATCGCCGTGTTTTCCGTTCAAGGCGCGGAAAACATGGTATTCCCGACGATTGAACTGGCCAAGAAGGTCGAGGTTCCGGGCGAATTTTTTTCGCGATTCGAAAGCATTTTTTTTACGGTATGGGTGCTCACGATTTTTACGACGACGACGATGGCGCTGGATGCTGCTGTCAAATCGCTGCGATCGATGTTTCCGCGGTTGCGCAAACCGGTCTTCCTGTCGCTTTCCGCCCCGCTCATCTATATCGTAGCGATGATGCCGGAAAATTTGAACGCCGCTTTCGCTTTGGGCAGTTCGCTCACGTACCCCGCCTTATTTTACACCATGCTCGTGCCGACACTGCTCCTGCTCGTTGCCAAATGGACCGGCATTCGGGGCACATAACGCGATAGCTCCTGCCCCGGCAACGCCGCCTGGCAGGCGGCCGCTTTGCCTATCTTGAAAAATCAGCTTTATCTGCAAGCTGATTTTTCAATACCGCAGGTGACGTCCGATGACGAAGTAGTCGTTCGTCATAGGCGTCTATCCGGATTGTCCGATCCGTCTCACGTACTCCTCGATCATCTCCGCGGTGACCCGCTTGCGGGCCTCCGTCCCTTCCGGTCGGGTCAACTCGTTCATCCTATCGCCAATCCGGTTGATCGCCTCGACGGAGAACGGCTTGCCGGCGGCGCACAGCTTCACTGCCCGCTCGATCTCCCGCTCGCGCGCCGCGTCGAGTGCGAGGAACTCGCGAACCCGTTCGTTTTGTTTTTTGACATGGGACGTTATCGCTTCGTGCACATTCACAGTTGGTCATCCTTTCTATCTTGAAAATTTGGCGGTATACGCCGACAAAATTTCAATACCGCAGGTGACGACCGATGACGACAGGAAGCGCTCGTCATAGGCGTCTATCTTGAAATTTGGCAGTACACATTCGCTGAATTTTCTGGCACCGCGGGTGACGACGATGACGAAAGGAAGCGCTCGCTATAAGCGTTTTTCTTATACGCTACAGAAAGTTTAACTTCGCTAGGGCTTAAAGCGAAGTGCGACTTTCTGTACCAAGAAAAACTACCGCTGAACCGCGGTCGCTCATCCTTGGATGGACTTCGATAGCCGTTTTTCTTTAAATTCAGCGGTAATCCGCCCGAACGATTAAGCTCGCCACAGGTGTTTATTTTATGCTTTTTTGTCGCGCTTGGAAAGCCCCTCTCATCGATCGCTTTATTTACCGGCGGATAAATTGCGGATTGACGATCCAGGTCAGCCGTAATATCATTACATTATTGATTTAAAGCATTCAACCTTTAAATAGGAGAGGGTCAACAGATGAAATCGGGTAAATCTTCGAAGCTGCTTGCCTTGCTGGTGGCAGTGCCGCTCGTATTCGCAGCCGGCTGCGGCACGAACAACGCGACGAACGGTGCGGAAGGCTCGGGAGGCAGCTCCTCAAGCGACAAAAAAGTGTACAAGATCGGCATCTCGCAAATTGTCGAGCATCCGTCGCTGAATGCTACGAGGGAAGGATTCCTGGCCGCGCTTAAGGATAACGGGTTCGTCGAAAAGGACAATCTGGAGGTCGATTATCAGAACGCGCAGAACGATTCGTCCAACAACGTGACAATCGCCCAGAAGTTCGCAACCGACAAGAAGGATCTCGTGCTCGCGATCGCCACGCCTTCCGCCCAGGCGGTTGTGCAAAGCGTCAAGGACACGCCTATCCTGTTCTCCGCGATTACGGACCCGGTCGACGCCAAGCTTGTGAGCAATCTGGACAAGCCCGGCGGCAACGTGACGGGGGCGGCGGATACGCATCCGGACGCCATTCCGAAGCTGATGGAGTTCATCGCCTCCGACTTCCCTCAGGTGAAGACGGTCGGCATTGTCGCCAACCTGGGCGAACCTAATGCGGCGACGATGGTCAATACCGCGGAAGCCGAGCTGGCCAAGCATAACATTAAGGTGCAGAAGGTATCTGTCGCCAACAGCTCGGAAGTGAAGCAGGCGGTGGATTCGCTCGTCGGCCGCGTGGACGCTTTCTATATTACGCTTGACAATACGGTTGTCAGCGCTGTCGAAACGGTCATCAAGGTAGCGAACGAGAAGAAAATCCCGTTCTTCTCCAGCGACCGCGATACGGTGGAGAAAGGGGCGCTGGCCACTTACGGGTTCAAATATTACGATCACGGCTACCAGACCGGCATGATGGCTGTCGATATTCTCAAAAACGGGAAGAAGCCGGCCGACATGAAGGTCAGCTACCCGGACAAGCTCGATTTGATCATCAACGTCGATGCGGCGAAAAATCAAGGCGTCGAGATTACCGAATCGATGAAGAGCAAGATGCAGGACAAAAACAACTTGATCAGCGGCACAGCGAAATAAGACATTGACGAAGGACGGAGTGACCGGTGCAGTCGACTGCGCCGGTCGCTTTTCATGTTATAGGGAGGTATACATTTATGTTTAACGCAGCCATGCTCTCCATAGAGCAGGGATTGCTGTACGCCATTATGGCTCTGGGCGTTTACATTACATTCCGCATTCTCGATTTTCCCGATCTGACCGTAGATGGCAGCTTCACGACCGGAGGAGCGATCGCTGCGGTCGTCATCGCCGGCGGCGGATCGCCGCTTCTGGGCACGCTGCTCGCTTTGCTCGGCGGACTCGTTGCCGGGGCCTGTACCGGCCTGCTGCACACGAAGGGCAAAATCAACGCGCTCCTGTCCGGGATCCTCATGATGATTGCCTTGTATTCGATTAACCTGAGAATTATGGACAAGAAAGCGAACATTCCGCTGCTCGGCACAGATACGCTTCTCACGAACGTGCAGATTCTGCTTGTGATGCCGCTTGTCGTGATTGCGCTGAAGCTCTTGGTCGACTGGTTTCTGCATACCGATCTCGGGCTCGCGCTGCGCGCGACGGGGGACAATCCGCGCATGATCCGCAGCTTCGGCGTAAACACCGATTCGACCATCATCATGGGCGTCAGCCTGTCCAACGGGATGGTCGCCTTGGCAGGCGCGCTCGTCGCCCAGTACTCCGCCTTCGCGGAAATTACGATGGGCGTCGGCATGATCGTGATCGGGCTCGCTTCGGTCATCATCGGCGAAGCGCTGTTCGGCGCCCGCACCGTGTTCCGGGCTACGCTCGCCGTGCTGCTGGGGGCGATCGTATACCGCCTGGTTGTTGCCGTTGCGCTGAGGGTCGGACTGGACCCGATCGACATGAAGCTGATGACAGCGCTTATTGTGATCGTGGCTCTGACGCTGCCGCGAATCCAGAGCAGCTACCGGCAAAAGGCGCTTATCCGCAAGCGGGCCGGCCAGCTGGTGCAGGGCGGTCAGACGGACGGAGGTGGACGTTGATGCTCGAGCTGAGGAACGTATCGAAGCTGTTCAACCCGGGAACGCCGGATGAGAAGGTCGCCCTGTCCAACATTCAGCTGCAATTGAAGGAAGGCGATTTCGTCACCATCATCGGCAGCAACGGAGCAGGCAAATCGACGCTCATGAACATTATTTCCGGCGTGATGATTCCGGACAGCGGCGAGGTGTGGATCGGCGGCAAGCAGGTCGAGCTAATGTCGGAAGCGAGACGGAGCGAATGGATCGGCAGGGTATTCCAGGACCCGATGGCCGGGACGGCGCCGACGATGACGATCCAGGAAAATATGGCCATCGCCTACTCCCGCGGCAAGCGAAGAGGGCTTCAGCTCGGGGTCACCGCGCGCAGAAAAGCGTTCTTCCGCGAGCAGCTCGCAAGGCTGGGCCTCGGGTTGGAGCAACGGCTTACCGCGAAAGTAGGCCTGCTCTCCGGCGGCGAACGGCAGGCGCTCAGCCTGCTGATGGCGACCTTTACCGAGCCGCGCATTTTGCTGCTGGACGAGCATACCGCAGCGCTGGACCCTTCCCGGGCGGAGCTGATTACGAACTTGACGAAGCAGATTGTGGAAGAGCTCAATTTGACGACGCTGATGGTGACCCACAACATGGAGCAGGCGATTCGCCTCGGCAATCGGCTCATCATGATGGACAAGGGACGCATCATTCTGGATGTGCCGGAAGAGGAGAAAAAGGGGCTGACCGTCGAAAGGCTGTTGAGGGAGTTCGAACGGATTCGCGGCGAAAAATTCGTTGATGACCGCGTTGTTTTAGGATAGATGCCGATAACGGGTGCTTCCTTCGTCATGCTGCGCCGAACCGGCGGGCGAGCGAAGCGCGAAAGCGGCAGCGGGCTCGTCCGAAACTAGCGAATCGCCTGCAAGCTTACATCTCCGCTGCGGTCATGCTATAATGATAGAAAAAGCATTGCCGCTGTCAGGAGAGGAGAGCCGACCATGGCCCGTATTGCCAAAGAAGTGTGGGAATGGACCCGTTCCCTGGCCATCGCTATTTTGCTTACCTTGCTCGTCGGCATATTCGTCATTCAGCCGACCAAAGTGGAAGGGCATTCGATGGACCCGACCTTGCGGGACGATCAGCGCATCTTCGTATCGAAGCTGTCACATACATTCCGCTACGCGCCCGACTACGGCGATATCGTGATTATCGACAGCCGCGTCGACCGCAAGCGGACCTTGATGGACGATGTGATGGAGCACCCGATCATCGCTCTGTTCCGGGGCGAAGTGGACAACACCAAATATATCAAGCGGGTCATCGGCAAGCCGGGAGATGTTCTGGAATTCAAGGATCATCAGGTCTACCGGAACGGCGTCGCTTTGGAAGAACCGTATTTGAACGAGAAAATGAATTATACCTCCGACAAGAAATGGACCGTGCCGGACGGCCACATCTTCGTCATGGGGGACAATCGCAATAACAGCCGGGACAGCCGCGATATCGGCTTTATTCCGCTCGATCATGTGCTCGGTATCAAAATGTGACGAACCTTCGTCTTCATGATGCATAGACAATCTTATAGCGACAAGACAATACGTATACGTAAGATGAAACGGTCATCCCTGGGCGGATGGCCGTTTTTGCGCTGCGGCAGCGGGGTAAAATAGGGAAGAGCGGATTTCTTTTAGGTGGAATGCGCTGCTAATGCGTTATACGTCCGGTCAACCTGCAGACGCGGGTACAACAAATGAAGACGGAAGGGGCTGTTCCGGCAATGAACGAGAACGATTACGATTCGGCGAACGTGCGCATCGAGCGCGACTCGATGGGCGAAATTCGCGTACCTGCCGATAAGCTGTGGGGGGCTCAAACTCAGCGAAGCCTGGAGCACTTCCGCATAGGGGAGGAACGGATGCCGCAGGAGGTCGTCTATGCGCTGACGTTGCTGAAGAAGGCGGCGGCGCGGGTCAACCGGACCCTTGGCGCGCTGGAGGAAGAGAAGGCGGAAGCGATCGAAGCCGCGGCGGACGAGGTGCTGGCAGGGCGGTGGGACAGTCATTTCCCGCTTTCGGTATGGCAGACGGGGAGCGGAACGCAGACGAACATGAACGTCAACGAGGTGCTCGCCCGCCGGGCCGCAGAGCTGCTCGCATCCCGCGGCAGAGGCCTGCGCGTTCATCCGAACGACGATGTGAACCGCTCCCAGAGCTCCAACGATACGTTTCCGACAGCGATGCACATCGCGGCGGTGTCGGCGCTGGAAGACCGGCTGCTGCCGCCGCTGGCGCGGCTGACCGCCACGCTGAAGCGGAAGGAAGCGGCGTTCGCCGATGTGATCAAGCTCGGGCGCACCCATCTGCAGGACGCTACCCCCTTGACGCTCGGGCAGGAGATCAGCGGCTGGCGGGCGATGCTGGAGGCGGCAGGCCGAATGATCCGGCAAGCCGTCGAGCCGCTTCGCGAGCTGGCGATCGGCGGCACGGCGGTCGGCACGGGGCTTAACGCCCATCCCGCTTTCGGCGAGCAGGTCGCCGCGGAAATTAGCCGGCTCACCGGCAAACGGTTCAGCTCGGCGGCGAACAAGTTCCATGCGCTGACGAGCCACGATCAGCTCGTTTTCGCGCATGGCGCGCTCAAGGCGCTAGCCGCCGATCTGATGAAGATCGCAAACGACGTCCGCCTGCTGGCGAGCGGCCCGCGCAGCGGCATCGGGGAAATGAAGATCCCGGAGAACGAGCCGGGCAGCTCGATCATGCCGGGCAAGGTGAACCCGACCCAGGCCGAGGCCATGACGATGGTCGCCTGCCAGATCATGGGCAACGACGCGGCGCTCGGCTTTGCGGCCAGTCAAGGCCATCTGCAGCTGAACGTGTTCAAGCCGGCGATCATTTACAGTTTCCTGCAATCGGTTCGGCTGCTGTCGGACGCCATCGACTCGTTCGACCGGCATTGCGCTGTCGGGATCGAGCCGAACCGGGAGACGATTCGGCGCAACCTGGAGCAGTCGCTCATGCTGGTGACCGCGCTGAACCCCCATATCGGTTACGAGAAAGCAGCGGCGATCGCCAAGCTTGCTCACCGGGAGGGCATCCGGCTGCGGGAGGCTGCCGTGCTCAGCGGCTTGCTGACGGAGGAGCAGTTCGACGCGTACGTTCGTCCCGAGGATATGATTCATCCGAAAGCGTAATGCGCCGCTTGGCCAGGGCGTGTATGCGGTTATCGAATAGAGACGAAATCGAAATCGTCGCGCATAAATTTTTTGCCGCCAACGGTAACGACGATCGGATTAAACCCTTCTACGCTGCCTATGTAATCGATCACGCGCCGCCCTTTGTCCCGCACACAGACGGTATAATGGGAGACGAATGCTTTCTCGAACTGCCGATCTGATGTTAGCTTGCGAAATGCCATGCGGCGTCACCTCGATGAATGGTAATATGGGCTTATCTGGAGGGTAGGGACCCGTACTACGTAGTGTGGTCCGCGATCTGGCAAAATAACCAGCCCCATTCATGATATGCGGCTTCAGCTTGTCGCTTTCCCGTCCCGAACCCGAGCGGATTGGCTTCGCGGATCAGGGATGCCTGAGCGTCGCTCGCGGGTATGCATGAATTTCCGCTGCGTGCAAATACTGTATGCAACGAAGCTAGCGGAAGGTGGTTCATTGCTCATGTGCGATCGATTGATTTTGACGGCGGATGCAAGCACGTTAATGGAGCAGTTTCAGGTAGCCGGCAGCGCTCCGGCTGCTCATTCCTTATCGCCCGAATGGAAGCCCGTCGGTTTCGTCGCGGCGATTGTCGTGCGGGAAGGGGAGAGGCGGCTGGAACGATTCCGCTGGGGCATGATGCCCTTCTGGGCTAAAGATTCGGTCTGCGCGGACGGCGAGCAGATCATGGAAAAGCGCGTGTACGACCGCATTGTGCGCAAGCAGCGCTGCATTATTCCGTGCTCGGCATTCGAACGCGTCGTGAAACTGAAAGGAGCTTCGTCGCCGGTGCGCTGCACAGTCCGCGACCGCCGGGTCGTCGGGATCGCCGCATTGTACGAC
>Ga0207865_101508_pt1 | contig 17044 bp, 18 predicted proteins | sample HigsolmetaAR204D_FD_184836 | JGI IMG/M metagenome (GOLD analysis project Ga0207865, IMG submission 184836) | Ionic liquid and high solid enriched microbial communities from the Joint BioEnergy Institute, USA - AR20-4-D (SPAdes) (version 2) ...
CCGCCACGGCCCTCGCAGCGGCGTGCCGCCACGGCCCTCGCAGCGGCGTGCCGCCCACGGCCCTCGCAGCGGCGTGCCGCCACGGCACGTCTTTGCGGTACGCCGCCACAGCCGATCGCGGGCGATCCCCGCAGCGGCCCGGCGCTACAGCCCCTCGCTGCGGCCCTCCGCTGCCGAAACGTTTCTTTCACGCCAGCCGGTTATCCGAGCGCCTGCGCCTTGGCCGCGTTGGATTCCGCCTTCTTGCCCGGACGCGGGTCGTCATTCCAGCTGCGCCGCACCATATGTCCCCAGCTGTTGCTCTTGCGGACATATTCCAGATGGCCCTGCAGCTTCCACCAGGCGTTGAGCTGATCGAAGCTGATGGCCATAACCGCAGACCAGCCGATCATTCGCCACATGTCCCGGGCAGGGGTTCGGTTCGGGAAGGCCAGCTCCTCCATAACCATGGAGCCGCAGGTGAACACCAGCCCGATCAGGACGTTCGCCGCGAGGAAAGCGAGCACGATCGGCAGGCGCGTCATATCCATCAGCGCGTAGAGGACGAGCGCGGCCAGCCCGGTGATGCGGATATACGGGCTTAACGTTTCGTACACGATCGTGTACGGCAGCGCCAGCCAGCCGATCACTTTATATTTGGGGAGAAACATCAGTCTCCTGAAGCGTACTACATTCCATACGGTGCCGCGAATCCATCTGCGGCGCTGGGCGCCGAGCACGGCGAGCGTCTCTGGTGCCTGTGTCCAGCACACCGCATCCGGGCAAAAGAGAATGCGGTAAGGCTTGCCGCGCTCGAGCATGTATTGGTGCAGCTTCATGACGATGTTCATGTCTTCGCCGGGGCAATCCTCCTCGTAGCCCCCGACCTCGATCAAATAATCTTTGCGGAACAGGCCGAAGGCGCCGGAGACGATGAGCAGCCCGTTCATGGAGCTCCAGCCGAGCCGGCCGCCGAGAAAAGCCCGCATATATTCCACATACTGCATGGCAGCAAGGGGATTGCGGGGCAGGCGGGCCTGAAGCACCCGGCCGTTCTCGACGACGCTGCCGTTGGCGATGCGCACATTGCCGCCGACGGCGATATGCTGCTCGGGGTTCTCCATGTACACCTTGACCATGCGGATCAGGGCGTCCTTCTCCAGAATGGAGTCGGCGTCGATGGTCGCCACGAGCGGGAAGCGGGAGACATTGATGCCGGCATTGAGCGCATCAGCTTTGCCGCCGTTGTCTTTGTCGATGACGACCAGCTTCGGATATTGCGGATTGCGATACACCTGCTTGACAGACTTGCAGGCGAGCAGCCGGCGAAACCCGGCCTGCCGGGAGCGGCGCAGCCCGAAAGCCTCGATCAGCACCTCGAGCGTCCGGTCACGCGAGCCGTCATTGACGACGACGACCTCATAGACCGGAAACTCCAGCGTCATCAAAGAACGGACGCTTTCGATGATCGTCAGCTCCTCGTTATACGCCGGCACCAGAATCGAGACCGGAGGGACGTGCTCCGAGCCGGCCATCTCTGGTAAGCGGGAATGCGTCGAGCTCTTGAGCTGGGCCGTCATTCGCCTGCAGGATACCGCCATGATAAGCAGATACAGCAGGCCGGAGCCGGCGACCAGCCAGGCGGCCGTAATTCCGTAATACAGTAAAAAGTCTCTCATCCTACTCTCCTCTTTGTCCGAACTCAGCCGGTCCGCCGGCGGTCTATATCGGGCTGGGCGGGCGGCTCTGCGCTGGCCGGCGCATACACTTCGCCAAGCACGCTTTGATAGATTCGGGACAGCCTGTTGAAATGCGCGGCGTGCGGCAGCTCACGGGCGGCGGCAGCGGCGGAGCGGTCCAGCTCCTGACGGGCGGCTTCCCGGGCGATCTCCGCGGCGAGGACGTTCTCCCCGTCCGCGGCCGCCTCGCACAGCAGCAGGAAACCGTCCGGACCGAGCCTGGACAAGCCTCTGGCGCTGTAATGCCGCACCCACCAGCTGTCGTCCTTCAAGCCTTGCCGCAGTTCTCCGAGGAAATGAGGGCGCATGAGCTCGCCGGCCGCCTTGGCCGCCATGGCCCGGATCTGCCAATCGGGGTGGCGCATGAGCTGGGTCAGGCGTGCGGAAGACAGCAGATGGGGGGCAGCCAAAAGCAGCTTGGACGCTTTAATCCGCACCTCCTTGTGCCCGGACGCGAGCAGCTTCTCCAGCCTCGGATAGGCGGCAGGAATATAGCGGCTGCCGCTCAGACCAGTCAGCGCCAGCGCCGTCAGAGCCTCGTTCTCCGACTCCAGCAGCTTGGCATAGAACGGGATAAGGTCGAGAGACGAGGAGGCCAAAATATCGGCGATGAGCTGGAGGGAAGCGGGGTGCGTCCTGACAAGCTGCTCGGCCAGACGGTGCAGCTCGTCCGCATTGCGGGCGCACTTGGCGGCAGCCCGGGCCACGACGAAGGAGGTGCTGTCGCGCTCCCGCTCAAAGAGCGCCAGCAGCGGCTCGAAGCCGTCCGCGGCGCGCATGACGCCGAGGTGATACGCGGCATCGATGCGCACGCCGTGCTGGCTGCTGCCTAGCCGCCGCTTCTCCGCCTCGACCAAGCCAAGCTCGCGGCACAGCTCTGTCAGCTTGCGCCGCTGCGGCCCGCCGATCGTCTCGATCCACTCCAGCAGCTTGCCGCGGATGGCCGCAAGCTCGCCTGGCTGAAGCGGCCCGGGAGGCTTCTGCAGCGGTTCCGGACGGTCGATGCTGGCGCTCAAATAAGCGAAGTAGTCCCGCAGCCTGCTTAAGGAGCGGGCCCTCTCGGCCGCTGTCCGCGCGTGCCGCGCCCTGAGCGCCAGCAGCAGGGCGATGCCTCCTGCGGTCATGGCGGACAGCACTCCCAGCACGGCTACAACAGGCGTCAATTCGTCCATGGTCGACGGCATCGCAGTCGCCTCCTTTTTATTCGACGGTCACGCTTTTCGCCAGATTGCGCGGCTTGTCCACGTCGTTTCCGCGCGCCAGCGCCGCATAGTAAGCGAGCAGCTGCAGCGGAATGGCGGCCAGCGCCGGAGACAGCAGGGCGTGGCTGCGGGGAACATAGACGACCCGGTCGGCTGCTTTGGCAAGCTCCGTGTCCCCTTCGGGAGCGATGCCGATGACATAGGCGCCGCGCGCTTTAACTTCCTTAATATTGCTGATCGTCTTCTCCAGCAGCGAATCCTGGAGCGCAACTGCTACAACCGGCGTGCCGTCCTCGATCAGCGCCAGCGAGCCGTGCTTCAATTCGCCAGCAGGATAGGCCTCCGAATGAATATAGGATATTTCCTTCAGCTTGAGCGACGCCTCCAGCGCCGCCGCGTAATCGAGCCCGCGCCCGATGAAAAACAGATGCTCGCACCCGGCGATATTCGCCGCCAGCTCCTGCAGCAGGCCCGCCCCGGCCAGCGTCTCCCCGGCTTGCAGCGGCAGCTTCTCCAGCATGGCCAGCAGCTCCGCGCGGTCGGACGGGTCCATCGTCCCCAGGCGATCCGCGAGATAGATGGCGAGCAAATAAAGCGCGATCAGCTGAGACGTGTACGCTTTGGTGGAAGCGACCGCGATCTCCGGGCCGGCCATCGTGAAGAGGACGGCGTCGGCCTCGCGGGCTGCGGAGCTGCCTACGACGTTGGTAATCGCGATGACGCGCGCGCCGAGCGTGCGGGCCTCCTTCATGGCGGCCAGCGTGTCCGCCGTTTCGCCTGACTGGCTGACGGCGACGACCAAGGTATGCTCGTCCGCGAGCGGAGAGCGGTAGCGGTATTCCGAAGCGACCTCCGCCTCGACCGGAATGCGCGTCAGCCGCTCGATGGCCGCCTTGCCGACGAGCGCGGCGTGATAAGCGGTGCCGCAGGCGACCAGGTGAATCCGGCGGACCTGCCGCGGGTCGAAGCCTGACGCTTCAAGCTCGGGAAGAACGACGGCCTGCCGTCCGGAATCGATCCGGCCGCGCAGCGTATCCCGGAAGGCGCGGGGCTGCTCGTGAATCTCCTTCAGCATGAAATGCTCGTAGCCGTCTTTTTCCGCCATCGCCAAATCCCACTCGATGCGAAACGGCTGTCTGGCGATAAAATTGCCCTCCAGCGTCATCAGCTCGGCGCCGTCCCGGGTGAGCACAGCCATCTCTCCGTCGTTGAGAATGTACACGTCGCGGGTATACTCCAGAATGGCCGGGATATCGGAGCCGATGAAATGCTCGTCCTCGCCGACGCCGATAATGAGCGGGCTGGCCCAGCGGACGGCGATCAGCTTGTCCGGCTCATGCTCGGACAGCACCGCGATGGCGTAGGCGCCGCGGAGGCGGGCAACCGCCCGTCTCACCGCTTGCACGAGATCGCCTTCGTAATAACGGGCAATCAGATGGGAGATGACCTCGGTGTCCGTTTCGGAGACGAATGTGCAGCCGAGCGCTTCCAGCTCTTCCTTTAATGAAAGATGATTCTCGATAATGCCGTTGTGCACGACGGATATTTTCGTCTCAATGTCCGTATGGGGGTGGGAATTGACGTCCGACGGCTTGCCGTGCGTCGCCCAGCGGGTATGTCCGATGCCGGCGGAGCCGACCAGCGGCGCGTCTTGCAACCGGGACTCCAGCTCGCTGATGCGCCCCTTCGATTTGCAAATATGAAGTCCTTGAGCGGTATGTACCGCAACGCCGGCGGAATCGTATCCGCGATACTCCAATTTTTTCAGCCCGTTAAGCAATACGGACTGCGAATTTCGTTTGCCGATATAACCGACAATTCCGCACATAATCGTTATTCCTCCTCATTCTGCGTTCCGGCTTTTATGCCGCTTCCGAACGGCGATCATGCTGCGCAGCTCCTCGCGGCTGATGCCGGAATCGAGCGCTTCGCTGAACAGCTCGTACCAGGCCTGCTTCGTCAGGGGGTCCGTCTTCTGCGCTTGCGGATAAACCAGTTCCTCCAGAGAAACCTCGAGAACGCCAGCGATTTTGGCGAGCAGATGGACAGATGGATTGGAATGAATGTCCCGTTCCATCGTGCTGAGATAGGACTTGGCCACACCTGCGGCTTCCGCCAGCTCGGAAAGCGACAGCCCCCTTTCCTTGCGCAGCTCCCTCACACGCTTTCCCAACATGTCGATCGGTCCTTTGCGTAAAATCTTGGGTTCCCGCAAAGCATAGGGTGGCCTTGCCAGCTTCGCCTCACTTTGTGGGGATGCACCGCATTCGAGCGATGGGCGCCAATCGTTGTTCTTTAATTGTTCCTTATAACGAACGGACACAACGAAGTATACCACTTGATTCTGAAAATGAAAAATCCAATGAAAGGCATTTGTTTCGTTTTAGAGAACAAAAAACGCGGTTATTCTTCTTTTTTCGCCAAAATGCGTCGCAATGTTGTTCTTTATAGTGAATATTCCATTCGTTATAATGAATGGCGTGACAGGCGCTCCCCGTCTGTTGACCCTTACCGAAAAAGGAGAATCGGTTATGGATCCTTGGAAAGCGGATGTCAAAATTAAAGGAGGTGAGAGCAAAGCCTTTCCTCCTGCGGTCTTCCTGCAGCTGATGCGGCCCCGGCAATGGAGCAAAAATGTGCTTGTCTTCGCAGCGCTGATTTTTTCCATCCGCTCCGCCGACCTGTTCATGATGGGGCAGGCCGTGATCGGGTTTGTGCTGTTTTGCCTTGTTTCGAGCTGCGTGTATATTTTGAACGATTACGTCGACCGGGAGCGGGACCGGCTGCATCCGGAGAAGAAGAACCGGCCGCTGGCTTGCGGGGCGATTAACCCCCATGGGGCTTTGCTGTGCGGTCTCGTGCTGCTGGCCGTCTGCCTCTGGTTCGCCTTCCGGTTCCATCTCGCGTTCGGCGGAGTGCTCGCGCTGTATTTTGTGCTGAACGTCTTATATTCCTTGCGGCTTAAGCATATCGTAATTGCCGACGTGCTTGTCGTTGCGCTGGGATTCGTGCTGCGGGCCGTCGGCGGCGGACTGGTGATCGATGTGCCATTGACCCCTTGGTTCCTTCTGTGCACCATGCTGCTGGCGCTGTTTCTGGCGATCGGCAAGCGGCGTCACGAGCTGTATTTGCTGCAAGCGGATCAAACGGCGCACCGCAAGGTGCTGAAGTATTATTCCATGGAAATGCTGAATCAGATGTCGGCGATCGTGACGACGGCTACCATTATGAGCTATGCTCTGTTCACGTTTACGTCGGGCCGTTCCGTTCATTTGATGTGGACCCTCATTTTCGTGCTGTACGGGATGTTCCGCTATTTGTATCTCATTCATATGGAAGGCAAAGGCGGGCGGCCGGAAAAGGTGCTGCTGGAGGACAGGCATATTTTGCTGACGGTCGTGCTGTACGGTTTTTCCGTCGCCTTCATATTGCTGTATTTATAACTCGGGGAGGAACCGCATGATCTTGAAGTATTTGTGGCTGGCCGCTTCGATCGTGCTCGGAGCCGCCGGACAAATATTAATGAAATGGGGCGTCGAATCGCTGCAGCTGCGGGGCATGCCGTCGTTCTCATGGTCCGGCCTTGCGACATTCGCCCCGGTGGCGGCGGGACTGGCGAGCTACGCACTCAGCTCCGTGTTCTGGCTGCTGGCGCTGCGGCAGTTTCCGCTCAGCACGGCTTATCCGATGGTCAGCCTGAGCTACATTATCGTCATGATTTGCGGCAGCCTGTTGTTCCAGGAACCGGTCTCGGCCCAGCACTGGTTCGGCGCGGCGTTCATTGGCGTCGGCGTGCTGCTGATCGCCCGGGCGGGAGCATGAGGTCAGCCGGATTCAGAATGAAGCGGGAGGAAAGAAGCCGATGGAGCTATTTCCAGGACTTGTATATCCGGCGTTGCCTGCGGCGGCCTGGTTCGCGTCGGGCACGCTGAAATATGCCGTCAACCGGGTTCGCTACGGCCGGAGGGCCAACGAACTGATCGGCAATGGCGGCTTTCCGAGCACGCACACCTCGATCGTCGCCTCCATGGCGATGCTGATCGGCTTCGATCAAGGCTGGGGCTCGCCGCTATTCGGCCTGGCGGTTGCCGTCACGTTCATCGTCGTGATCGATGCGCTCGGCATTCGCCGGGCTGTCGGCGAGGCAGCCAAGCGGATCAACGCGCTGTCGGCCGGGCTGGCAGCAGGGGCGGAGACGGCACGGCTGCGCGAGCGGCAAGGGCATACGCGCCTCGAGGTGCTCGGCGGCCTCGGCGTCGGATTGGCGCTCGGCTGGGCGGGTTCGCTGCTGCTCTGACGCTGCAATATTTAGAAGAATGTGGGGAGAAGGCCGAATGAGCAATCGTTTTGCTTCGATCAGTTATGTGGCCGGAATCGCGCTATTGTCGCTGTGCGCCGGCTGCTTTCTCGTGCCGACGCTCTTGTTCGCGTGCGGCATTCCGATCCTGCCGCTGCACCTGTGGCTGGCGGCTGGCCTGGCGCTCGCCACGGCCTGGTTCGCTGCGCGGGAGAGATCCGGCAGCGGGGAAGCTGCGGCGGCGGGCAAGCTTTTCGCCGCAGGCCTGGCGGCAGCGGCGGCGATGTTTGCCGTCTGCTTTGTCGTCAGCGGCTGGTTCTATGATTTGTCTTACGATGGACAGGCGTATCACCAGGAATCGATTTTACACTTGGCCGGCGGGTGGAACCCTGTGTACGACGGCGCGCTATCGCTGCCAACAGGACATGCCCTGTGGGTTAACCATTACGGGCGAGGGGGAGAGACGGCCGCGGCTGTGCTGTTCAAAGCGACCGGCCTGATTGAGCACAGCAAGGCGCTGAACGCGCTGATGATCACCGCCTCGTTCCTGCTCAGCGCCGCCGCCCTGCATGCGCTGAAGCCGGATAAGCCTTTCCGCTGGCTGGCGATCGCTATGCTGCTGGCGCTCAATCCGGTAAGCGTCTATCAGGTGTTCAGCTTTTATGTCGACGGCCTGATCGCTTCGCTGCTGCTGTGTCTTCTCGCACTCGGGTTGCTCATGGTTACCCGGATGTCGCCGGTCACCGCCATCGTTTATACGGCGGGGATGATATGGACGATGAATATCAAATTTACGGCGATAGCCTATGCCGGGCTCGTTACGATCGGTGTTTTGGCCGCTTTGTATATGAGCGAGCAGTTCGCGGGCGTAAAGCGGCTGCTTAAGTTCGCGGCAATCGGCGGCATCGCAGGGGTGCTGCTGTTCGGCTACAATCCTTTTGTGACCAATACGCTGAACAACGGCCATCCGTTCTATCCGCTGGCCGGCGAAGGGGCGATCGATGTCGTCGAGAGCTTTACCCCGCGCAATCTGGAGACGATGAACCGGGCGGAGCAGGCGGTCGCCTCCTATTTTGCGGAGACGCGGGAAAACAGCACCGAAAAAATCCGCACAAAATTCAAATGGCCGTTCACGTTTAGCGCCCGGGAGCTAAGCGCGTTCGCCGAGCCCGACGTGGCGGTGTCCGGCTTCGGGCCGCTGTTCAGCGGAGCGCTGCTGCTGTCGCTGGCCGTCATGGCGCTGGCCTTCCGCCGCCGCTTGGGATGGGCGCTGATTGCCGCCGGCGTCATGGGCTGGCTCGTTTTCTCGGCCTTGATCAATCCGGGGGTTTGGTGGGCGCGCTATGTGCCGCAGCTGTGGTTCGTTCCGCTCGTGGCGGCCTGGCTGGGCATCAGCCTGCCGGAAGGACGGCTCGTGCGCGGCGTGAGCTGGGCGCTTGTCCTGGTGCTTGCCGTCAATGCGCTGCTGGTCGGAGGGGCATATACGGTGAGGCAGACGCAGTGGAACCAGACGCTGCGGGAACAGCTGGCTGTGCTCAAGGCTTCGCCCGGACCGGTTTCCGCCGATTTCGCCTACAGCTGGTCCAACCGCGAACGGTTCCGTGCCGCCGGCATCGCGTTTAAGGAGGAGGAGCTCGCCTGCGGGCAGGACGACAAGCTGACGCTGATCAAGTCGGGCACGACGGTTTGCCTGGGCCCGGGGAGCGGCAGCGCTCAAGCGGAATAGAGAAGGCAAGGCCGACGTCTGCTGCGATCGATACCCGAGCCCGGGAGGCTATTTCCGTCGGCATTTGCGGGGCCACACCTGGCGCGAGCGCAGCGGGAGCGAACGGATGGCCGAGCCTTCGCAAGGAAAGCGGAGCGTCTCCGCAATTCGCGGCACATCGCGGTTGACCATTCGTTTGAGGATGGCGATGGCGGTTCCGTATTTTTTGTAGTCGTAATCGCCTGTTTGCGGGTCGATGAATTGATAAGGGAGCTCACTGGGGGGAAGATAGGCGAATACCCGCCCGTTATATTCGGCGATGTAAACGAGCGGCGAATCGCCGTAGCCTGCCTCCAGCCATTCCTTGCGGGTCATGCGGTAGACGAGCAGGGCAAAAATGTCGTCGTACACTTTGCCCTTATACTTGAATTTAAAGTGGACCTCATATTCGGTGTCGCGGTCCGTCTTTTTGCGGCTGATCACGGTATAGGCCCGCCACCAGCCCGGAAACCGCAAGGTGAATCCGTACTTGTTATCGCGATAGATGATTTGTTGCGGTTGTCTCGGCATTCCCCCGTCTCCTCTCTTGCTATGGTTGCTACTATACTGTATTCGGAGAAAAAGGGTTATATACCGCGGATGGCAACTGGAAGGCCGGACCGCTTGCCAAAGAAGGGGTCAGGGCGCACCGTTTTCAAACCATATGTCTTTAAAATGAACCCAGTCCAGGGAATCGAGCGCGATGCCTTTGACCGAGGTGCGGAACACCGTTTTCAGCCGTTTGAAATAGAGAAAATGCAGCAGCCGACGGGCGGCGAGATACCCTTCGATCCGCTCGAGGCGCTCGAGCCTGCGCTCGGGACACCGCTCCGCAAGCACCTCCTCCAGGCCGCGGCCGACTGCCGCTTTGGCTGCGGGCTCCAGATGCCGCTGCATGGTCGTGAACAGGTCGATCAGCCGCACTTCCGCATCGTTGTCGAGCATAATCGAGAACAGCAGCAGGTCTGCCTGCAGCCGCTGCTCGCTGCGGAAATCCTCTATGGCTAGCAGCCGCACCTCGGCGGCGAAGCCCGATTCCTGCAGCATGGACTGCACGAGGCGGGCATCCCGCTCGTATTGCGGAATCGTGCAGATCACGAGCCGCTCGCGAGCGTACCCGAGCCGCTTCAGCAGAGCGCGGACGGCTGCGGGATCGTGAGCGACGGGAAGCGCCTGCGGGCAGGGCGTCTGCCCGAGGACGCCGGCGTCGCCGCGAACGAAGCTGTCCGCGGCGTAGAGCACGTCGCCGCCGAGGCGCTCGAACAGCCGGGTGCGGTCCAATGCGGCGCAGACCGCGCCGCGCAGATCGGGATCGGCCAAGGGGCCGTGCTTCAGCAGGTTGAAGGTCAGGAACCGACACGTCGCCCCTTGCTGCTGAACCTGCTCCCATTCCTCCGGCTGCCGGTCTTCGGGCAAGGTGTAGTTGTGGAGAATCTGAAAGCTGTCCAGCGGGCGATAAGCTTCTTTGCCTGAAGCTTCGCCCATATGCCACAGCTCGACCCGGTCGAGATGAGCCCGCCCTTGAAAGTAGGCGGGGAACGCTTCGAGAATGCAGATCGCGCCGTCGTTCAGCGACAGCTTGAACGGCCCCGTTCCGACAGGAGCGCGGGCGAATTGCTCGCCCAGCTCCGCGCAGACGTCGGCCGGTACGATCGAGGCGCGGTTGGTTGCCGCATAGGCAAGGAACAATTCGTTCGGGGCGGCCAGCCGGAAGCGGACGGTAACGGGGTCCAACGTCTCCACCGCTTCGATCCGCTGATGCGCCCAGCTGTATAACGCCCCGCCCCCGTACTGCTTCAGCCGCTCGAACGTATATTTCACATCGTCCGCATGCAGCTCGCGGCCGTGGTGAAACAGGATGCCTTTGCGCAGATGGAACGTCCAGACGGTGCGGCTCGCATCGGTTTCCCAGGCATGCGCGATATGGGGGATGACGCTCTGCGTCAGCCGGTTGTAGCGGACGAGCGGATCGAACAGCTGCTGCACCAGATGCGCCTCGGCGGCGAACTGGATCGTAAGCGGATCGAGCGAGTCGGGCGGCTGCGCCAGCGGGAAGCGGAGCGTGTCGAAGCGGCGGTCTCCGCGCAATTCGCTGGAATAGCCGAAATAGCCGTCAAGCCAATGGCGAAATCGCTCCTTCAGCGGCTCGGAGCGGGCCACATGCAGCTGCTCCATGGCGCCGCGCAGATCGTGCCGATTGACGAGCGACTGCATCAGGCCGAGCAGCAAATCCTCCGCCGGCACCCGGAAGCATAGAGCGGACCGCCGGCCTCTGCCGCGCTGCGGCGACCACTGAAGCCAGCCGCGGGCCGCCATTTTTTTCAGCAGCAGCGCCGCATTGCGATGGGTGCACTGCAGCACGGCCGCCAGCTCGTCCAAAGTGACATATTGCGCTTCGTCTTCCCCGGCAAGGGGATACCCTTCCCGCAGCTTCAAATAGTGATGCTCGAGCTTCACGAGCGCCAACCTCCCGATCTGTACTTCGCGAATGCAGATGCTTCATTCATCATAGCGTAACATGCCGGCGTAAAATAGGAAATTTATTAGCTTCAAGTTACTTCTTTTGTTCCTGTTTTGCAAGCGGGAGGGGAGGAGGGCATGCACAAAAGCAGCCCCGCCGGAAATTTCCAGGGGGGCTTGCCGTTAAACGATAAAATGGGAAAGCACGGCCGCGCCATAGGCAAAGGCGAGGACGATGACGAGGGCCGGATGCATTTTCCTCCGCTCCATCAGCCAATAGGCCGCAGCCGCAATGCCGAGCGACTGCCATACGCCGATGTCCTCTATGGAGCCTGCTCCCATCTGCCAGGTCAGCACTGCCATCATGACCGCGATGACCGGCTGGACGAGCAGCGTCATGCCTTTGACGACCGGAGACTGGCGGTAGCGCTGCAGCAGCTTGAGCAGCCAGATAAGCGCCGCCGCGGAGGGCAGCACCGTTGCCGCCAGAGCGATCGAAAGCCCGAGCAGGCCGTACACGTCGTATCCGACGTAAGCCGCCAGCTTCGTGGCGATCGGCCCGGGCAGCGTGTTGGCGAGGGCGAGCATGTTCGAAAATTCCTGGTCTGTCGCCCAATCGTAATTCGTCACGATTTCGCGGTGCATCAGCGGAATCGAGGCCGGTCCTCCGCCGTAGCCGAGCAGGTTGGAGAGCAAAAATCCGATCAGCAGATTTAACCAGTCCATGTCGAGCGCTCCTCTTCTCCGGTATGTTCGGTTCGCCGCTTCCTGCCTTTGAACCAGCCGACAATGCGGTGGTGAACAGCGCCGTAGCCGAGGAAGATGACGATGACGAGCGCCGGATGGAGTTGAGCCGTTTGCAGCAGGGCGAAGGAGACGGCGAACATGCAGAGTCCGAGCGGCTTGCCCAGCCCTTTGACGGCGCGTTCGCCGAACTCGCAGGCCATCACCCCGAGCATGACGGCGATGACCGGCACGACGGCGGCAATCATGCCCTGGACAACCCGCGAGCTGCTCAGCGCTTGAACCGCCGACATCAGCGCGATCATGCCCAGCGTGGACGGCAAAATATGCGCTGCTACCGCCAGGATCGCGCCTGGCGTGCGATGCAGGCGGTAGCCCAGATACGCTCCCATCTTCGTGGCGATCGGTCCGGGCAGCGCATTGGCCAAAGCAAGAATTTCGCCGAATTCCTCGTCGTCCATCCAGCGGTACCGGGCGACCGCTTCGTGGCGGATGAGCGGGATAACGGAGGGGCCGCCGCCGTACCCGAGGATGCCTGTTTTGAACATAGCCCAGGCAAGCTGAGAATAACTTTGACGATGCGGTGATATAGCCATACTTCTACAATCTCATCCCCATTCTGCTCTTGTAGCGCGTAATCAGCACCTGGCAATCCACGCTCGTAATGCCGGGCAGCTTATACAGCTTCTGCTTCAGGAACGTTTCCATCTCCTGATTATTTTGAAACAGTCCGTGCATATGCAGCTTGCTGGGTCCCGTCATATGATACAGGCTGGTGACCGCTGGCTCCTCGGCCAGCGCTGTCGCCGCCTCGTGCAAATGCTTCGGCTCGACCTCCACGTTGAAAAAAGCGGAGACGCCGATGCCGATTTTTTCCGGATTAATGACGGCGGTAAACCGCTCGATCACCCCGTTTTCCTGCAGCGCCTGGACCCGGGCCTGGACGGCAACGCGCGAAAGGCCGATTTCTTTGGCAAGATCGGTATAAGAGATTCTTCCGTTTGCATTCAATATTTTGATGATGCGGCGATCGATATCGTCGATCTGTACCGGAGGCGTGTCGTTATGCACGGCGAGTCAACTCCTTTTCCAGTTGGGATGGATAGTTGCAATACGTATGTGAAACGAAGTGAATGATTACTTTCCGAATAAATATATAACGGATAATTTACATTTTCAATAAAAAATAAAAATTTTTATTACGGGATTGTTGGCCGGTGTATTGGCTTCGCCGCTGCTTCTGAATCAGCCGGCGATGGGGCGGCAGCGCGCATGCGGGGCGGCATAACCGAGTGCACAAAATAGGAAAACCAGTGCCTGTAATTTGCGCTTTTTGTTCCTGTTTTAAGAGCTACAATAAAGCTAGGCAGTTGCCGCTGCACCCGCTCAAGCCGGATGGGATGCGGGCGATGCAAAACGAGCCTAAGGCGGGCGAAAGAGGAGGACAGACAATGCATTCAGGGAGAACGCCATTATCCGTATCTTGGACAGAACAATGTCTCCGCGAAGCAGCGGAGGGCCTGCGCGCGCAAGCTGGCGGCGGAGCAGGCGATGCGGCGGATGCGCTCACCCGCCTGCTTGCCTCGGTCGATGGGGGGCAGGCTCTTTCAGGCGAAGAGATTCATTCCCTGGTTGGCGAGCTGCTCGGCATGTTTCGCGGGAGCGGCTGCCGGGGGTGAACGGTCTGCCCTGGGCATAATGATCATCATCTCAGGCATGGTCTTTGGAGCCATGCTTTTATTTTTGCTCCCGATAGAGGAAAATGTTGACATGCGAATGCTGATTTATTATTATCATTTTATAAAACGATAATAAAATCTGAAAAGGACGTCGATTCGCATGATCCGTTCGAAATCGGGACTAATTCTCCACCCTGTGCGGATGAAGATCATTCAGACGCTAATCGGGGGACGAATGCTGACCGTCCAGCAGATGGCAGAAAGGCTGCCCGACGTTCCGCAGGCTACGCTTTATCGACACCTCAATCTGCTGCTGAAGGGCGGCGTGCTGGAGATTGCCGAGGAGAAGCAGGTAAGAGGGGCCGTTGAGAGAACGTACCGTCTCGCCCTGTCAGGGATTGATCCGACGCCTGAAGAGGTGAGCGCGGCAACAAGAGAAGAGCATATGCAATTTTTTATGCAGTTCGTTGCGGGATTGATCGGAGAGTTCGGCAGTTATCTGGAGCAGGACAAGATGGATATGTTTAAGGACGGCGTTGCGTTCCGCCAGGCGGCCCTTTACTTGACCGACGAAGAATTGCGGCAGCTGCTGTATACGATCGGGGGGGCCGTTATGCAGGCTATGGCCAATGAACCTGGGCCGGGGCGGCGCAAGCGGACGCTTGCTACGATCCTGATTCCGGCGCCCGAAACAACGAATCCCGAGAATTATCGAAAATAAGGAGGAGCTATATGGTTAGCGCTGCTTCTATAGCAGGAATTATTATTCAGATGGCGAGCATCGTCATCCTCGTGGCAAGCTTGTTCGTTTATTTCCGCAAAACGGAGCGAATCGGCTGGCTGCCCTTGCTGGCGGGAATGGCGGTGTTTCTGCTATTCTCCCAACTGCTTGAAAAAGTGCTGCACGTCTATATGCTGCAGGGGAATGCGGCGACCGCCAAAGCTTTGCAAAACCCGTGGCTGTTCGCCGCATACGGGGCGCTGGCGGCGGGCGTATTCGAAGAGCTGGGCCGTTATATCGGGTTTCGCTTTTGGTTGAAGCGGCGGCGCAGCTGGAGCGACGGCATCGCGTTCGGCTTCGGCCACGGCGGTCTGGAAGCGTTGCTGCTCGGAGTTGTCGGCGGTGCGCAGATGCTCGGATTTGCCCTGATGATCAACTCCGGCACGTTCGATCAGGCGCTGGGGTCCGCCATGCCGGGCGAGGCGATGCAGCAGATCAAGGCGCAGCTCACGGATACGCCATGGGCGCTTTATCTGGTCGCCGCCTGGGAACGCATTCCTGCGCTGCTGCTTCACCTGGCGCTGTCGATTATGGTGCTGCACGGCGTCCGCAGCGGCCGGTTCCGCCATGTCGTCGCAGCCATCGCGCTTCATGCCGCCGTGGATTTCTTGCCGGCGCTGTATCAGGCCAAAGTGCTGCCGCTGGCTGTCGTCGAGCTGGGTCTGATTCCGATTGCCGCTGCGTTCTTCATTTATTTGAGGCACATGCGCCGGAAATATAGGAATGAATGGTCTCGGGAATGAGCCTGAGCGAAGGCAGCGTGAAATAGGCGCCGGCAGGCTTCACTTCGACTTCCACCATGTTGTAGGACCATTCCCGTTCGGCTGGCATGAAGATGGCGTGCAGACCGTTCTCCAGCGCCGGGACGATGTCGGTGCGCAGCGAATTGCCGATCATCCAGGTCGCTTTCCGGTCCAAGCCGCACATGCGGATCAACTGATCCATGAATGACGACGTTTTATGCCGCGTTACATGGATGCGATCGCCGAAAAAACGCTCCAGGCCGGCCTCCTTCACTTTGCGCATCTGGATGGCCGGATCGCCGCCGGTATACAGCCGCAGCTCGTGGCCATGCCGGCGCAGCTCCTCGAGCGTTTCTTCCATATAAGGATAGGGCTCGATCTGATGACCGTACACGGAGCGGCCGAGCTCGGCCAGCCGAGCGACCTCTTCCGGGTCTTTGGCTCTCCCGGTCAGATTGGCGTAATGCTCGTAAGTGTCGACGAACGAGCGGGGGAAGTGCTCCGGAGAGAAGCCTTCGGCCATCACGCGGCCGAGATCGATCTCCGCCTGCTTCTTCTTAACCTCGTCCATGGACAATCCGTAACCGTGGAACCAGGCTTCCATCTGATCGGCGAATTGCTCGATGACCATATCGAAAAATTTATTGCAGTATATGAGCGTATCGTCCAAATCGAACAATATCGTTTGCGGCTTCATGGCTCCTCATCTCCCGGGTATCGTGTCGGCATTTGTTCAACATTATATCACGTTATACGCCAACGCACGACAAGTCCGGCTTCGACAGCGCCTCGAGCATTTCGCTGCTTCCCTGGAAGACGGCGCCCGGCTCAATGATCAGAGTCGCGGCCTGGACCGTTCCGGCAAGCCGTCCCGTAGCGGTAATTCGCAGCGACCTCTCGGCGATTACGCGGCCTTCCATCCGGCCGGCGATCACGATATCGCGGGCGGTCAGATCGGAGCGGACGAAGCCGCCCTGGCCGATCGTGACTTCTCCCGCCGCGCGGATATCGCCGCGCACTTCCCCTTCAATGCGGATATCCGCAGCCGCTTCCAGCTGTCCCGAGAATACGCTTCCTTCGCCAATCAAAGTGAGGCCGCCATTTGCGGCGGATTTCCTGTTCAACCATCGCATGCTGCTTCGCTCCTATCTATTTTGAAAAATTGGACGGAACCCTCCGGCGAATTTTCGGGCACCGAAGGTGACGACCGATGACGAAAGGAAGCGCTCGTCATAGGCGTCTATCTTGAAAATTTGGCGGTAACCCGCCGACAACATTTCAATACTGAAGATGACGGCCGATGAAAAGCTACGGCAAGTACGTGCGCGGATCGATGCTTTTGCCGCTCTTGATCACCTCATAGTGCAGGTGCGGGCCGGTGCTGCGGCCGGTCGTTCCCAGCTTGCCGATCATTTGGCCTTTATCGACCGCATCGCCCTTCTTGACCGTCGCCTTGTTCAGATGCATATACCAGGTGCGCAGGCCTTCGGAGTGCTCGACGATCACGTGATTGCCGTGCAGCCTGTCGGAGCCGACCGTATGCACGATGCCGCTGGCCGCTGCATAGACCGGATCGTTCAGCTTGCCGGCGATGTCGATCCCGCGGTGGAAGCTCAGTTTGCCGGTAAACGGATCGTGCCGGTAACCGTAAGGCGAAGTGATGAGGCGGGAGACGG
>Ga0207865_101509_pt1 | contig 17026 bp, 19 predicted proteins | sample HigsolmetaAR204D_FD_184836 | JGI IMG/M metagenome (GOLD analysis project Ga0207865, IMG submission 184836) | Ionic liquid and high solid enriched microbial communities from the Joint BioEnergy Institute, USA - AR20-4-D (SPAdes) (version 2) ...
ACATTTCTTTTACTCGTTCAATTTCTTCATTTCTCTTCGTACGTCTGCTAAGTTCAAATTCATCGCCCATTTTCGTCACAATTAACCAACAAACTTGATCGCCTTCTTTTTTATGACGTAGTATTGTACCTCCACACCCAAGAGTTTCATCATCAGGATGTGGAGTGACTATAATAACTTTTTTCATCAATATGTAATCTCCTTTATGAGTAACTTTTTATCCAGTGGAATTGTTGCAAGAATATCAACAATTTTCTTAGCCGCATTCCCATCACCATATGGGTTGATACAATTAGCAACTTGTTTTCTATACTCTGTATCAAACAAAGCTTTTTTTATTGCATTAATAATTTCTTGTTTAACATGATTAACGAACTGAACATTGTCGGCATGAAGACGTCCCTTCTGCCTATTTCCAATATTTACGACAGGTAGTTTTAAAAACGGTGCTTCTAATATTCCCGCACTAGAATTACCAACTAAACATGATGCTTCACGCAAAATATTAATAAATTCTAGCCTAGGTATATTTTTTTGAATATGTATAAAAGGTTTATGAGTGAATTCATTAATAGCTTTAATCATTTGTTGGCCGCCTGCATCCGAATTTGGGTAGCTAATAATGGCTTTATAACCTAATTCATTAATTGCTTCCATTGTGGTCTTCATTTGATTATAAGCATATTCAATTTCAGTTGAAATTACGTGCTGAATAACTACCAATAATGGTTCATTATCATTAATTTCAAAATTCAATCTATGTGATAGTTCTTTACGCGACAATACTGGAACATCTTTAATTCTATCTAAACCAGGGTTTCCTACGTTAAAAATTCGAAAAGGTTCTTCACCTAGCTTCTTTAATCTTTCTGCACTTTCTTTATTGGTAGTAAAATGAATATGTGCAAGCTTACTAACCGCATGTCTAACTTGATCATCTACATTACCTATGACTTTATCTCCTCCAGCTACATGTGCTACCGGAATGTTCATATAACTCCCAATTAAAGCTGTTGTAATAGACTCTTCCCTATCGCCAAGTACTAATAATATATCAGGTTGAATGCGATCAATAGTTTGGACCATTCCTTGCAGCTGGATTGCAAGACCTTTTACTCTCGAAGATGCTAAATCTCCATTAATTAAACTCTCAATTCTTTCAGCAATTTTAAATCCATCCTTCTCAATCTCTCTTACCGTATAACCATATGCATCAGATAAATGAGCACCAGTCACTATTAATTCTAAATCTAAAAGGGGATGCTTATCTATTTCACGATATACTGGAGTCATTAAGTCATAATCGGAACGAATTCCAGTTACAGCAACAATTTTTCTTTTTTTCATTTAGTTCACATCCCAAAAGTAATTAAAGTTTTCAACTTTAACAAAATCAAATTGCGCATTAAGAGCAAATTGCTCATCAATATTTCTATCACCAAAATATAAAACTGGTTTAGTCATATTTTTTAAACATTCAATGTATTCTGTTGCTCGAATACTAGGTTTATAAAACTCTTTTCCCAATTTTCCGGTAAACACCATATTTTCTTCCTTAAACCATTTTTCCAGCTTCAATGAATTAAATTTTTCTTTTTGTAACTTAAAATTTCCATCTGTGATTAAAAATAATTGGTGCTCTTTCGAAATTTCATTTAAAAATTTTTCTATATTTTTATTTAATCTTAAAATTGGTTTAAAATTTCTATATATATTCAAACAATCATTAATTAATTCTTCTGTAGCCTTTAGACCAACTTGTTCAATAATCTCAGAAAAAATGAACGGATAACTACTTCCTTTCTCTTTCCATCTTTCTATCATCCAAGAGTATATGAATTCATAACTAACCGATAGGATATCACTTAAATATTTTGCTATACTTCCATATACTTGTCTAATGAAGATTTCTTCATCATAAAGTGTGCCATCCATATCAAATCCAATTACAGAATATTGATTCAATTGAATTTTATTCAAAAGTGAATATCTCATTATAGTACCTCATCATTTTTAACCCATACTTTACTGGAACTGGTTTTATTTCTTTGCCATAAACAAAATGATCAACTATTAGTTTAATCCAGTTTTCCGTTGCTGCAAATCCTAAAGCCATTCCACCTGCTATTCGGGGATTTACCTCAATAAACTTAATTTCCCCATCTGTAGTTTCAATGCACTGAATATTAATAGGACCTATAAATTTAGTTGCTGAACAAATTGCTTTCACATAATTAATAATTTTTTCATGTTTCACTACAATCCCCGCTGTAGACTTCCCATCTTTAACGTTTAATCGTTTTCTTGGAACTATATAAACTGGATTCGAGTTTTTGTCACAAAAAACATCGATTGTATATTCAGTACCATTTATATACTCCTGTGAAATGTTACCATCCATATTTATTTTTTTTGAGGTTTTATAGACACCTATACTTCCCCTTCCAAAACGAGGTTTTATTAAAGAAAACTCTTGTTTTAAACTTGTTCTTGGAGTAGGGATATTATTTTCTCTGAAGAATTTATATGTTAACCATTTATCTTGGAATACCCTAATAACATCTGAATCAGATAAAATTACATGAACATTATGCCTTCTAAAATACTCTTTACGTTCACTCCATGCTAATAAAGTCTCATCTAATGAAGGGATAACTATATTAATGTTATTTTCTTTAATAAGTTTAAAAGTTTTTTCCCAAAGATGCCTATCATTCTTGTTAGGCATTACAAGATATTCATCCGCAAGATATTTAGAAAAACATTCAGTAGTAATATCTGACGCTACAGATATATAACCTAATTCTTTTATCGCCTTAATTAAATATGCGGAAACAAGGCTTCCAGAAGCTTCTGTTAAAATCTTCATGTTCAAAACTCCTAAAAAATTTAGTTACTAAAAAAAAGTTCATGAATAGACTTTATATCTAAATTTTGTTCATTATGTAACACCGCACAAATATTATCTAAATTACTTTTTGGAAAACCAATTATATCTCCATCATTTTTGGTTTGTATTATTTCAAAATCTTTAATATATTTACTTAATTTTTTTTCAATTAAGGAATAATCTATAATGAAAGGGTTACCAGAAATGTTATAAATATAATCGAAGTATAAATATTTGCCTTCATGATTAATGTTATCTTCTTGTACTGGTAACCCCAATATAAAGTTTATACCCGTGGTGCTAGATAAAATCAGACAAGCATAAAAATAGCCCTTGCATGAGGATCTCCTTAAAATGAAAGTGCGACCAAACATTTAAAAGGAGAATTCACATGCAAGAGCACTTTCATTTTACAACAGATCGAGCCAAACTTCAAAAACAATATGTATCGATTTTGTGTTTTGTATCAGCTCAACTATCGAGTATCCAGATTCATCTTCAACGTCGAAATCTTCATTTGTTGAAACAGAAGGACGAGGTCATCATCGCCGTCCATGTCCTTGGAAAGTTGTTAGGCTTCACTTCCGAACGGGCTTGGCACCGGTTTGTGATCGGGAATTTGTTTTCCAAGGACTTGTTCCCTGAACGTTCTCGATACAACCGTCGCTGCCGAGCGCTTGGCTTTGCGATCAAGTGGATGCGGCACCAGCTGGCCAAGCGTGGACAACACCATGCGTATGCGGTCGTGGACAGTTTGCCGATCGAGCTGTGTCATTCATCCCGAATGTATCGCGCCAAACGGTTTCGTGGAATTGCGGATATTGGCTATTGTGCTTCGAAAAAGATCGCTTTCTATGGGTTGAAACTTCATCTGCAGGTCACCGACCAAGGGCTTCCGATGGGATATGTCGTCACTGAAGCGTCTTGTCACGATCGGGTGGCCGCTGAAACCGTCATGACGCAAATTCCACATCCATATAACCTAGGTGACAAAGGGTACATCAGCCAAAAACTGCAAAAGAAGCTGTACGAAGAGCATCGAGTCGCTTTTTGGACGCCCGTTCGAAAAAATCAGCGAATTCTCCAATCCGACGCATGGAAACAGTGGATGAAACGAAAACGCAAAGTGATTGAAACCGTGTTTTCGATTTTAGTCGATTCGTATCGGATCACCGAGATTCGAGCGAACTCGGTTTCTGGATTTGAAACGGCACTGGATGGTATTTTACTGGCTTACTCCCTTGTTGTTCTTGGGCTAGTTGAGCGTTAAGACTCAACTAGCACCACGGGTTATTATATTATATATGTTCAGAATAAATTTGATCTCGCCAACAAAAAAGTTCTTTATGAAAATCAACTCCAATTTTTATTTATAAAAAAGCAAAAGGAAATAAAGAGCTCAATTTTGCTTACGCTCGCTCTTATTTCCTCAGACTATTAGACATTGGTGAAATATTTTTGACTCACCAGCTTGATTTTTTGACGCCTGGAATTTGTCCTTTGTAGGCTAACCCACGGAATGCAATATGCGACAGCTTAAATTTACGGAGATAACCTCTTGGCCTTCCGGTAATTTCACAACGATTTTTTAGACGGATAGGGGGGAGCTTTTGAAGAGCTTCATAGTCCCCTTTCTCCTTTAGCTCTCGTCTTAGCTCAGCATATTTAACAACGAATTCTTGTCTTTTTCTTTCTTTCGCTATTTTTGATTTTTTAGCCAATGTTCGTCCTTCCTGTCATATCATTTATTATTGAAAATTCCTCATTATTGCGTGACATCATCGTCTTGAAAAATTCGGCTTTCTGTCGCTCCTTTTTGAAATAGATATTTTCCGCTGTATGGTTTTGCTTCTTGATCAACTTTAGAAATGATAATCTGACAAATTCTTCTTCCTATCGTTAATTCAATCGGTAGGCGATTCGCGTTAAACAGTTCCAACGTGATTTGTCCTTTAAATCCCGGGTCAACCCAACCGGCATTTTGAATAAATAGCCCTAAGCGGCCGATCGAGCTTCTTCCTTCTACAAAAGCAGTAAGATTTTCCGGCAGCTCGATGGTTTCTATAGTAGTAGCAAGCAAGAAAGAGAAGGGGGGAATGACAATTTTCTCGTTTTCAGCCACTACTTCTTTATATTTCGCTTTCGCCTCTAATGATAGATGAGCATTGGCGTGCTCATCCATCACAAGAAAATGATTTCCAAGGCGCAAATCTACTGAAGCAGGTTGAATTTGCTCTTTTGTTAAGGGATCAATGACCAATTCTTTATGTTGAATTTTCTCAAGAATAGTTTTTCCAGATAAAATCATTCCTTCTTTCCTTCCTCCAGTTACACTTTTTGTAAATTCCAAGGGAATGGATCTGGAAGAGTAGACCAGTCTTGATCAAACTCAGCGTCGGTTAGTAAACATTTATCCAATTCCTTTATGATTTCTTCAGGGCGTAAATCCATTCCAATAAATACTAATTCTGTTTGCCGATCTCCGAACTGATCATCCCACTCGTCCAGCAAATGAGGGTTTTCCTTTAAAATTTGCTGCTGCTCTTCTTTCGGTAAAGAAGCGACCCAATAAGAGATCGGTTCAATACTAACAGAAGGTCCTGCCTGAGACATCAAAAGGGCAAGGTTATTCCTAGTTGCGCACCATGCAATTCCCTTTGCCCTTACAATATTTTCGGGCATGGAGTGAAGCCAATTGTAAAAGCGCTCGGAATGGAAAGGCAAACGTCTTGAATAAACAAAGGAAGAAATTCCATATTCTTCAGTTTCCGGTGTATGCTGATCATGCCCTTGCTCTAACTCCTTGATCCATCCTGCTGAAGAGCTTGCTTCCTCAAAATTGAATAGTCCAGTGTTTAAAATCTCTCGAGGATCAATCTCACCTTTGACAGTACGAATAAGTTTCGCTTTTGGCTGCAATGTTTTTAATACCTTTTCCAGCTTTGCCAATTCTTCTTCAGACACCAAGTCACACTTATTCAAGATGAGCACATCGCAAAATTCAATTTGGTCAATAAGAAGGTCTGCGATTTCACGAGTATCGTCTTCACTTAACGCTTGCTTTCTATCTAATAGCCGATCACCTGACTGGTAATCCTTCCAGAATCGATTGGCATCTACAACCGTCACCATCGTATCCAATCGACAAAAGCGCGTCAGATCGATTCCTAGTTCTTCATCAATATATGAAAAAGTCTGAGCAACTGGGATTGGCTCACTAATTCCAGTCGATTCAATAATGATATAATCGATATTTCCTTGTTTAGCGAGCCTTTCTACTTCGATTAATAGATCTTCCCTTAACGTACAGCAAATACATCCGTTTTTGACATTTCGACTAGCTTCTCCTCAGTTCTTGAAAGCTCTCCGCCTTGTTTGACTAATTCAGCATCAATATTGACCTCGCTCATATCGTTCACAATAACGGCTACCTTGAGCCCTTGGCGATTTTGTAAAATATGATTCAGAATGGTAGTTTTCCCTGCTCCTAAGTAGCCGCTTAAAACGGTCACAGGTATTTTTTTATCCATTGTCATCTTCCTTTCAACAATTAAAGTTTTTCTTTGACCTCAGATCGGTTCGAGAAAATTGAAAACCAATTTATATAAATCGTAATCATTACGATTTATATAATATTTAAACATATTTTTTTCGTAAATGCAAAATAAACTGTGGGAGTATTGATTTAGAATGCCGCAAGCCGAATATTAAACGATATACACAAAAGCAGAACGCATTCATAGCTGCCAAAAAGTACTTCAGAGAAAGTTCTTCTTTAAAACAATCGTACAATACACATCATGAACAATTTCTGGAAGCTTGAAATCAATGTGCACAAAGCTTTTATAAATGGAAAAAAGATTATCCATTCACAAATTCCGTTTTAGATGGTATAGTTTTTACTATTTTCAAGGAGTGGAAAAGAGATGAACCCTTTTATTCTAATCGTAGGAGCGGGTCCTGTCGGGATTGGAATGGGGATATTATTAAAACGACTAGGAATGAAAAATTTCGGAATTTTAGAGCGTGACCGTATTGGGTCATCGTTTATGCAATGGCCGAAGGAGATGAGATTTATTACGCCATCGTTCACAGGATAAGGATTTGGTGCATTAGATTTAAACGCTGTTTCGCTGTCTGTTTTTGATTATAAAAAATTTGTTTAATCACCCAAAAAATTGCTGGAGAAATGGTTGTTTTTTTGTTTAAGTGTATATATCAAATTGAGGATGAACCAAGTATAATTTGATTAAAATTTTCTGAATAAAAAGAAAATAAAGTATTATTACCTGATAAACATCAATGAATATTCGTAAAAAATGATAGCGATTTCAATTATTTAATTAATCTCATGTGAGGGGGAATGAAATTGTTTAAAGCATCTAATGGTGAAGAAATTTTTATTATTGATGCACACATTGCCTTATGGGATGGAAGCAAGGAGAATCAATTGAATATCCACGGAGAACAATTTATTAGTTGTTTTTATGATTATCACAAAAATCTAAGTCCGAAAGAATATTGGTGGCCGAAAGATGAGTTTGTAAAGTATTCTCCAGAAAAACTTGTGAATGACGTGTTTATGGAAGGATATGTGGATATGGCGATTTTTCAGCCAGTTTTTCTAAAAGAGTTTTATAAAAATGGCTTTGGTAATTTTGATGCAAATGAGGAGCTTTCAAAAAAGTACCCTAATCGTTTTATTTGCAATGGAACATTCGATCCTCGGCATGGCGAACGAGGCTTAGAAAAATTAGAAGAAAACAAAGAAAAATACAACTGGCAAGGGGTCAAGTTATATACAGCTGATTGGTATGGTAATTCAAAGGGCTATAAACTATCTGATGATTGGTCAAAAAGATATCTTGAAAAATGTCAAGAACTGGGGATAAGAAACATACACATTCATAAGGGGCCGACGATCACTCCTTTAAATCGGGATGCATTTGACGTAGCAGATGTTGATGATGCAGCAAGCTGTTTCCCTGAACTGAACTTTATTGTCGAACATGTAGGGCTTCCAAGATTAGAAGATTTTTGCTGGATTGCTACACAAGAGAAAAATGTCTATGCAGGTTTGGCAGTTGCCATTGCTTTAATTCATGATCGACCTCGTTATTTTGCTCACATTATAAGTGAATTGTTGTATTGGCTTGATGAAGACCGAATCATTTTTGGAAGTGACTATGCTATATGGGAACCGAAATGGATCATTGAAAAGTTTCTTGAATTTGAGCTTCCAGAGGATATACAAGAAGAGACTGGAGTTACATTTGATTTGGAAGTGAAGAAAAAGATTTTAGCAGGAAATGCAGCGAGATTATATAACATTGATATCGAAAAACAAAAAGAAAAATTAAAAAATTGTCAATTATCCAAACGGATAGCGTGACGAATAGAGAATAGTTGATGAAAAAACTTAAAAGGGAGGTGAAAGCGAGGTAATGGATAAAGAAAAGCAAGTATATAGCATGCTTGAAAAAGTGTATGATCCTGAACTGGATCAGCCGTTAACAGAGTTGGGATTTATCGATCAAGTCATCGTTAAGGATAATCATGTTAAAGTAGTCTTTCGCCTTCCAACTTATTGGTGCTCTCCTAACTTTGCCTACATCATGGCTGAAGATATAAGGAAATATGTATCTGAGATTGAATGGGTAAAAACGGTTCAAGTTCATTTACTCGATCATTGTGCATCCGATGAAATTAATCACGGAGCATCAGCAGGAAAATCGTTTCGCGAAGTCTTCCATAATGTATCTGACGGAGATCTTGAAGAATTGCGCAAAACTTTTGATATAAAAGCCTACTATGCAAGGCAAGAGAAACTGATGAAATATCTACTAAAAATAGGAATGTCAAAGAAAGAAATTACGTCTTTATCTCTACAAGAACTGAATGAACTGTCCCTGCCTGAAGAAGGGAGGCTGTTAAGAGAAAAATATTTGGAGAAGAAAAAAGTATTCCACCACTCAAGTACATTTGCCATAACAACTCCAGAAGGGAAACCATTGACTGAAGAAGAGTTTTCAGATTACTTGAAAGGCGCCAAACTGACAAGGTTGAGCATGGAGTTTAATGCGCATTATTGCCGGGGATTGTTGGAGGCACGATATAATTTGTCTGCTGCTTATGAAGGCAGTTTGGCAAAATAATTCATAATTTTTACAGCGTACAAATAATTTCATAATAAAAGGAAAGGTGATGTAAGATGAGTAAAAATGTTCTTATTATTACTGGCGATGCTGCTGAAGCATTAGAAGTGTTTTATCCTTATTATCGTTGTATTGAAGAAAATATTAATTGTACAATTGCCTCACCTGTTAAAAAGAAGCTCCAGACGGTTGTCCATGATTTCCTTCCTGAAATGGAGACTTTTACAGAAAAATGGGCATATAAAATCGAATCTCATGCATCAGTAGATGAGATTAATCCTGCCGACTATGATGGATTAATTATCCCAGGAGGGCGTGCGCCTGAATATATTCGTATGAATCCAAAGGTTCAGGAAATTGCTGCTCACTTTTTAAAAGAAAATAAACCTCTTGGGGTGATCTGTCATGGACAATTAGTCTTAACAACTGTAAGAGAATATATCAAAGGAAGAGAGATGACAGCTTACACTGCTTGTAGACCAGAAGTGGAAGCAGCAGGCGCTACTTATGTGGAAAAAATGCTTCATGTGGATGGGAACATTGTATCGGGCCACGCTTGGCCGGATTTACCGGGATTCATGAGAGAATTCTTTAAATTGTTGAATGTAAGAGAAAAGTCTGCTGTTTAAAACATAAAAGGGTTGATGTATTTGAAAATGCCCCCCCGAATATCGGATACTTGAAAAAAGTTCGATATTCGGGATTTTTTGTTTCATCAGGAAAAATACGTTTATCATCGAATCCAAGATGTAAGCGGAGGAAATCCAATGAGGATGATTTTGAGTGACGTTCAAATGAGACAGTTAGTGAAAATCATTGGAATGTCAAACATGTGTCCAGACGTTCTCCACATTTAGAGCAGTTCTTAATTACTTGTCTAAAAGGAAATTGCCCATTGAAAGACACTATGGACTTAAATACTTGGTGTATGGCAGCAATCCCAAGTTTTCCTTACGGTCGTCTCCCCGAACAACATTTGCCGATTGTCTTTTTTCATTCACTCCCGTTTCGATCAAATTATCCGGACTTAACGGTTTAAAGAATTTAATAACAGTAACGATATATAAAATATGACAATTCCTTCTGTTGTTTTAGGGTTAATTCCTGTCAGCTCTTCGATTTTATTTAAACGGTAGTGCAGTGTATTAATATGGATATTCATTTCCTCTGCTGTTTTTTTGATCGATTGATTATTGTTCATATAGTGTTGTAACGTTTCGATTAGAATTTGATCTTTTTCCATCATATGAATGGTTTGCTTCAAAAAATCTTTTTGCATCTCTGATGGGATATCTTCCAAGATGATTTCTAATATAAGATCCTCATAAAATACAATGCCTTTATTTTTTCGCGCTACCTTTAATGCTTTTTGTGCTTCTTTAAAAGATTTATTGATCATGTGTTTGCAAGCTGTTTTTCCTATGCCAATAGCTAAAGTGCTTTTGTATCTGTTTTCGATTCTTTTTTTAAAATCGTTTAACTGACTGTAAAAATAATTTTGTTTATAAGAAGCATCCATCTTTTTTAATACTAAAAAGCGCTCTTGCCCCCATCGAACAATAAAATGTTTTTCTTTCCCGAAGATAGAATAAAACAATTCTATGATTTCTTTTTGAATTCGATGAATATCGTAATTATTTAATGTGTGTATCTCCAATTCCATGAGTGTGCAAACATGAGTGTCATACACAGGAATGCCTAACATAAACCCGCGCTCTAAAAAATCTTTATCCACAGATGAAGCATTGATCCATTCATAAAGATACGATTCTATTCCTCTTATTTCCCATTCGTTTCTTTCAGTATAATATGCTTCTTGTATAATGAGCTCTGTCATTCTTCTAATTAAGTCCGCATAAGGCTCCACTTGTTTCGGTTCGCCAGTTATTCCGATCACTCCAATTACCTTCTTATGAAACATAATGGGCATATTGATTCCTGCTTTGACTCCTTTCAGCACTTGCGCTTTGATTTGATCAATGTAAAGCTTTTGTTTGGACTTAATAACAATCGTAGCTCCTTCATGAAAAGAGCCGATCCGACTCTCATCAGTGGAGGATATGATGATCCCATTAATATCAACTAATATGATATCCTCTTTGACTACGTCCTGAACCTCTGAAATAATTTTAGCAGCCAGCTTTGGGGATAATTGCAACTCGTATCACCACCCTTTTGGTTAAAAAGACAATAAAATAGGCATTTTTGCTATGTTAATTATATCATCATACATAGATAATATGACTCTCATTCTTTATAATAAAACGAAAAGAATAAAAGTGAGGGGTTTGAATGATTGCTCCTGATATAAAGAGGGAATTCATAAATATTGTAGGAGAAGAAAATTTTGAAGATTCGGAAGTTGAAAGGTTAGTATATTCGTATGATGCGACTCCAAATTTTCAATCGATTCCGGATGCGGTCGTTTCGCCTAGAAATACAGAGGAAGTATCTAAAATATTGCAATTATGTAATGAAAATAAAATACCGATTGTTCCGCGGGGCTCTGGTACGAACTTATGCGCCGGCACTTGTCCTGTTGAAGGAGGAATCGTTCTTCTATTTAAACATATGAACAAAATTTTAGAGATCGATGAGGAAAACTTAACCGTCACATGTCAACCGGGAGTTATCACACTTGATTTAATCCATGCGGTGGAACAAAAAGGTTTGTTTTATCCACCAGACCCAAGCTCAATGAAAATATCTACAATTGGGGGAAATATTAACGAAAATTCTGGAGGATTAAGAGGACTGAAATATGGAGTAACTCGTGATTATGTGCTAGGGCTAGAGGCGGTTCTTCCTAATGGGGAAATTGTTCGAACAGGAGGAAAGCTAGCGAAAGATGTGGCAGGGTATGATTTAACGCGCTTATTTATAGGTTCTGAAGGAACGTTAGGAGTGATTACAGAAGCGACATTAAAGCTGATCCCACTGCCTGAATCAAAAAAGACAATGCTTGCTTTATTTCAAGATTTAGAAGCTGCTGCGCGTTCCGTATCGAAAATTATTGCCAATAAAGTAATTCCGGCAACTTTAGAGTTTTTAGATCAGCCGACGCTAAAAGTAGTGGAGGACTATTCACAAATCGGACTGCCAACAGACGTTCAAGCCGTATTACTGATTGAACAAGATGGAACGCCTGAAAATGTGAGTAAAGATATGAAGGTCATGGAAGAAATATGCAGGAGTGAAAACGCCGTATCTGTACAAATTGCCCAGTCAGAAGAAGAAGCTGAAGCTTTACGAACAGCGAGACGCACCGCTTTGTCCGCCTTAGCCAGACTAGCACCAACTACCATTTTAGAAGATGCGACTGTTCCAAGATCAGAAATTGCCAAAATGGTCAAAGCCATTAATGAAATAGCCGCAAAACATAACGTAAAAATATGCACGTTTGGTCATGCGGGAGACGGAAACCTTCATCCTACCTGCACGACAGATATTCGGAAGAAAGATGAGATGGAACGGGTGGAAAAAGCTTTTGCTGAAATATTTGCAAAGGCCATTGAACTGGGAGGAACAATTACTGGAGAACATGGAGTAGGAGCCATGAAAGCGCCTTATTTAGAATGGAAGCTAGGGAAATCTGGCATCGATGTGATGAAGTCGATCAAAGCTGCATTGGATCCAAACAATATTATGAATCCTGGGAAATTATTTGCAAAGGATACACGAAAACGAGTGGTGATCTCAAAATGATGACAGAATCAGAAAAGCAAAATATCCAAAGAGATTTCAAGGAACGCATGGACGAAGATGAGCTGTTAAATTGTATGAGATGCGGTTTTTGTTTGCCATCTTGCCCAACTTACATTGTGTCTGGATATAAAGAAAGCCAATCACCAAGAGGAAGAATTGCCTTAATGAAGGCAGTTTATGATGGGGTCCTTCAACCGGATGATGAATTTGAAAAGTCTTTAAACTTGTGTTTAGGATGTCGTGCGTGTGAGCCGGTTTGTCCATCAGGTGTGAATTATGGACATTTATTAGAAGAAGCAAGAGACATAATGAACCAAAATAAAAAGCATTCTTTACCTGTGCGGGCAGTTCGAAATGTGGTTTTTAAACAACTATTTCCTAAAAAAAGTAATTTAATCAACATAACTAGCTTAGTTGGATTTTATCAAAAATCTGGACTTCAAAAAGCGGCACGTAAAATAGGATTTATGAAACTGTTTCCAGATCATCTCCGCGAAATGGAAAAAATATTGCCTGATGTTCCTGAGAGAAAGACACTGAAACAGCGATCTGAATATTTCCCGCCAAAAGGAGAGAAAAAAGCAACTGTTGCTTTCTTTTCCGGATGTTTAATGGACACGTTGTTTCTCGAAACAAATCATGCAACCATTCAATTATTGCAAAAAGCCGGGTGTGAAATTGTTATTCCCAAAACACAAGCATGCTGCGGAGCTTTGCACGGTCATAGCGGAGAAAAAGAACTAGCGAAAGAATTAGCAAAACAAAATATTGAAGCGTTTGGAAAAAACGAAGTAGATTATATTATAACAAACGCAGGTGGCTGCGGCGCTTTCTTGATTGAATATGATCACTTATTAAAAGATGATCCGCAATGGTCAGAGCGCGCTGAAAAATTTGTTGCAAAAATAAAAGACATTACGTCCATTTTATATGAGCTTGATTTTCACAAACAATTTCGCCTTTCACTTCCTGAACAAGTCGTCACATATCAAGATTCCTGTCACCTGAGAAACGTCATGAAAACGTCAAAAGCTCCTAGAGAATTGCTTCGTTCAATTAAAGGAGTAACATTCACAGAAATGGAAAATGCCGATAGCTGCTGCGGCTCTGCAGGCATTTATAACATTGTCGAACCGAAAACATCCATGGAAATTTTAGATCAGAAAATGGAAAAAATGAAAAAAACCAGTGCCACTACAATAGTAACAGCTAATCCAGGATGTTTCATGCAAATGAAGCTAGGAATTGAAAGAGAAGGATTAAAGGATGTAAAAGCTGTTCATATTGTGGATCTATTGTTAGAAGCAGCGAAATAACGAACAAGCACTATATTTGATGTAATTTTGAAACTTAATGTGAATGGTTAATTGCTAAGCTGCAGTTTTTTGTTCAGATGATTATGGGGGAGGACTTTCTCTAAGAAGCGGACTTGTTTGAAGTAGCTTCTACTCAAGTGTCTCAGACCTTCGGAAGCATCTGTGTCTGATTTTAAGTTAAATTCAACATAAAATGAAGAAAAGAAACGGAATGTACCGCGCATGCATTCCGTTATTTCAACCGCCATCAAGATAGATTTTACGGTTGTGAGAACATATAGATTTTTCATGAATGAAATAACTAAACGTTTCTTTTTATTCCAGACTTCATTTTCATCATTGGAGGATTTTGCTTGCGGCGTTGGCAAGTTTGCTTTCGTTTGATGATCCAGTCTAACTTTAAGCAGATTCATTCCCTTTTAGAACAAGAATATTTTTTGGGCTGTCCAGAATGAAACATCATAATCATTGATATATCAACGTTTCAAAAATATTAAAGGGGCGTCTATAAGCCGGAAAATCGACTTATTAGACAGCCCCTATGTGTAGAAGACTCCGCTCATGGAATACATTAGTTAGCATTCCGCCTCTGTGAAACATCTCAGCCAAAAGGTGCCTTCACCCGCAAACAAGTTACGATTGCTCCGCTAAAAAATAAATTTTCTTCACTTTCTCCTTAAACTGCTCAACATGAACAAACCGTGCTTCTCGCAAAACCTCTTTTCCATCGACATATAAAATTAAAACAGGTGCGGTAAATATGGATAAGTGACCGGCTATGTTCGGAATATCATCCGCGTTGATAAAGCCCATTTGAATCTTTGGAAACTCAGCCAGCACTTTTTCCACCTTTGGCAGCAAAGCATGACAAACACTGCAATTTGTTTTGGATATATATAAAAATGCCAAATGATGACTATTAATAAATTGCTCGACATCTTCTATGGAAAATAAATCATGGTTTGTCTGCAAAATTCATTTCGTCCCCTTTCATGATCAAAAAACTTACTTCATTATACCATAGGAAGGTATAATGAAATTGAACAGATGCTTCGCACGTTGAGAAGCTGGGAGATTCACTTGGAGGGGCTTTAGAAGATGTGTATTGACGGCTTCTATTCTTTAATCGTTTGAATAGAAATATTTGAAAAACTGATTATGAACAAAAACTGGAAGTGATGAATCAAATTTGAGAGTAAACGTTCGATGATTTCAAATTGTGCGGATGATATCGCTTACCTTCACAGTAAAGAACACGGAAAAACGAATGATGTTAGAAGTCTTTCTTGTATATAACAAAGAAATTTTAACTTATTGCCCTTTGTATTGTTCTTGTTCGTTGATCTGCCGGGCAAAAATACCTTTTTCTATTTATTAGGCAGCTGGCAGCAAAATCAACGGATGCTCTTTTCTACCCCTTGTAAGTGAACACGTACATTAATTATGTTGAATTACACAAGTCATTCAGCCGCTTTGATGCGAAATCATTCAACATTGCAGACCTTTATGTAGATTTTCTTCGTAAGAAATCTTCTCCAATAAATACATTAAACCCCAGCACCTAAGTACTGGGGCAAAAACCATGAATCCCCCGCTGACGGGGTGAAATGGCCTGCGACGCGGCAGGCAACTTATCATTAAGTTATGAGTTTATTGTTGATATTATGCAAGGAGAGGAACCATTTAGGGCTCCTCTCCGTTGAAAACACAAACGAATCCACGTTTTTTCACGTGTGAAATGGTCTGTGACGAGACAGACAACTTATTTTGTATTCTAAGTATAGAAAAATCTTGGGAAATGTCAATACATGATTAATACACTGTCAATACGTTGTAAGTACGTTACAGATTAAATACCCATTTTACACGGTTCATAATCTTATTTAAATCATCCTTGTTTATATTGCCGATATGTTGCTTTAGTCTTACTTTGTTGACTGTCGTTAATTCTTCCACCTTTACGGCGGAAGTCTGCGTTAAAAACGGATAGACTTCCTTTTTGAGAAAATAATGTGTCGCAAGTTTTGGCGATACCTTTGTTTTTCCTTTCCGATCTGTTATAGTTTTGGTTTTTAACTTTGTAGTCAGCGGAGCTATCTTAACATTACCGGATGTACGGTTAATTCTGTTATTAGAAAGGACAAGCACCGGTCGTTCTCCGTTTTGCTCTGTGCCGATATTTTCCCCGAGTTCACAAGTGAAAATGGCCCCTTGAACGATCAGTCGTTTCATTTGCGTTTGCTCATTCTCAATCCATTCATTAGCTAATGTGATCTTATTGGGATACCATTTGTCTAGTTTAGCTTTTTTGTCAGCTTTTTTTAAACTAATCATCGCTCCTGTTTTACTGCATCTGATTCCATCTTCTTCTCCCTTTCCCTTTGTTTTATACCGTCACACTCATGATTGTATCACGTCATGATCTTAAAGTTTGTTAAAGCTTCAATATTTTTTCGCTATACATTCCCATCATTTTGTCGCTTGCAGGGTATGCTGAAACATCAATAGAATGATTATATAACAGTGTTATAACAGAATGTATCGGTGTTTTGACTAGTGATATAGACGAAGGACTAATATTGATTGAACCGAGAGACGTGTGTACCTAGTTAAGAATGAAGGAATCTGCTTTAAGAAAGTATGCTCTCATTCTCCAAGCAAGACGCGGGTGGGAGCGAGGCTATTTAGAAAAGACATTATATTCTCTTGAAGCGTTTTATGGAGATAAAACAGAGCAGCGATATGACGCCAGAAACAAGCGGCAGAAGCAGTAATGGCATGTGTTCGACAATCAAACGTAGCAGTTTCGAAATGAAGACAAAACGGGAATTAGATCGTTATAACGATAATATACAAACGTTAAAAGTGATGGTGCCAAACAAAACGATCTGCTAAAGTACTCATGATGAGGTTAGATCAACAACAGAAATACATAAAGGAAAGGGATGAACTTCTCACGC